>Ga0105358_10001085_pt1 | contig 14323 bp, 13 predicted proteins | sample GOMGulsemesocosm_5_FD_83509 | JGI IMG/M metagenome (GOLD analysis project Ga0105358, IMG submission 83509) | Methane-oxidizing microbial communities from mesocosms in the Gulf of Mexico - GOM15C Gulf of Mexico | ecosystem: Environmental > Aquatic > Marine > Cold seeps | place: Gulf of Mexico... | reverse complement strand
TGTAAAATAAACCCAGGTGTTAGAGCCTGGCTTATTGCCAGCCATCAATCTGAAGAACTTGGTCACAAAAAGTTACTCGCCGCACTTAATTTAAAGGCATTACTTTCCCTCGACATGCGTCTCGGCGAAGCCAGCGGCGCGGCTTTATGTATCCCTCTACTCCAACAAGCCTGTGCTTTACACAATAATATGTCGACATTCGCTGAGGCTGGGGTAAGTCAGTGAACTGCACTACGATAGATTTATTACGCCATGGCCATTGCGACGGCGGTGAAATATTTCGCGGCCACTGGGATAGCGCCTTGAGTACCAAGGGTTTTGAACAAATGCAAAAGGCCATCGATAACAGTGATGACTGGCTTAACATTTATTGCTCACCATCCCAACGCTGCTTAAATTTTGCAAAGCTTACCGCTAAAACCCGTAACATACCTCAGTGCACTGCCAACGACAATTTTAGAGAAATATCATTTGGTGATTGGGAGGGACGACTTGTATCGGATGTGATGCAAGAAAACCCAGCCGGGGTAGAGAATTTTTGGGCCGACCCCCAGAGTTATCCGCCACCGAATGGCGAAACCATAGAGTCCTTTAACGAACGAGTTGTAGCGCAATGGAGCTCATTGGTCAGCGAGCATAAAAACCAACATACGTTGCTAATTACCCATGGCGGTGTCATTCGCTGTATATTGGCTCATGTATTAGGCATGGGTTTGCGACCATTATCTCGCCTCAGCGTACCTCACGCCTGCATCAGTCGAATACAAATATTTCATGAGCCAGGAAAGCCTGACTGGCCGCAGCTGGTATCTCATCAGCCGCTCCTCGATAAGTAACCGATGGGGAAACATTCACCCGTGACCACACACTAAATATCACAAACGCCATTAGAGCTAATAACACATGAAAAAAAGCATTGAAGCTCAAGCTGTATTAACAAAGAATTTTCCTGCTTGGCTACGATCATTAAATTTGGCATTTACATTTCTAACAAGATTACCAATGCCAACACTCTTAAAAATTGCAGATAACGACAATCAACGTTCCAGTCTGTGCTTTCCTTTTGTTGGTCTTTGCATTGGCTTGGTTTTGGCAAGCATAGCCCTAGTTCCAACATCAGAAAGCAATAGCGCCTTAGTTGCTGCCAGTGTTTTACTCGTGTGGGTATTTATTACCGGAGGCCTACACATAGACGGCTTGGCTGACAGCGCTGATGCATGGCTTGGTGGTTTAGGAAACAAACAACGTAGCCTTGAAATAATGAAAGACCCACGCTGCGGCAGTGGTGGGCTTATGGCGATCGGCAGCCTTTTGATTGCAAAGTTTGCGGCTCTACAAGGCATTATTTCTGCGAGCCATTCAATCAGCCAAAATGCCACCACTAGCAATAGCCTGGATATTACCGCAATTTTTTTCGCTCTCACTGCCCTGCCAATGATTGCTAGAGCCGCATCACTAGGGATATTTAATAGTTGCCCCTACGTTAGTAACGAAGGTTCAGCCAAGGCATTTTTACAGGGGGTTTCCCATAATACTCTTAACGCGTTCATTGCAGTTTATCTTCTTCTAGCGCTAGTGCTCTTCTCTGGCCTTGGGCTAACGACAGTTTTGATCTGCAGCTCAGTAATGTTCATCAGCTGGCTTCTACTTCGGCGTCTGATGATGCGCCGTTTAGGCGGCTGCACTGGAGACACCGCAGGCGCGACTGTTGAGTTAGTCGAGCTGGCAGGGTTGATGAGCTTAAGCTTTTTGTTGAATCACTAGCGTTTAGACACTGGCGAATGTGAGGAGACTCAATAGAAAACATTAAGCTCCAAGTAGATTTTTAGCCGCCGACATTGATTTTGCTACGCAATCTGCCAGTCGTTGTATTTCTGTTTCTCGTAGCTCCATATAATCAAAGCTTTCAACAGATTCCAAACCTGCCCACGATAGCAGCCATTCTCTGGATTCTTGATGATCAAACAAACCATGTAAGTAACTGCCGGCAATTTGTCGATCAGCACTTATGCATCCTTCTGCTTCCAACTTACTCTCGCCAATTGAGGCTTGGCCTTGAGCCGAAGCTGGATGCAAGAAAAACAAAGGTTCATCTAAAGCTGGCCCAAGACTTAAACCTGCATGAATTTCATAACCACAAACAATTTTTTGTTTATCTGCCAAAAAACCAGTGCGCTGCATTAATTGTTTTTTATCATACAACTGGGTATTCATATCCAGATAAGATAGGCCAGTAGAGCAACCTAGTTCGCCCTCGACGCCCATGGGGTCATCAATAGACTGCCCTAACATTTGAAAGCCACCACACACACCAAGTACTTTTCCGCCGTAGCGTAAGTGACGGTTAATTTTCTCAGCCCAACCGGTCTCTCTCAGGTAGCTGAGGTCCGACCGCACAGATTTACTGCCGGGGATGATAATCAGGTCGCACACGCCAAGCTCACTTAGTAAATCAACAAACGTCAATTCAACTTGAGGGTGCAATGCCAGTGGGTCAAAATCCGTATGATTACTAATTTTTGGTAGTAATAAAACCGCTATTTTAATACTCGACCCGCTTGCACTTGATGTCTCCAAACTTTTCTTTGGATCCGCGATGGCGTCTTCGGCTTCTAGGTGAAAATGGTGCAAATAAGGTACGACGCCAAGAACTGGCTTACCAGTATAATCTTCTAGCCAATCGAGCCCTGATTGCAACAATGCAATATCGCCGCGAAAGCGATTAATCACAAAACCGATAACTCTATCTTGCTCACTTTTACTCAGCAATTCTAGCGTACCGACTAAATGCGCGAAGACACCGCCTTTATCGATGTCGGCAATAATGATAACAGGGCAGTCGACTGCCTCGGCAAAACCCATATTAGCAATATCACGGTCGCGCAAATTTATTTCTGCAGGGCTACCCGCACCTTCGACAATAACGGCATCAAACTCTTTTAACAATCGCTCATGGGACTCCAGTACCGCAGCCATGGCGGTAGTTTTGTACTCGTGATAATCCAAAGCTTCCATATTACCAATCGAGTGACCATGAATAATTACCTGCGCACCCGTATCGGTATTGGGCTTAAGCAATACTGGGTTCATGTCGATGCGAGGTTGTAACCTTGCAGCTTGGGCTTGCACGGCTTGGGCCCGTCCAATTTCGCCACCATCCTCAGTTACCGCACTATTCAACGCCATGTTTTGGGGCTTAAACGGGACAACACTAAATCCCCTATCGGATAGAATTCTGCAAATCGCAGCAACCAGAGTACTCTTCCCCGCATCTGAGGTTGTGCCCTGCACCATCAAAGTTCGATACGGCAATGGCTTAGGTTTAACTGAAGAAGTACTGTTGTCACGCATGTTATTCATTCTTTGTATTGTCGATTTCAAAACCGGGGTGAAGAATTTGTAATTTCCAGAAACAATCTCGATAAGCCGAAGCCATTAATTGGGGTCCAGGTGTTAAAGCTTTGTTATTTTCTTCTGAAATTGAAATTTTGACTAAAGCCGCGTTATTCAAACTAAGCGGTGGTAAATTTAGCTGCAGACATAAATACTCAAAAATAGAGCCGTGAGATACCAATAGAATATTATTATTTGAATCGTTACTGAAAACGCCATGGACAATAAATTCGATCACACGGTCAAGATCACCTAAGCTGTCAATATCATCAAAACGATCAATATTACAAAGACAGTTAACGTTAACACTGCCTTTATCTGCCTGCGTAACATTATCCAGTACGTAAACTTCTGGATCAACATCGAACTTATTATTTACGCTAGCATAAAGGTCGATACTATAAGCATCATGAACACGCTGTTGTTCCCCGTAACTGAGCTCGGCCAGCGGCTCTATATATTTAACTTTCGATAAAACATCAGGAAGTATAATTTGACAGCTCTGCCTGGCTCTCTGCAGTGGACTGCAAAATACCATTAGCTTACCCAAGTCTTTTATTACCCCAGCTATATCTCGACATTGCTGTCGACCGGCATCATTTAGGCAAACATCCTGCCGCCCCTGCAATCGATGCCAATAATTCCAATCGGTTTGACCATGGCGTAAAAAATAAAAACACTTACTCACCATAAAGTCCGATCAAAGAAGTGATCAACATCCTGCCTGCCATAGCGTTGAGATCACCACTCGATGCCTTTTTGTGCTTTTACGCCTGCCTGAAAAGCATGTTTGACCGACTTTATCTCACTAAAAGTGTCAGACGCGTCTTGTAGATATTTCTTCGCCCCGCGACCCGTGATGATCACACTCTGCTCTCTGGGTCGATTAGCAATGGTTTCTAACACTTCGTCTTTATCCAACCATTTATAGTTTAAGGCATAAGTCATCTCATCCAACAACACCAACCGAACGCTCGGGTCAGAGAACAAGTGCTTTGAATCAGCCCAAACTTTTTGCGCCGCAACTTTATCTTGCCCGTCGTTCTGGGTTTCCCATGTGAAACCAGTGCCCATTATATGAAATTCAACGCCAGGCAAAGACTGCAACACATTGCGCTCCCCGCAGTCCCAAGTACCCTTAATGAACTGAACTATACCAACCTTGAAACCATGACCCACAGCACGTACTGCGGTCCCGAACCCCGAACTACTCTTACCTTTACCGTCGCCTGTCAGCACTATCAAAACACCCCGATCTTCTTGAGCACGAGCGATTCCGGCGTCAACGATATCTTTACGCTGTTTCATGCGCTCTTTATGGCGAACGCTCTTTTTATCATCTAAACTGTTATCTTTATCGTCCATCATCATTCCTCAGAAAGTTAACGCTATCAAATTACTCAGTAAAACCAGGCAATATATTATCACTTCGTACCTGATCTAATTGTTGGCACAAAATTGCAGCGCCTTGTAATAACCTTGTCGAGTGTCGCTGAATCAAATCAGGCGGCACAAAAAATAAGTGCTTATGTTCAACTGCTGTCAAACTTGTCCATTGACCCCAATCATTCAACCATTCTGGACGCTCTTCGCCCATACCACTTGCCACGATCGCATCGGGGTTTTCCCTCAATACCGCCTCGACATTAACCTTAGGCGCTATTGCTTTTGATTCGCCAAATACATTACGACCACCGCAAAGATCAATAACATCACTAACAATGCTTTTATTGCTCAAGGTTTGTAACGGTTTATTCCAAACTTGATAAAAAACAGAAACTGATTTTTTGTTTTTATACTTAGCTCGTAAGGCTTCATATTTACTTAGGAATTCATTGCTGGCTCTTGTAGTATTTTTCCCGCCGACTAAAGTACCGACATCTTTTAGCATTGCTGCTATTGATAATAAATTGCCAGGCTCCGAAACATAGACCGGAATACCAAGCTGTCGCAATTTCGAAATAACTTTTGGCCCATTCCCAGATCGCCACGCCAGAACAAGGTCGGGTTTGAGACGCAAAACCGATTCAATATTGATATTGGTATAATTACCAACCCTCGGCAATGCCAATGCAGCTTCGGGGTAGTCACTATGGGAGACCGCCGCCAGTAGCTTATCACCAGCACCAACGGTATACATCGCTTCAACCAAGTGAGGTGCCAATGCGATTACCCGAGTCGCCGTTTGCGTCATACCCAAGGCACGTAAAGTCTGCGTTGCTTCTTCTGGCTTCGCCTGAGCATCAGCCTCCGCGGATAAAACCGTTGGTGACACCAGTAATGCGGCGCTGCCTAGCAAAACAAAAAATACTAGGCTCATGCCTTTAATAAAACTCATATCGTTAACCATATCCTATGCAATTACTTTATTATTCATCTACGCTAAGGTACTCCAACACGGCTTTCTTTAACCGAGTTAGGCCAAGTTCGTCAGGCAGGCCTAATCTTAGCCTTCCTTCAGCTGTATTTATATTGGCGGCTTGCGCGGCACACAGCCAAGATTCTGATTTTGGTGCTGTGAATAACCGGCTTAAAATATTTTCAGCCTGTAAATATCGGTGAAAATTGATCACGTCTCTCTGCCGACCGCTTAAGGTTACAAAATAATTACTGCTGCTAACACTAAAATCTAGCTTAGATAGTATCGTAAGCAATTCTTTACTCGCGAGTTGTAAACGTTCACATTGCAATTCATGCCAACGACTGTCGTTAAGGCATAACCTTCCGACATAGCGCGCTATACCATTCACTCCCCACGGCCGAATACTGCTGACCAAATAATGCTTCATATTAGGATGCACTATCGCAAACCCTAAACGAATACCCGCTAAACCAAAAAATTTGCCAACGGAACGTAAAACTACACAGTGTTCGAAATTTGTTTCGCTAATAAAGCTGTGCTCAGGCGTCGAATCCATAAAGGCCTCATCGACAACTAGCAGGCCCCGACGTTGCTCAATAATACGTTCAATTTTCTTCAAGTTTTCAACAAGGCAAACTTCAGCTGTTGGGTTATTGGGGTTAATCACAACAGCAAACGATATCTCAATATTGGCATTCAATATAACCAGTAAATCACTCATATCATGATAAAACACCACATCATGACCGGCACAATGCCAAGCCTGCCAATGCTCTTGGTACCCAGATAGGGGGAGTGCAACCTTAGCGCCCTCACCACACAACTCTGGTATTTTTTGAATAGACCACTGACTACCCGGCACCGCTAAAATCTGCTCATCGCTGCAATGATAATACTGGGCAGCTACAATCTCTAAATCATCGTCATCGTCAGGTAATCGTTGCCACACATGCTGGGGAACTATTGGTACTGGCCAAACCCAAGGGCTGATCCCCGTTGATAAATCCAACAAGGTATTGCTTCCGTCTTGCTCTACATTAACATCAACATCAACATCAACATCGTTTTTGGGTAGCACGCCACCATGTTCCAGCGGCGCTCTCATTCTAGTGTTTAGTAACGAAAATTTATTTTCTGATATCTGAAACACAATCAAGGCCTTTCTGGTTAATCAAAAATCAGAACTATAAAACTAGAGCTCATTAAACTACAAAAGAACAATCATACTAAATAGATAGAAGTCATTGTAATGAGCCACATTACAGCGAGCCACAATATCAAGGTTCGATTTATTAAATTCACACATTTTAGCGCGTCCTGTGGCAGTGGTAACTTTCCGATACCCATTCGAGACCTCCACTGCCGTGCTCCATGATACGTCGCGACGCCGCCAAGGCGAATACCGAGCGCCCCTGCGCCCGCACACATTACCGGGCCGCCATTGGGGCTTGGGCAGCGAGCTGCCTGTAAGCGCCAAGCCCTGAATGCTATGGTGCAGCGGCCTAAAATTGAATAACTAAGCGCTACCAGCCGAGCTGGAACGTAGTTTAGAACATCATCCATTTTAGCCGCGAAGAAGCCAAAACTTTTGTACTGCGTATTTTTATAGCCCCACATGGCATCCAAAGTATTTGCCAAGCGGTAAATCAGTACACCAGGAGCTCCCAATAAAGCAAACCAAAAAATAGGCGTGAAGATACCGTCACTGCCATTCTCTAAAGTAGATTCAATGGCCCCTTTGCATATACCGGTATGATCCAAGGCCTTGGTATCACGACTGACAATATACGCCAGTTTTGCTCGCGCTAAATCTATATCACCACACTGTAATGGCACAATAATATTTCTAGCATGCTCGATTAAGCTTTTCCAGGCTACGCAGAAATATAAGGTAGCGATGCTGCCCAGGTTTATTAGCAACTCGTAGCGCATATCTTGCAGGAGCTTTTTTTCTATCAGTATCATTACTACTGGAAAAGGCAATACACATAGCGCCCATGCTCCGGCACCTTTAAACTTGTTCAACAGCCGGCTATCAACACCAAGATTCAGATGTAGCTCAATAGCATTCGCTAGCCGACCAAAAGCGACTAGAGGATGCCACCTTTTTACTTCACCAAGTAAGGAGTCTAACACCATGGCTAAACTTACTTTGGCGGCTAGTAAACTAAGAATAAACGCAACTACAAACTCAATCGTCATCAAAAAACAACACTGGGGCAGCCATGTAGTGGATGCTTAACAATATGAGCATCGACACCATAAACCGAACGAATGAGCTGCGCATCAGCCAGCTGCTCGGCGGACCCTTGGGCTACGACACGCCCCTTATCCAATAAAACTAAACGGTCTGCATAACGAAAAGCGAGGTTTAAGTCGTGCAGCACCATCACGACACCGCAATTTTTTGATGCTCGATCTCGACATGATTGTAAAATTAATTGTTGATGAGAAAGGTCCAAAGCACTGGTGGGTTCGTCTAATAATAAAAATGAACATTGCGCATCGTCATCATCAACATAAGATTGAGCCAACACTCTGGCAAGTTGCACACGCTGCTGCTCACCACCGGACAACTCGGTATACAAACGCCGACGTAATGGCAGGACATCCATTAGCTCTAGACACTGCTCGACAATAGCTTGGTTTTTAACTCGCCCGCTGTCGTGAGGAATTCGACCAAGACCAACAACATCTTCAACTTTATAGGCGAAGCTTAACGTCGAGGTTTGCGCCAATACAGCCATGCGTTTGGCTTTGTCGCGCAATGGCCAATCGCCAATATCAATGCCCGCCATCAACGCTTGACCATGACTTGGTCGACGCTGCCCGCTAAGGAGATTAAGCACACTACTTTTACCGGCGCCATTGGGGCCCAGTAACACAACAATCTCGCCCGCTTTCACCTCTAAGTTTATATCACTAACAAGCTTGGCCCGCGCAATGGAAAGCTCAGCATTGATAAGGCGCAGAGTATTGCGCCCCTCGCTTGCTCCTTTCATTGAACTTGGCGACATAGATTTATCCACCGATACTGTTACGACGTTGGCGTAACATAAAGATAAAGAAAGGAGCACCCGCCAAAGCAGTAATCACTCCAACGGGAACTTCCTCTGGGGCAAACGAAGTACGAGCCAAGGTATCCGCAATCAGCAATAATAAGCCGCCGCCAAGCGCACTACCAAACGTTAAATAGCGATGATCGGGGCCAATCAAAATACGAATTAAATGCGGGACAATAAGCCCGACAAAACTGATCGTGCCGGCCATAGCAACACAAATACCGACCGCCATAGCGACGACTAAAATGATACGACGCTTTAAGGAATCAACATCGATGCCTAAATGCCTGGCTTCAGATTCACCAAGCAGTAAGGCGTTTAGACTTTGACTGGCCCGTATCAGAATAACTAACACGACGATCAACAAGACAAATAGAGACAATAACTCCATCCAGCTCGCGCCTTCTAAGCTACCCATTCGCCATATGCTGATACGACGTAAATGTTCATTATCACTAAAAAATTCACACAGATTAGTAACAGCGCTCGCGAATGCTGTTACAGCAATACCAGCAAGCAACATCACAGAAACCGATGCTCCCCGTTCATTTATCGACAAGCGATAAACAAAAAAAGTTGCCAGGCTACCACCGAGGAATGCACCCATTGAGATGGCAAAGAGAGAAGTCATGATTGGCCCGGCGATAAAACCCAGAGCAATAACTAGGCTCGCCCCCATGGACGCGCCACCGGTCACACCAATCAAACTGGGGTCGGCTAATGGATTACGAAAAAGCCCCTGACAAACTGCGCCGCAGCTCGCCAATAGAGCACCACAAAGCAATGCAAATACTGCTCGCGGCATGCGTATATCGCGAACTATTAATTGCTCCACATTATCAGCATTGCCCACAAGGGCGTTGCCCACGGTTTCGACCGAAGAAATAACGGGACCAATAAATAACGCGGCGATCAATACCAGCGGCACCATCACTATAAGAAACACAATTAGCGGTCTAGCGTTCAGGTGTGCCACTCGATACTCTTTATATGGAGGGTTAATTGGAAGCTTAATAACAGCAGTTTACTTTGCTTCACTCGATCGGAGCGATATCGCTCCGATCAAACACATCGGGTTAAAAACTCAGTTTAACACCTGCGTAAGCGCCAGTGCCGGCGGTATTGTAACTTGGCACTTCTTGATAGTTTTCATCAAGTGCGTTTTCCACTCGGGTGAATACCGTTAGCGATGAATTAATTGTCCAACGTAACTGTACGTCCAGCACATTATAGTCAGCTATCACGTTCGATGCATCAGTTTGCCCATTGGCAGTACGCCAGTTAGCACTTAACAGAATGCCATTATCATATTCATAGTCCATACCCCAGTTTGCCAACCACCGTGGTCGACGACGACGCTGATCGTTCGCTGTTGTTTCAGTGTCGTTATAAGTGACATTAGCACGCAAAGTCCAATCTTCAGACAAAGCTTGCTCAAAGCTTACTTCAGCAACTTTCGAACGACTTTCGCCCAAGGCCTGTAAATAGCCGCTATAGGACTGCAGATCAAAATAGATTTCATCTTCGATAGTTTGATCGAAATAAACCACTTCCAACTCAGCACTAGGGCTTATGAACCACTGAGCGCCAATATCAAAACCTTTGCTGTTCTCTTCTAGTAAAGTAATACTTGCGGCTTCACCGAACGCAAACGAGCCGCTGTTATACGCCAGCTCTGACAAGCTTGGTGCTCTAAAGCCAGTACCATACGAGGTCTTCAACTTTAACTCACCGATAGATACCGGAACAAAATAAGCGGCTGAGGCTCGATAGCTATTGTGGGTACCAAAATCATCATTCTCGTCATGACGAACACCAACGGTAACAAACAAATCCTGCAGTGGCTGCGCCTGCCACTCAGCATGAACGCCATCTTGGGTGCGAGACTTATGGTTCAAAGTATCGCTTTGCTCGTCACGGTCTACACCAAAAACAAGTTTATTCGTGTCATTAACGTCCCAAAAACCAATGTATTGCAGCTGCTCAATTTCACCTTCGGCACTAAAAGAACTGCTCGATATGTTTTCTCGCTTCACATCGCTCTTGCTAATAGCAAGGCTATGGCCTTGGCTTTCGCCATTGTAACTTACCGCTAGGCGCTGATTACGCTGCTCATAGTTAGCGGTATTATCATGATTACTGCTAGCGCTGAAGCCGTCGTACTCGGAGCTGCCGTCGACATCTCGTAAGGTCAGATCAACGCGCCAAGCTTTACCTAAATTGAGACCTGCATTGAAATGGCCAGTCGTATTATCATAGCCATCCTCTTCACCTGAGGCATCAATCGTGCGAGCATTAAAGCCATCGGTTTTTTGCTTGCTTACCGTTAATGAAAAATCACCAACATCATTACCAGCAGCAATATTCGCACTGCCATTGCGGGTATTAAAACGACCAAACTCAGCGTTAACACTACCTTCTAATTCTCTCGCGCCTGTACTGCTCGTGATCAGAACTACACCGCCAGCATCTGCACCATAGGCCATCCCCTGTGGACCACGTAGAATTTCAACGCGTTCAATACCTGCACTGCTGATGTGTTGTATCTGCGGCCCTATCTGGGTACCCGTTGGATCCGAAATATCGATGCCATCAATGAAAACTTTTGTACGGTAGCCTTCTTCACCACGAATTCTTAATGCGGAAGCCTTGCCTGCACCACCGCTATTACTAACGTTTATACCGGTTTGGCTACGCAGCACATCCATTAAACTGGATTGTCCGCGATTTTCGATGGCTATTTTATTTATCACGCTTATAGCCGTAGCTTGTTGGCGCAGAGGAACTTGGATGCGACTGGCAACTACTACCACCTGTTCAAGCTTACTGTTTTTATCGGTAGCGTTATCTGCTGAAAAAGCAGCGGGAGATAGGACGGCCGCAGCGACTGCTGACGCCAATAGAGAAATTTGGGTTTTGTTTTGGTAAAACATAGAGACCTCAATCAAGCATTTATAGAGACTGAGGGAGGGTAAGGCGCTCACTATTCGCCATAGATTTTATGGCGAAGCATTCACCGACAAAGCCCTCCGCTTCGTCATAAACTGATCAGGCCGGTTTCGGGCTTAAAAGCACTCATTTTATGAGGTCTTTTTCACCGTTGCGGGGGCAGCGCTGGTCAGGTAAAACCTTCCAGACTTCCCGTTTAACCTACCCAAGCAAAAACTTTGCTGGCAGGCACCTAAATCAGGGGGCGCACAGTACGCCGGATGCTATTAAAGGTCAAGCAATGAACAATTCGGTATATTACTTCTCAAGCACTGATGACTCACTCAGCGCAGATCACAAGTAATCCTTCATTCATAAAATCACAGAACTTACTCCGAGCGCTTGATACGACTTACCGACCTAAAGAAAGCGATGCAACTAGCTTATCTTAATTCCCACTACGCCAAAAAGTGGCGATAAGCCTCGCTTTCAGTTTCTTCCTGATAGCGATATTCCAAACTATCCATCATTGCTTTCAGCTCTTTGGACTCAGACTTTGGAACCTGCATGCCCACCAGAACCCTGCCATAAGCAGCGCCATGATTACGGTAATGAAATAGAGATATATTCCAACGGTTAGCAATCTTACCGAGAAATTTATCCATCGCCCCAGGGCGCTCAGGGAACTCGAAACTAAAAATTCTCTCATCCTCAACCTGCGGTGCATGTCCACCAACCATGTGGCGAATATGCAGCTTGGTGATTTCGTTGTCCGTCATATCGGTCACGGCATAATCTTTTTCACGCAGATCATTAACCAACTCGTGGCGCCCTTCATCACCCGTTACCTGTACCCCAACCAAAACGTGGGCCTGTGTTTCGGTAGCGTAGCGATAATTAAATTCTGTAATGCCCCTCTTACCGATGGCACGGCTGAGTTTACGAAAGGCCCCAGGTTTTTCTGGCAATGTCACTGTTAGCATCGCCTCGCGCTTTTCACCAATTTCGGTACGCTCAGAGATGTATCGCAGGCGATCAAAATTTGTATTGGCGCCGCTGGCAATCGCAATAACGGTCTTATCTTGCCAGCCTTGCTCCGCAACGTACTTTTTAAGACCTGCTAGAGAAAGTGCGCCAGCCGGTTCCGCAATAGAACGGGTATCTTCAAAGATGTCTTTAATCGCCGCGCACATTTCATCTGCCGTCGCAGTAATTACCCCATCGACGGTATCTTTCAATACTCGATACGTCTCTTTACCGATTTGAGCGACGGCAACACCATCAGCAAAAATTCCGACCTCAGGCAATATTGCTCGACGCTTTTTTTCCAAGGCAAGCTTTAAACAAGCAGCGTCCTCGGGTTCAACCGCAAATATTTTGATCTCTGGCCGAACATATTTTATGTAGGCCGCCATACCCGCGCACAAACCACCCCCACCGACAGGAATAAAGACCGCATCAATGTGACCTGGATGCTGACGCAGGATTTCCATCGCTACCGTGCCTTGACCGGCGATGACATCTGGGTCATCAAAAGGGTGGATATATGTTAGCCCCTGCTCTTCGACCAATTTATTAGCGTGTGCAGCGGCTTCATCGTATGCGTCACCATGCAAAATAACTTTAGCGCCGCGTCGCTTCACTGCGTCAACCTTAATAGCAGGCGTGGTCTTTGGCATCACTATAGTCGCTTTAATTCCAAGGGCTTTAGCACTCAATGCCAAACCCTGGGCATGGTTTCCTGCGGAGGCAGCAATAACACCGCGCTCACGCTCAACCTCACTCAATAGACGCAACTTGTTATAGGCGCCTCGAATTTTAAATGAAAAGACGGGCTGTAAATCTTCACGCTTAATCAGAACATTGTTAATAATACGCTCAGAAATCAACGGGGCTTCATCTAATGGAGTCTCGCGGGCGACGTCATAAATACGAGCATCAAGTATTCTTTTTACGTAGGATTCTGGCATAAGTTTCGACAACTTCTTTGATATAGGCAATATTAGGCCGCCCAGTATAAAACATGGGAGGCTCCGGCGTAAGGCGCCAAGCCAGCAGAATTCCATATGGTACTTCAATATAGAAGTATCATATGGGATATTCCCATTTAGCATGAATAAAAACACAATGAAAATCGTAAACTGTTGATGCATCGAAAAATCAGGTGCAAACAGAAGTGGCCCTAAGCAGTTGTTATTCAGACTTCTGTGGAATATTCAAAGGTGAAATATCAATACTGCTCAATAGCTCCATTGGCTTGTGTTGCCACCAAGTAAACCCACACAACAGTATCTCAACGCCCCAGCCAAGCCCTTGCCATGCCCTCCCCCAAGACCCGACATCATCCAAGATACACTCACCGCCAAAGCCTTATTAGATCGACCTCTAGACCCTGGACTCATCCCTAGTAGTAATCAAGGCCAATACAATACTACGCGAGCGAAATACCAGGCTCTCACGATGGAGAGATCATGTTCGCCAACCTTTATCGAGCACCTAGAAAAAAAGCTTATCCAATACGGTATTCTAGTGAGGCGGCTGGCATAGAGTTAATAGAATGCGTGTTAACTTCTAAAAG
>Ga0105358_10001083_pt1 | contig 14328 bp, 11 predicted proteins | sample GOMGulsemesocosm_5_FD_83509 | JGI IMG/M metagenome (GOLD analysis project Ga0105358, IMG submission 83509) | Methane-oxidizing microbial communities from mesocosms in the Gulf of Mexico - GOM15C Gulf of Mexico | ecosystem: Environmental > Aquatic > Marine > Cold seeps | place: Gulf of Mexico... | reverse complement strand
TTATACCAATTTATTTCTGCATATCGATCTGGTGTCGCAGCGGTATCCTCAAAATGATCCCGAATAAACGTCGAGTACCCCGTCACCGAAGTCAGTAATAAGTCGCCGACCTCGTGCTCGATCTTTAATACAGCTAGGTCGCCTTCATTTTTAAGTTGATTTGGTTTATTGGTGTTCACTGTAAAAGGATCATTGTCGGTATCTTGGAAACCTAAGAAGTTAGAGCACCCAGGGGTCGAAGACTTCAAACTTCCATCGCTATACGCTGAACACACGGTGCCCGTAAGCGGGTCAATAGCACCTCGGTGGCCATAAGGGAGTGGCTGGGAATCATCCTCGGTGGCCGTATAGGAAAGTAAAACTTGCGTCGTATCATTAGGCTCCCAAAGAAGCTGTGCTCTAGCAGCCCAGGAATCAGCCCCACCAATACGATCATTGTTGAAGGTATTACGAACTATTCCCTCCGAATTTTTCTTTCTGGTAAAAGAGAAACGACCTGATAAATTATCTGTAATCGCGCCATTGATATGCCCGTCCAGATCTACCCGTTGATAGTTTGCGGCAGTAGCATCCAAGCCTGCTGAAAAGTCCTGAGAAGGTTTATTGGTAATGATATTGACCGAACCGCCGGTGGTGTTTCTCCCAAACAGTGTCCCCTGCGGGCCCTTCAGGACTTCTATGCGCTCTATATCGAACGATGCCATGGTAGCTTGAGCTGCTTTGCTCAAGTAAACATCATCCATATGAATTGCTACAGGTGAATCCGTGTTACCGGAGAACTCGTTAATGCCAATGCCTCGCACTGCAAAGTACGGTTGACCAAAGCCAGTTTGCACCTGTACATTACTCACATAGTTTGCCACATCGGCGGCATGCTCAACTTTTAGCTCTTTTAGTGAGTCAGCATCAAACGATGATATTGATATCCCGATATCTTGTATCGACTGGCTGCGCTTTTGAGCAGTAACGACGACTTCTTCTAAGGCCAAGTTGTTTGAGCCTTGTGAAAATACCAGCCCTGACGCAGAACCCAGTATCACCGCAGATGTAATAGCGCTTTTGGAAAATTTCATTATGCCTCACCTTATTATTATCTTTGAGGTCGGCATATCGATTACCGACCAGAATTTAAGGATTAGAATAACGGCCAAGAAAGGATGATAATTACTCATCCGACATTAAAATTTAGGAATTTTGCACTTTCAGCTAAAACGACGCTCAATTACCGCATATTTGACAGTAAACAGCATGACAATTAGTCTTTTGTGTCTGACTCTCGGCGCCATACATTTTGGAACTGACAATGAAAATAAAATCTTCGCACAATGAAGGAAGTCGTAATAACGAGCCATGGTTTGTACTGGATAAAACGTTTAGTGCGGTAAGAGCTGGAATTGTGTCAAAAAGCCAAGGTTACGCCAAAGAAACCCTGCTGATAAAAGATCAGTATTACTCCATCGAACTTTCAGCTCCGTTTGGAAGAGGAACCATTGATTATTTGAATGTTGGTGATGACATTTCAGTGATCATTGCCGACGCCACGTTTTTCCAAGCCCAAACATTCAACCTTACCGGGGACGGCTGGTTACGATTCCATTTCCGGGTATCACTTGAAAATTCGATATTACTTGAAGATTCCGAGCAGTATGATTTGTCGGGTCAGTTTTCTCAAATGTTACTCGTGCCTGAGAACTATCGCCACACTGACTCTATGAAAAGCAACAGCGCTATGAAATGGATTTCTATTTATTGTAAAAAATCCACAATAACAGAGACATTACAAATTCCAGCGACATTATTTGAAGAACAAATCGAAAACTGCCTTTCTCAAGAGTCTAAGCTCTATTTGGAACATCGAAACCTTGATAAGGACATGGTCCCAACGCTAAAAAACATATTTGATTGTGAATTACCTGCGCCACTAAAAATAATTTACCTAAAGTCAAAAATACTAAATTTAATAACAGTTTACTTATCGCAGTGTATCAAAGGGAACCCGATAAAAAAGAACACTCTAGTTCTAAAAAATCAAGACTGGATCATGATAGAAAGAGCAAAAGACGTCTTAGATAAATCAACATCCGTGGATATCGGTATACTACAGCTATCCAAAATGATTGGTCTCAATCGTAACAAGCTGAACCTTGGGTTCAAACAACTCTATGGAAAAACAGTCCACGAGTATCACTTGGAGCAACGTCTGCTGAAAGCATGGGACTTGCTGCAAGAAACCACCTTGAGTTTAAATGTAATATCATCTGAAGTAGGTTATGCCCACCACCCTAGCTTTACTGCATCGTTTAAAAAACACTTTGGTATAAACCCAAAGGATGTCCGAAAAACATGATTGGCCTTGGTGGCAAAAAAAACTCAACTGCGGTGCAGCTACACTTGCCTCTGGACACAAGGTTGCTAACGCAGCTAAAACTATAATTCAACTTAAAATTCAATTCACAAAAAAGACGACTTCTTAGTTTTGTTAAGAATTTTATAATTGAAAAACTCGAAATTACCGCGTTAGCTTTAAATCAGTAATGGAATTGAATGTCACCATCCCTGCTTGTGGTCAATTATGACTATATTACAAATATTCTAGCGGCAGAAAGCCGCTATATTTATACACCTCATGAGGTTCATGTAGTACCACATTCCTACTGAGGAGTTATCAAACCTGGTATTAAGCCTTAGAAACCTGCAACACCTGTAGGCCAAGCAGGGCTATCACCTTCACTGTGCCCATGTCGGCTCACGTAAGCAATCGCCTCTTCCATAATAGCTAAGCCTTCGCGCAATACACCTTCATCCATGTTCAGAGCAGGATACATACGAATGGTATCTTCTCGATCACTGATCGCCCAAACACCGTTTTCAAGCATACGGCTGCGCACAGAACGAGCAAACCACCAATCTTTTTCAGTTCCATCTGGGCTTTGAAAGTTCACCCCCATTAACAAACCATTACAACGAACTTGCTTAACAATACTGTAGCTTTCCCATTGGCTCATAACATCTTCAGCAACCCGCCCCAGATGAGCGGCTTTCTCAACTAGGTTGTACCTGCGGTAGAGCTCCAAAGTTTTAATGCCTGCTGCACAGCCTGCAGGTGTCCCTGCAAAAGTTGAACCCGATGAAAAACTTTTGTTGTCTCCTAGTATGTCATCTCTAGCTGCTATTCCAGCGCAAGGTTCGATACCTCCCGATAAGTTTTTGCCAACAACTAAAATATCAGGGATGACATCATAATGTTCCACCGCCCACATTTTGCCAGTTCGCCCTAAGCCTGTTAGAACCTCATCAGCAATCATTAGCCAATCATTGTTGTCACATATTTTTCGAATGCCCTGCAAGAAATTGGTCGGGGGAATCCAATTACCGCCTTCTGCTAAACCCGGCTCGATCATTATCCCAGCAATATTGTCCGCTGGGGCAATCGCATTGGGGATATGGTTCTCTAGGTACCACAGACAGTATTCAACATACTGATCTTGTGTCATCCCCGCGGGGATGTCATCGCTATAAGGATAAGGGGCTTTAATTACGCCTCCCGTCCACGCCTCTAAATAGCGATTCTTTTCACCGTCATAACCACTGATTAATTTTGTTGCCAGCCCCTCGCCATGAAAGCAAGAACTGAAAGTAATAATATAGCGACGCTTGGTATGACTCAGCGCCAAATGCACAGCCGCTTCGGCAGCTTCTGTACCGGAAACCTCATAATTAAAGCGGGGTAAAGCACGCCCCGGCATTATGTCTGCCAACTGCTCAGCCAGCTCATAGCGCAATGGGTGATCATAATGAAAGCCATAACGTCTGTGGGCTTTGTGCACCGCCTCAATCACCTCTGGATGGGCGTTGCCGACAGGGTTCGTCGCCCAACCGTTTTGAAAATCGATATATCGCTTGCCATCCATATCCCAGATAAAGTCACCCTCGGCTTTATCGACAACGATTTGCCGCGCAGCTCTAAAGCCTCGTTTACCTGCTTTTTCCATTTCTTCTTTAAAGCGTAAACCATTGTGGAAAAGTGGAATGCCGCGCTCTAGAATGGCTTTTGTTTTTGGCCCTGGGAATTTTTCACTCATTACTATAACCTCTCTTTGACACGTTTATTTCGCGTAAGTCTCTGGAGGTTAATTGACAAACATGCTTAACACTATCAATATAAAGTCAACAATAGGCTACGTTTAAATCAAATATTATGAACGATAAATTACTGCTCCCTCCACTGACCGCTCTGCGCAGCTTCGAGGCCTTCGGGCGACATTTAAACCTACGCGATACAGCGGATGAATTATGCGTTACTCAGTCAGCCATTAGTCGCCAGATTAAACAACTTGAGAATCACCTGGGGGTAAAGCTAATTAGCCGTAGCGGTCGCAATAGCCAACTCACCCAAATTGGCAGTCAATACCTCAACACCATCGGCGAAAGTTTTAATCAAATAGCACAACAAACCCAGTTATTGTTTCCCAGCCACAAGAGCCAAGTTCTCAAAACACACGTAAAGTTAGGCATAAGCCCTGTAATGGCAGAGTATTGGCTTCTCCCCCGGTTAACCAAACTAAAAGATCAGCTACCGAATATCGACCTCGAAATTTATATTAATCGCGGGGTCAATAACGACACCCCTCTGAGCCACGTGGATGTAGAGCTATTTCATGGCCCATTGAATAATGATGAATACCTATGCGAAAAACTTTTTCAAATTACTGACTTTCCAGTATGCAGCCCCACACTGGCGCCCACCAAAGCAACCATTACCAGCCTCGGTGACATGCTTCAGCATCAACTGATACATGAAGTATCTCCGCACTGGTGGCCGGCTTGGCTAAAGGCTGTTGGGTTCCAGGGAAAGAGCGCCAATCACGGGCCATTAATTGATGACGAAGTGCTCCCCATAAAACTTGCTCTACAAGGTCAAGGCGTCGCGATGGGGGATTATTTATCGTCTTACCAGTACTTGAAGACAGGGCAACTCATCAGGCCAGTAAAAGAGTTTCTACTCACCGAAGAATGGCTTTGCTTGTTATTAAAACCACACAACCAAAATAAAGCAGATATATCCGAGTTTTGCATTTGGATTAGGGCGCAAATGGATGATTTTAAAAAAGACGTTGAGGCCATGGATAACTAAATCCACGCCTCAACTATCAAATACTACTGTTGGTTCTTAATAGTTATAGGTGAAGCCAACGCCTAAAGTCCTGGGCTTTGACGGACCAGAATGGGTATTAGGCACGAACTCACCTCCGTCATTATCGATGTAGCGATCATAATGAAATTGATCGAATATATTTTCAATATAGGCATTTACTTCCCAAACTTCAGAAGCCGGTGTATACCTTAAGCGCAGGTTCGACTCATTCCAGCCAGCTCTGCTAAATTGATTATCAAAATCTTCATAGGATTTCGATTCAGCAACGGACTCCCAGCTTGTTTTAAGCTCCCCTTCCCCGACTTCAGTAAGGTAGGAAACAATCAAAGAACCCGACCATTTCGGCGTACCCGTCAATTCATTCCCTACGCAATTTTGGTTACAAACACCATCGACTATATCAGTAATTTTAGTGTCGGTATAAGCCAAGCCTAAGCGCACATCCCAATGGTCATCCGGGACAAGGCGCATATCCATTTCGAAACCACGGCCATCGCTTTCACCGACGTTACCAAGCAGTGTCACACGACCCTGTGTATAACTAACTTGACGATTTTCATACAAGTAGTAGTACACACTGGCGTTTACTTGAAAGCGGTTCTCCCACCAATTCGATTTAATTCCTAACTCAAAATTTTCAGAAGTTTCAGGTTCTACTGACTTAAGCTGGGCAATATCTGCAACATCTAATTCATAATCTACATTCTCAGGGCACCCCTCATCATCCGGCCCTTCGCCTTCGTCAACTGAGTAGGAGCCACAATATGGGACAAAATTATTGGGCAACACCATGCCTCCGGTATCGAAACCGCCTGACTTGTAGCCCGTAGAATAAGACGCAAACACGGTTACATCTTCATTCAGTAAATAATTTAATGCCACTCTAGGCGTGAAGTCACTCCAGTCATCTTGGCCATCAATAAAACGGCTGGTGTAGTAGCCAAAGTTAAAAGTGGGATCGTACAATTCACCATAGGAATCATAAGGTTGTGCATACTTCAAAGAGAAATCACGATTATCAACCGTGTAACGTGCGCCAGCAGTAAGCTCCCATTGCTCGCTCAATGTCCAACTAACATCACCGTAAACCGCGAAGCCATCATAATCGCCCTTGGCTTCATAAGGCTCAGTGATGATGACACCATCAGCTTCCTCTTCGAAGGCCAAGCCCTGATCAACTGTATCACTGAGGCGTGCATGAACGCTTTCTTGGTAGGCACTTGCGCCCACAAAACCGTAGACACCGTTGCTGCCATCATAGTTAACACGAAATTCTTGGCTATAATAATCCTGCTCTTGATCCAGAGAGAAGGTATCAATTACGAAAGGCGTGCCATCAAAATCTTCTTGGTAACCATAGTGGTGCCCTCTAACGGCAGTGATAGAAGTAAAGCTAAGCTCTTCGGTCAGATCTCCTTCAATCTCGACACTTATTCCCCATAATTCGTTCAAATCAAAATTATCCGCACCGCGTAAATCGCTATCTACGTCGCGGCGACCACCGCCCAATCGATCAAAAAGAACATCCCCGCCACCCACCGCAAAGGATTTGTCCTCAGCGCGGTACTGGCTTGATGTACCTTGGCGCTTCTCGTAATCAAAGCCAACCGTCGCCTCGACAGATTCCCAACCGGTGTACGCCAAGCTTAAACGTGCTGCTTTTGTACTTGAAAACCCGAGATTTTCACCACCTTGTACATTGGAGGTAAAACCATCCGTATCTTCATAGTGCACAGCTAAGCGACTTAGTACAGTATCTGACAGTGGTGTGTTAATAACGGCCTCAAGCTCTTCGTAACCGAATCTGGCCAGTCCAGCGCTAACGTAACCACCAAACTCTTCTTCTGGTTTATTACGGTAAATACTGATAGCACCCGCTGTTGAGTTACGCCCAAATAGTGTGCCCTGAGGGCCCTTCACTACTTCCATCCGCGCGACATCAAATAAAGTGTTTATTGCTCCGCCTGTTCTACCCTGATAGACACCATCAACATAAATGCCGATAGCGGGATCGATGCCGATGCCGAAATCGTTGGTGTTTATTCCCCGTACCGTAATGGAATCAACAAAGCTGTCTTGGCTAAACCCTGAAAGCCCTGGCGTGTATTTAATAACGTCTTTAAAATTATCAACCTTGGCTTCTTTAATAAAGTTCCCTTCAAATGCACTTATCGCTAAAGGCACGTCTTGTAAACTTTGTTCTCGCTTCTGCGCGGTGACAATCACTTCTTCAATTTGCGCCAGACCGAATTGGCTAACAGCTATTGACGAAACCGCCAATGCTAATGGAATTTTTTTCATGGTGTATCCTCGTTATTTTTAAATTATTAATTACATGATTTCATCGCGGATTTTGTAGAACATCATTCCCATGGCCATAAGCTGATTACCAAACAACCTGCCACCGGGGAACGGTAAGTGTTTTACTTTGGCCATAATGTCAAAGCGTGCAGACTGATTTTGAATTAACTCTGAAATAATTCGAGCCGACATATGCGTCGGCGCTACACCATGGCCTGAATATGCCTGGACGTAATACACATTAGGTTTTACCCGCCCAAGCTGCGGAACTCGATTCAAGCCAATCCCCATATGACCACCCCACTCATAGTCAACTTTAACGTTTTTAAGTTGAGGGAAAACTTTGTGCATACTGGCACTCATCGTGGCCGTTATAGATTTTGGGTCACGGGCGCTGTAATTGGACATGCCGCCAAACAATAAGCGCTTGTCTGCACTTAAACGAAAATAATCCAACGCTGTCCGTTGATCACATACGGCGTAATCTTTACTTAACACAGAGTTTGCCATTTCATCACTAAGGGGCTCTGTCGCTATAATATAACTGCTAGCAGGCAACACAGTGGACGACAATTCTGGTGCAACATCCGGTGTTAGCTGGCTAAGATAAGCATTGCCGGCAAGCACAACATAATCTGCGGTAACGGAACCTCTAGCAGTTTTTACCTTGCAGCTATCTCCATGAACCAACTCAGTTACCATAGATTGCTCAAATATCTTAGCCCCCAAGCCCTCGGCCGCCCGAGCCTCACCTTTGCACAAGTCCAAAACTTGAACATGCCCCTGCCCCATGTTCACCAAGCCACTGGTATAAGCATCGCTCCCCACTACTTGCCGTACATTGCTTTTGTCTAACCACTGGAGATCATGGGGGTAGTTTTTTTCTTCGAGCTCCTGCTGCCATGCTTTTAAGTCACGCTCTTCTCTGGCTTTACGTGCCACATCTAAATAACCCCACTTAATATCGCAATCTATATTGTACTTCTCAACTCTTTGACGGATGATTTCTACGCACTCTAAACCCATATTCCACAAAGCGCTGCTGGCGTTTTTACCGAAGGTCTTTTCTAGCTTTTCATGACTACCGGACAAAGCCTCACCAAACCCCCCAATGATTTGGCCTCCGTTACGCCCACTTGCCCCCCAACCGATGCGTTGGCCTTCTAGCAACGCGACTTTGAAACCCGCTTCCGACAGCTCGACCGCCGTAGCAACTCCCGATAGGCCACCGCCAACGATGCAAACATCAACTCGAATATCGTCCTCTAAGCTCGGAAAATGCTCTTTATCACGCTGACTTGCCGCATAGTAAGAAGGCGCATGTTCCGTACTGTGGATAGGGCTATTCTTCAGTAAGTTCATATAGAAATGCTTCTTAGTTTTTGGATAGTTTCCGATTGTGTTGGAGTTTTTTTAATGAGTAAAATAGAATGATTCGATCTTTATCATCGAACTATTAGATAATGAATAATTTCAAACACAAATCGCTACTCCCCTACCTACATTGCTTTTGGCATGTTGCCTGTCAGCAGAGCTTTACTCGTGCCTCCCAAGCACTGCACATCAGCCAATCTGCAGTAAGCTATCAGATCAAGTTATTGGAAGAGCAACTAGACGTTACATTGTTCGACCGAGAGAAACGTCGCCAACTGAAGTTGACACCCGCAGGCCAGGTGTTAGCCGATCACTGCCAAACCCTATTTAACGGCTTGCAAGAAACGCTGGACATCGTACAGGGGAAAACCTTAAGGGGTGAAATCAATATCGCCGCAACATCGTGCTTTGGCTCTATTGTCATGGGGCCGGTGACGGCAGACCTTAAAAAACTATATCCAGAACTGCAGGTTAACCTAGATGTTACCGATGCCCACCTGGATCTAAAAGCAGGGCATTTTGACTTGGCTATTCGCACCATCAGTAGCACGCAAGGTTTGTACAACAAACCCTTATTGCAATCTCCCATGAGACTGGTATGCAGCCGAGAATATGCGAGCAAAAACGGCTTACCTAGCTCCTTGCTTGAGTTGAATCAACATCATTTAATCTTGAGCAAAAAGGATGATACCGATTGGCATTCGCTCTGCGAGCAGAAACCACAAGTGCCGGTTGAGCTTGAGAGTATCAGCTATATTAATAATACCTGGGCACAATTACATGCGATACAAAGCGGCGCAGGTATGGGCTATATGCCTCTTTACACGGTTTCCCAGCAGTTAGCTCAGGGCGAATGCATAGAAGTACTGCCAGAAGAGTTTAACGATAGTTACTTGATTCTTTACTCATGCAGCCCACACAAAATCAGCAACAACCCAAAGGTTGAAGCCGTTATCGATCTTATTAAGCAGCGTATATCTCAAAAGCAATACACGTCCATATTCAAGTGGTTAGATGAGTAACCGGGTTACTCCATTGCTTCTTGGTTTTCGCTTTGCCAACTTATTAAATTCATCTCAATAAAGAAAAAACTTATAAGCCATAGAAATGCATCCCAGCCATCAATAAATGAACTGTATATAGACCAGTAGATAGCCATCACTATCAGCACTAAATAACTAACTATTTTTGCCAACCCACTTACCCAGAATACCCACCTTGATGCCCCGCCATTTAGTTCGACTATGATATCTAAGCGTATGAGAAACACTATCGCTAGCCAAGCAGATGCATTGATCACATCGACCCAGGCAATTGCTATCGTGCCATCTAAGCCTTTATAGCTGGGGGGATAAAAAACAACAGGCAAGCTATTAATTTTCTGCAAACCTTCAGCCGTTATACTTGAACAATTAGATTCAGTAATGGGGAGATATTCATCCAATGAAGTCAGTAAGCTGAGTGATTGTGATTGCGCACATAGATCGATTATCTGGCTAGGACTGTAATCCAGTAAAATTTGAAGTTTATTCCAATAACCCATAGCCGCGTAAAAAATAGCGATATAACATAAACCCGAAACCCCATAAAAAACCCACTTATAACCTCGATTTAAAATATCATCGTCTATAACTGAGGTCTCTAGTTCATAAACCAGTAATAACGCTAGCCAAGCCACACTATCGATCGTTGCTGAAAATATCGTTTGAATATCTTGTAAATCAAAGTCGTTTTTCAACGTTAGCCGAGCCGCGACAATATCCGTATGGATAAAACTAATGGAATTTATAGTCACCAATAGATACAAACTATACTTCAATAAGAGAAACATCTGATAACGACTTAAAGGGAAGCTTTTTATCATAGGTATTCCAAGATACTATTTTTATTCAATAGCTTATCAATAAGGTGATTATGAGATAAAACGATATGATTATAGATACCATTGATACTCGCGCTGGCTTATTGAGCTCTCTAGGCTATCCAACTCCGCTTGCCTGTGTTGACAGTACATATCAATGAAATCATCACCTAGATAATCACGCAGTACATTCGATGAGCCGGTTTCTTTTAATGCTGTGCGTAAATCCAACGGAAGACTCTTATCCAAAGCGTTGACATTATGCTCACTGATGGGTGGAGCCTTGAGCTTATTATCTAAGCCGTAGTGAATGGCAGCCAAACTGGAAGCCATGGCTAAATATAAATTTGCATCAGCTCCTGCCACACGGTTTTCGACCCGCCACGCCTTGGAATTACCTCTCGTTAGCGGTATACGAAATGCAACGGTTCGATTTTCATAAGCCCAACTGCGGCTCACTGTCACGCAGTTATCAGCCTCAAAACGGCGGTATGAATTTCGGTTCGGAGCCCAAATACTCATACACGCTGGCATCAATGCCATTAAGCCCGCCACGGCCGACAACAGAAGCGGACTGGCCTCATCACCTGCTGAAAAAACATTATTGCCCTGTTCATCTAACAGACTCACGTGCTTATGCAGCCCGCTACCAGGTTCTTCCAACAGAGGCTTGGCCATAAAACTCGCCCGTAAGCCGTGGCGCTTGGCTATATCTTTCACTACCATTTTAAAAAGGATCGCCTGATCAGCAGCCTCTAAGATGTCGTCATGGTGACTAAAATTAATTTCAAATTGGCCTGCACCCATCTCAGCACAGATAGCCTCAGTACTAACTCCTAAGGCCGTGCATGCATCAACAATATCATCCAGCACGACTTCAAAATCACAAAGGCGGTCTCGCCCTAACATCGCTGAGCTATCTCGATCCCCAGTCACTGGGTTTTTCGCAACATCTACACTGTCACCACTAAGGGGCTGAAACAGATAAAATTCTAATTCGAACGCTGCTACAGGTTTCAAACCTATTTTCTTGAATCGCTGTAAAATATTACCGAGGATTGCACGGGGGTCGAAAACGCCCTCTTCATCGCGTGGAGAAATTATTCCCAGGGCTCGCGGCCGATTCCTCCAGTTACAATAGCGTAAACTTCCAGGAACAATAGCCCCTGGCACATCAGGGTCGCCGTCTTCGCCGCCATGGTAAATACCCTCGAGGGTTTCACCCTTAACATCGAGAACATACATTGCCCTAGCCACGGCCACCCCGTCGTTCATTAAACCACCAAGTTTATGGATGGGGTAACGTTTCGCGAATTGATTACCATTAATATCAGTACTTATTAATTCTATTTGCTCAACATCAGGGTACTTGTGTAAAAAAGACTCAGCTTCTGCCAACGCTTTATTATTCATTCTTGATTCCTATTTTCTTGATTGGCCAAGGGCGTCTTTCAGTCTGTAATACCAGCTCCCCGCTATCACGGCTGGGACCTTAAGAATTTTACCACCAGGGAATGGAACTTGTTTAATTCGGCTAAAATAATCTAAGCGCTGCGTATCCCCCTGCATCGCCTCTGCCATCAATCGTCCCATAATATGAGTTGTTGTCACGCCATGTCCGGAGTACCCATGGGCGTAATAAATTTCAGTGCCAGCTAAACGCCCAACATCAGGCATTCGACTGTAAGTTATGGCGAAATTTCCACCCCAAGCGTAATCTATTTTCACATCAGCCAACTGTGGGAAAACTTTCAACATATCTTGGCGCATTTGTTGAGGATAGTTTGCAGGTTCAGCCCCACCGTAAACCGATTTCCCACCAAAGAGCAGTCGGTTATCGGATGTTAAACGGTAATAATCTAAAACATAACGCCAATCAGTATAGCCATAATCTTGCTTTAGTAGCGCCTTAGCTCGGCGTTCCCCCAAGGGCTCTGTCGCTATAATAAAACTGCTCACCGGTATTAGCTTTTTTTCGATACTTGGAATCAAATTTCCTAAATAGGCATTACCCGCTAACAATACTTGTTTAGCTTTAACGCTACCAGTTTCGGTTTTTACTAATGGAGATCCACTTTTGTCAATATTGATGACACGGGACTGTTCGTATATCACCCCGCCGATAGATTCCAAGCCTCGAGCTTCTCCCAAGGCAAGGTTTAAAGGGTGCAAGTGCCCACCATTGGGGTCGTAAAAACCGCCTACGTAATTTTCACTCTCGACGAGTTTTTGAGTACTTTGTGCGTCGGGGAAAATTTCCAAATCATCATGGCCACAGCGGCTCCAGACTTTTTGCTCTGAAATCATCGACTCTAGTTGTTTGTAGTCAGTTGCCAAGCCAACATGGCCTGATTTGAAATCACAATCAATCTTGAACTCTTCAGAATGCTGCTTGATAATACTGCAACCTTCCAAAGCCATATCCAAATAGTCTTTTGCAGCATCCAAGCCAAATCGCTGCTCCATGGCGCCGATGCCGGTGTTATATCCAATAATCGCCTGCCCACCGTTTCGCCCTGAAGCTCCCCAACCTATGCGGTTGGCTTCCAATACGACAACGCTCAAACCTGCCTTGCGCAGGTGAATTGCAGTCGACAGCCCAGTAAAGCCACCGCCAACTATGCAGACATCCGCTTCAATATTTGTTGTAAGGTTAGGTCTTTGAGTTGAGTCGTTTCGGCTGGCCACATAATAAGAGTCGGGGTGTTCAGTACTCGCGTTGATATCAAATTTCTTATTCATACATCAGGTTCGTCCGTTATTCGAAACAAGCAATGGTGTTGAGGCTTTTACGACATGGCAATGCAAACGCGATAAAGGGTCTTGGCCGTCCCCTGGGACAAAAACCTCTAGACAGGCAAAGAATAACGAAAACAACTCTAAGTGAGAATTAATGTCTAGCTTTCGATAGATGTTTCGCCGGTGTACTCGTAAGGTTTCTACCGACACACCCAGCTTTTGCCCACAAGCGTCCGCCCTGTAACTCTGCAGCATAAGGTCTACTACCTGCTTCTCACGTCGGCTAAGCAACGTGCTGGCAAATAACACCCGTGCCTCAGCCATTAGAGCATGGGGGGCGGCAGGCTTCAGTCGGTAATGTTGTATTTGCTCCATTCGTAAAGCTTCTCGATTATCGATCGCTTGATTCTCAGGGATTTATCAGTACATTTAAAACATTAATTTTGGATTCCCGTTATCGATAAATTCGATATTAACGGTGAGATCAATCAACACACCCAATCCTCAGTCTATCAGCGGTGGTGTGTTAAGACGCGCCTTCACGTCTATCACACTCAACTTTAGTCATGTTGGCTATGGATTTAATTTTCTTTTCCGTAAAATCATGACATCGAACATGAAGAGTTCAAACTACCCCTCTCAGTATTTAAACATCTAAGCGGAGTTATCGACATAACGACGGTAGGCATCCGAACATTTTTGTTAGCTGTTTTAAATTTGAGCCCTCCCGTTTCGTTTTTTTGGGTATCAGAGAATCTTTCAGTTTTTAAAACATAACCCGTACTGCTCGAATAAAGATTAAGTTCTTTCAGCGTGTTAATAACGCAACAATCCCCTCCTGGATCTTGGTGGTAAAATACATTCCCTTCAGTTTTTAATGGTTTTTGATTTTTTGGGG
>Ga0105358_10001081_pt1 | contig 14336 bp, 13 predicted proteins | sample GOMGulsemesocosm_5_FD_83509 | JGI IMG/M metagenome (GOLD analysis project Ga0105358, IMG submission 83509) | Methane-oxidizing microbial communities from mesocosms in the Gulf of Mexico - GOM15C Gulf of Mexico | ecosystem: Environmental > Aquatic > Marine > Cold seeps | place: Gulf of Mexico... | reverse complement strand
ACCGCTTCGATTTTAAACTCTCGGGTATACGTTTTATAGGGTTTTCTTTTACTCTTCATGTAGATACTCCTTAGGCGACATTGTCGCTTATTTAAAGTATCCGTTAAACTAGGGGAGCTTCAATATGACCCCTTGATCTTCAATAGAAATTTAACTTGTCAGGCACAACAAACATAACACTTATATGCCGCATGCTCTATGCTTGGCAGTATCCCATATCTTATTTGCATTGGTTTGGAGAGAACTTGAACAATCAAGCATTCGCACCAATTCACGACTAAGGAATCATGCAACTATCTATTAAAAAAACAATGACGGACTTACAACTTATCTATGAAAACCTAACGAACTAATATTTTTTTAATTGTTAGGAGTATGATTTTCAAGTCCAACCAGAAAGATTGACTCTCAACATATTCAACATAGTGTTTTTGTTTAATCGGTAAAATAATATCAATATATGCCTGCCTAGGGTTTTTATATTGACCAAGGATTTCGTTCTCATCAACCATTTCAATTGATGCTAAGTCTGTAATTCCAGGACGAACAGATAACACTTTTTCGGCCACATCAGCAGTATATTCAGCAATAAATTCTTTTACTTCAGGGCGCGGCCCAACCAAGCTCATATCGCCTAATAGCACATCGATCAACTGCGGCAACTCATCCAACTTAAATTTGCGCAAAAACTTACCAGACCTAGTAATCCTCATATCATCACCCACCGTAAGCCGACCACTTCCTTCGGCCTCTACACACATCGTTCTAAACTTATGGATTTTGAAAGGAATACCAAATCGGCCAACGCGGACCTGACGAAAAAAAACACCACCACTAGAATCAAGCTTTACCCATAGCGAAATCAAAAGAAAAAAAGGCATCAACAAAAGCAGCCCAATAAAGGATGCTGTTATGTCAAAAAACCGTTTAATCACCCTAACGTCTCTTTTAAAACTGAGATAACCCTATTTTGTTGCTCATCACTCATTGAGGTATACAGAGGAATACTCAACATTGCTAAGTAAGCACTGTCCGATACAGGAAAAGCTTCATTTGATAGGTTATATTTATCTCGCCAATAAGGGTGCCGATGTAAAGGTACGTAGTGAACACTGGTGCCAATTTTATTGTCCGCCAAAACCTGAATCAATTCATCTCTATTAACTGGTGAATCACCCCTAAGCCTAATTACAAACAGATGCCAAGAATGAATATCACCTTTAGGCGCATCAGCCGGCAAAATCAAAGGCAAATCGGCCAGTTCTGCCAAATAGCGATCCGCCAAGTATTTCCTTCTTTCTAAAAAGGAGGGCAGCTTCGCCAATTGATGTATACCCATCGCTGATGCTATGTCAGTTAAATTGTATTTATAACCAGGAGCGACAACCTCATAGTACCAAGCCGGCTTTTCTGATCTAAATCGGTCAAAAGCATCACGGTTAATACCATGCAACCGCATAACCTTCATTCGTTCCGCCAATTCAGAATGTCTAGTTACCGCCATTCCTCCTTCACCCGTTGTCATGGTTTTATTTGCATAAAAACTAAAAACAGTAACATCTGATCTAAGAACGCCTATGGTTTGCCTTTTATATGTTGCCGGCAAAGCATGGGCAGCATCCTCAACAACTTTTAAATCAAATTCTTCTGCAATATTAAAAATCGCATCCATATCACAAGCAAGCCCTGCATAATGAACAGGAACTATCGCTTTAGTCTTAGAAGTGACCGCCTTACGTATAGCTTCCACATCAATATTCAACGTTACTGGGTCAACATCAACCAACTTCACGTCTGCCCCTAAATAACGTACCACTTCGGCTGTTGCTGTAAATGTATGAGTTGTTGTAATTACCTCATCACCCACTCCAACACCAACAGCCTCCAAAGCCAAGTGAAGACCTGCTGTTGCTGAATTAACGGCCACTGCGGCAAACCCATTCCCAATAAACTCTTCAAAGTTTTTTTCAAACTGCTTTGTTTTTGGCCCCGTAGTAACCCAGCCAGAACGAAGAGAATCTACAACTTCAGCTATTTCCTCGTCGCCAATTTCAGGCAGTGCAAAAGGTATAAAACCACTCATTTCTCCCACCTTTTAGATTTCACTACATCTTGATCAAAATATGTCTCTCTTACAGAAGCTTTTATTAAAAACTTTTCATCTGTTGCCAAAACACTTCCAATAACTTGAGCTGGGTTTCCAGACACGACTGAGAAATCAGGAACCGAATTGGTTACTACCGACCCTGCCTTCACGAGACACCCCTTACCTATTTCCACTCCAGGAAAAATAACAGCCGAATCTCCAATAAAAGAAAACTCCCCAACCAAAACATCACCTGTTATATAACCAACTCTGTCATTTGTTGATAAATAAGAATCGCCCAATAGTCGTATTGAGTTATGACTACTGTGCGTATAAATAGAAATATGCGAGCCCGTTTGCACACCCTTTCCAAATTTTATTCCGTGACTAGCGTCAAGAACAGAATAATGTCCGATCCAAACACCATCACTCAAATCTAATTTTTTTTTTGAAACCACCTTGGTTGAAGAGCTTATTCGTGTTTGCCTCATAAACTTTTTTTGCGTTTGATTATAAAACCCATACACCATAAAAGGCCGATGAAAAATTGAAAACAAATTCTGTATAAACGAAATAACATACCCTAATGGTGATAAATAAATTCTTTTCAGCATTTTAACAACTCCTCTTCTGCTCTTGGATAGGTTCTTAGCTGTATAAATTAAACTATTCGCGCCTAGTCTCTTCAAACATTCTTTACCTGCATCAACCGACTTCTCCATACAACTGGCAAGCTCCTGCTCTCTTTCTGGCGAAACCACCTGCCCACAATCATTTTTCGTAATAATATCTGCAATTTCACTGGGCTCATCAGCAGAAGCTATTTGCGGCTTAGCAGAAAACACATGAATAGTCATTTTGGGTGGCAACGTTGTTGCGGCAACACCTACAAAATCAGTATTTTCAGCCTGTCTGTCCCTAACTTTCACTAACCCGGCCATTAATTTTCTAACAACCTAGAAATCTGGGTGACTGCCCCATCAAATGAGTAATTCCTCTGAGCATACCCCCTAGCCTTTGCACCCATCTCTCTGCGTTGTTTATCATCAAGTTTCGAAAAATCATTCAAAGAATCAGCAACTGACATAGGCGTTCGTTCCTCTACAATAAAGCCACATTCAGCGCGTAACACTTCTTTCGCAGACTCACTTTTACTATCTGCGATCAGGAGCACTGGCCTTGAAGACAGCATATAAGTAATCAGCTTTGAAGGTACCGATGCAAATTCTTGCCCCATAGTCGTTGGTAATAATAATATATCTGCAGAGCACAATACTGAAGCGGTCATATCTTTCGGCCACGGAGAGAGAAAGGCCACTCTATCTTCTATACCTTTTTTAGCCACATTATTTTTTAATCTCTCTACATGCGTTCCATTTCCAGCAAAAAGAAACTTTACTTTAATGTCAATGCTTTCGATGTATTCTATAAACTCTTCTAAACCTGATGCTGAACCAATGTTACCCCCATAAACGCACAGTATTTCATCTTTTTGAAGCGTCACATCAGTTTTTCCTATCAATCCTTTTCTCGCATCAGTTTGAGACAAGACATCAACAGTCTCGTCTTTTACCCAATTCTTAACCACCGTTACCTTGCTTGCGTCTACAAAACGACCTGAGATATAAGCACCTTTAAACCCTTCAGATATTACAATTATATGATGACAATTTTCAGCAATCCATCGATCTAAAATCACCAAAAATTTAGCAATTACCCCTTCTTTACTAATTCTGCCCTGAGCAATAAGAGACTCGGGGTACAAATCCTGAACAGAAACTATTATTTTAAAGTGCTTTATTTTAGATGCTAAAACCAAAAGCCCTGATGCAAAAATAGGCCAAACATTACCATAAATAGCATCAATGTTTTTTTGCCTCAGAATATAAAAAAATAGCGCTAAGCCAAACGATATGTTTTCTATAAAACGAGAAAAAAAACCTGAACCCTTGGATGCTACAGAGAAAATCCTATCAACTGAAAATGGAAAATCAGGAGCCTTTTCATCACTTAAGTTTCGGCTTGGCTTAGGACAAACAACTTGAACCTCATCACCTTTTGAAAAAAAGTGAAGCGCCAAGTCATAACTAGTGCTTGCGCTTACTATAGGCTCTGGGGGGAATACGCAACTTGCAATAATAACTTTCACTCAAACTCCTTAATCAAACTTCGCCCCTATGTTGGGGAAAATACCTTCTAAACTACTTTAGTCCTTAACTAAAACTCAAAAAATACATTTCATAAAAAAGACTGCCACTTTCTTTACGTGGGTCCTAGAATTAGACGCGCTAATCTTAACAACCAACAATTTAACAGCTCTCCACATAACTGCTCTTTAATTTTTCGATGAGACACCGTTAAAACCTGTTTAAAGTCATATCAAATTCGCATTTATGAAACTCGCTTAGCCGCTCATCCACAATCATAATCATAATCATAATCATCTTCAAAACACACAATATCATCCTCACTAAGGTAATTAGCTGATTGCACTTCTATCATCTCAAGCTATGTTTTTACCGAGATTATACAACCGGTGTTCGCTGTGCACATATGAATCAGTCACCTCGTCGATCATTACATACCGCCCTATAAGACATTTTTATGATCACCTCACTCGGCACACTCCCAAAGTGACGACCAAGAGCCGGCATCATCCCAACCAGCATCTAGCTGGTACAATAACGGCCTTATATGCTTATCCATCAAGGCATATTCAATAAAGCCTACAGAGCAAGCAGTAAAAGCATCTGAATCTAGGCAAATCAACGTGTTTTGAGGCGCCGCATTGTCATCAAACAATGCAATAAATTGTTTTGGATTATATTTCCTAGACAGCGGCCATAGGTGTTTTCCACTGCAGCTGACATAATAACAGGGATCATTAAGTTTCATTTTAATTTAAATATTCGTCTGCTACTTTCTTCAATCTTAATCACCTGAGGTTCCCCCAATTTAAATAAATCATTAGATCAAAATCAATTAGCTACGTAGCCCCCCAGACATCTGAAGAAACCATCGGTAAGTTTTAGTTAACCCCTCTTTCAGTTCTAACTTATGGCTCCAACCTAAACCATTCAATCGATCGACATTCATTAACTTACGCATGGTTCCATCAGGCTTATCGCTATCGAATTTCAAATCACCGGTAAAACCCACTACATCAGCCATAGATTCTGCCAACTCACGGATAGTACAGTCAACACCTGTTCCAACATTAATATGAGACAACATTGGTTCCGTATATTCCTGGTAGGCTTCTTTGCTTAAATTCATTACAAACACACTCGCGACTGCCATATCATCTACGTGTAAAAACTCTCGCATAGGCTTACCTGTCCCCCAAACAACTACTTCAGCATTGCCTTCCAGCTTCGCCTCATGGAAACGGCGCATCATAGCTGGAATGACATGAGAGTTTTCGGGGTGGAAATTATCGTTTTCTCCATATAAATTCGTTGGCATGACTGAACGATAATCAACACCGTATTGACGGTTGTATGACTCGCATAATTTTATGCCAGCTATTTTAGCAATGGCGTATGGCTCATTTGTTGGCTCTAATTGACCTGTTAAAAGAGAAGATTCTTTCATTGGTTGATCTGCAAGTTTTGGGTAAATACAAGAAGAGCCCAAAAACAATAGTTTTTTTACGCCTGATACATAGGCCTGATGAATAATATTTGCTTCTATCATCAGATTTTCATAAATAAACTCAGCAGGATATTCATTATTTGCATGAATACCACCCACCTTAGCGGCTGCTAAATAGACTTGATCAATTTCTTCGCTCCGAAAAAAAACCTCAACCTCAGACTGAGACAGAAGATTTAGGTCGTCCCGTGTATGAGTTATAACTTCTATATTTCCAACAGACTCTAGTTGCCTAACGATTGCCGACCCAACCATGCCACGGTGACCCGCAACAAAAACTCTGAGTTCTGTCATCGATTAGCTCTCTACAGAAATAGACACATCATGCCCGTGCGCCTTCAACAACGCATGGCGCTTAGCGATACCCAAATCATTCGCCACCATCTCAGCACACATCTCTTCAACTGTAATTTCAGGTACCCAGCCTAATTTTTCTTTGGCTTTACTCGGATTACCTAATAACGTCTCAACCTCTGTCGGGCGAAAGTAACGAGGATCAATTTTCACAATCACATCACCCACATTAACACCGGGCAATGTTTCACCTAATATCGACTTTACTGATCCAACCTCATTCAAGCCCTCACCACTAAAACCCACCTCAATGCCCAATTCAGCAGCAGAAAGTCTTACAAATTCACGCACTGAAATCTGCTTACCCGTCGCAATCACAAAATCATCAGCCACCTCTTGCTGCAGCATCATCCATTGCATGCGCACATAATCTTTCGCATGACCCCAATCACGCAACGCATCCATATTACCGAGAAAGAGGCATTGCTCTAATCCCTGAGAAATATTACTCAATGCACGGGTAATTTTGCGCGTAACAAAGGTCTCACCACGGCGAGGCGATTCATGATTAAATAAAATCCCATTACAAGCATACATGCCATACGCCTCACGGTAATTCACCACAATCCAGTAGGCATACAACTTCGCAACCGCATAAGGTGAGCGAGGGTAAAAAGGTGTTTTCTCTGTTTGTGGGGTTTCCTGTACTTCACCAAACAGCTCCGAAGTAGATGCCTGGTAAAAGCGTGTCTTTTTCTCAAGCCCTAAAATACGAATTGCCTCTAACAAACGCAGTGCTCCCATTGCATCGGTATCTGCTGTGTATTCGGGTGATTCAAAAGAGACTGCCACATGGCTTTGCGCGCCAAGATTATAGACCTCATCTGGCTGAACCTCTTGCAGAATGCGAATTAAATTAGAGCTATCCGTCAAATCACCGTAATGCAAATGAAACATCGTATTATCCATATGCGGGTCTTGATAAATATGATCAACCCGCTCTGTGTTAAATGAAGAAGCACGTCTTTTAATACCATGCACCTCATAACCTTTTTTTAATAAAAATTCCGCTAGGTATGAACCATCCTGGCCGGTTACACCTGTTATTAATGCTTTTTTCAAAACTACCCCAATTATCTTATTTATAGCCCCTTATAGGGGCTATCTAGTTAAACATGCGCCCTGCTTATACGTGGCTCACGTCTCTTACATTTCTTTTTTTCTCTGCACAAAAAGTTCACAAGTTTCATTCATATCCATTTTAAAAAAGTGGCTTAAATAATCCTTATTGAAGGAAGCTTGCTCCACTGGCAATCTTCAATCCTTTATTTCTAAATGGTCACCGCTTCTACCTTAAGCTCAATAAGCATCTTAAGCAATTGAGGGAATGTTTCTACTCTTAATACATTTTTGTCGACTAATGATGGGAACATCAAATCAACATAGGATTTATCTTTATGATCAATTAATACTGAAATCGCAATTGATTTATTGTACAAAGCTTCCACAAGGACTGTTGACTTTCTTGCCAAACAAATATTGCTTGATATTGCCTCATCAAATGAATCAATAAAGTTTATATTTGCTTTTAGCGACCTGTAATTTTCAATATTATCTTTCTCATGCAACTTCACATTCAGCTCCAAACCCTCAGAAACTACAAACTCCATTATTTGTAAATTCACTTTCGGCTCTCGAGATTCTGGGAAAAACACTAGGCTTCTTTTTTTGGTTTTCTTAAACTCACGAGAAAACATCTTTTTCGCTATACCTTCATTAAAATGAAATGAAATCTTTTCATCACTATAAAGCTTTTCTAAGTATACTTTTGCGTTCGCACTTGTACAATAAAACTCATCCCCTACTAATCCACCAGGCATTTTAAACGAGTACTCTAAGCCATGAGGGATGCAAATACAGTGCACCTTATGTTTTTTACATAACCGCTTTTCCAAAAGCGCAAACCTGTCCTCTTTATTTGCTGTGTAATACGTTTTAACCTTACCTTCAACCAAGATAGCGTCCAAATAAAATTCAAAGTTACATTTATGGGCTATCCTTTTTGCATAATAATTCAATACATAACCCGTCAATCCAAGCCCAACCGTGCCTTTGGTGTCACGGTAAATTTTAAAAAAATCGATTAACGAATATACTGGAACGTAAAAAATGCTTTTAAATCTTTTTGCCCAACCTACAGCCCCATATAAACTGCTTACGCCATTGTGACTGAAGGCAAAATTATCAATATAACAAACAACCCCCTCATTCTGAAGAAAAGATACTTTTTGATAATACGACGGCGCCCTAACGATAATAACTTTAGAATGCGCTCCACGTGTGGATTTGTTAAAATGAATCATTGCGTACATAGGAATTGCTATTGATGATCCTACAACTATCAGGAGTGACCAAAAAAACAAAATAAAGCTTTTGAAATACAAGCCCAAGCGGCTAACAAAAGAAAGCTTAACCCCTGTTTGTAGAGCCGCTATTTGCCACAAGTGTAAATCACTTTTTCCATGCAACGATGGCAACAAACCTTGACTACTCTCTAGAACAAGAGTACATTTTTTTTCAAACAACGAAATGTAAAAATAAAGAAAAATTTCATTTATATAATCAGATGAATACTTAATCCTACTAGCTATTAAACATAAGTCATTAAGAAACTCCGGACTATAAATAGTACTCTCACCTTGAATGCCTTTATACATAATTAAACCCTTTATTTCGGCTATTCTACAATCACAGGCGCCGTGTTCACACCAAAACTTATCACATTAAGAACATAGCCACTCCAACCTAAAGTGTAATAAATTGACGTAGCTAAAACACCAATATTAACACCACCATTTACTTTAAGCGCAAAAAACAAAAAAACAAAATAACCAATTAAATTAACCCTCATCCCCCCTATTAGATACACCGTAATAACAAGTGGTATAAATAACAAAATAACCCGCAATTTCTTCCCAGAATAAAACAACGATAATATAAAAAAGGCTACCATTTGCTTTAGAGCCACAATCCCACCAAATCTTTCATTGTAAAATTCGTATTTCGATAATACATGCTCAAAAAAAACAAGCAAAAAGGCTATAACAATTATAAAAGCTGCCAGCAAACCAAAAAGAACTATTTTTTTTATACGCAGCGTTAAAAAAGATGCTAATAACGACTCCATAAAATGTTCAAAATATAACGTTACATATATGATTAATACTTGAACATGGGTTATAACCGCTAAAACAAGGCTTGCAATGAAAATAAATTTTTTCTCATAAAAATATAATGACAAGGTCACAAATAAAAATGAATACTTCAATCTTTCGGCAGATAAATACATCCCCAAATGATAATAGCCAAAAGAAACCAACACTACCGCAATAATTGGTTTCGCTCCCCACTGTAAAAATAGCTTAGTAGAAAAATAAGCAAGAACTGTATTAGATATTGCATTAAAAATATCTTTGTCTAAATACCCAGAAGCTAACCATATAAGGAAATAATGTCCAAACTCTTTCGAGTCTATCTGTGATATATACCAGTAATAGCCATCTACCAACCCTAAACCATCTACACCTTGATAAAGAGACCTATAAACCAACTGGTCGCCTAAAATAAATTGGCTTCCTATAAAATAGGAAAAACAAAATACAAATGTTGTATTTATAGCAACAGCCAAACTTTTGGAGCTTATTCTTGATAGGTAAAAAGTGTTCACCCTCACAAATTAATACCGGAAATCGACCTATTACAGACCTTATTTAGTTGCGCCAAATCTTTATCAAAGAAATTAATTACATAGTTAGAAACAAACAAAGCGATTAAAGTTGCAACTGAAGCACCTTCAATACCATACAAGGGAATCAAAACCAGATTTAAGGAAACATTCACAAGAAGAGCGACTACCGTCCTAACCGTTATCTTCCTCTCCATTTTTTCAACAATTAAATAACGTGCTGTTAACGAACCTATTGCCGCAAAAGGGGCAGACCACATAACCAGCATAAAAACTGTTTCAGCCCCCATGAATTTCTGACCAAAAACCAAACGAATCACTTCTTCACTATATATTGCCACAAAAACCGAGCCGATCATTGCTCCCCAAAATAATAATGAAAACAATTGGGAAAGCCTTTTTTCATATTGCTCCTGTGCTGATTCTTTTAATTTTACGATGGCCGGTAATAGTGATGTGCTTATCACGACAAAAACCATAATCCAACCTTCATAAATGCGCGTTCCTGCAGAGTACAGCCCTAACTCATACGTTCCCAGCATGTTCTTTATCATTATCTGATCTACTCGCATATACATGATAATTGCTAACGTAGAAAGCACCATTGGCCACGCACTTCTTAACAGCGGCCTGATAAAATTTTTATCAAATTTTGTAAAGAAAACAGGTTGCCTCTTAACCATATGAGTTATTAATAGCGCCATTGAAATCCATACAAAATCTAGCGCAAATGAAATAACGATAGTCAATAATTCCACCTCTAAATATACGAGGTATATTTTTAAGAGCGCGCTTACACCAAGCGCTATACTCCTTGCAATAGAGCTATATTTAGCCTTTACCAGGCTTTGAAAGCGATAGTCAACTACGTAAAAAGTTTGAAAGGCTATACCCACTGAAATAATCAAAATATAGCACCTAATTTCCTTATCTTCTTCAATTAGTGGCATTACAGCCCACAATAATAAGAAGGATAAACCGGCAACCAACACCATTAGCCAAAAAGCGGTACCAAGTATTTCTCGAGCCTTTTTAGTATGCATAGATAACTCTCTTACAAGAATTGAGTCCATTCCCATACGACTTATTGCCATACACACAGAAACAATAGCTAATGCATACATTAAAACGCCAAAACTCTCTGGGCCGATATAACGTGCGACATAAACAGTAACAAAAATTGCAGATACAACTCTTAATGCATACTCAGAAAGCATCCAAAATGAATTTTTGAAATATTTCAAAACATTTTGACTAAAAACCATGTTTAAATTTTGAGTGTCGCTGCATATTAATTATTAACTAAATCCGATAGTTTATTAAAAGCATCAATCCTATTTAACTGAATCCATTCTTTCCAATCCGATACCTCCGTCCAGTCTGTTAAAAACACAAAATCTAGGCCGGCATTATCTGCGGCTTGGTAATCATATTTGCTATCTCCTAAAAATAAAGCTGGTTTCTGAACATTCACCACCCTTATCTCTCGATTAAGAATAATATCTTTTGTATCTGGGCTACCAAAAATCCCTCCATCAAACAGTTCGAACAAACCTCTTTTGGTAAACACTTCGCGGAGCTCATCTTGATCCCCTCCTGAGACAATTAACCAATTAGCAAGTGGTGTCTTTTTCCGAAGTTCCTTAAGACCTGTCGCAATATCACTCTGCAGCAAACCACCCTTAACCTCTGAAGCAAAACCATCCAGAAGCTCACCCGATAACGATTCTGTAATAGGCAGCCGAAGAATTTTCTCAATAAAATATTCAAACTTTAAGTAGCGTGAAATCCCACCATTTTTAACATGATAATCAACTAAAGCTTGCGCTTTATCATGGCCAAAACTTAATGCCACATCATAAAATGCCTGGGTCTTAACTTTATTGGAATTAAGAACAACACCATCACAATCAAACACCAATGTTTGATATGAGTTTAATTCTAAACTCATCATGCCCTCCTACATAAGACTTAACACAGCTTCAACTTTCTCGACATCTTCAGGCACATCCACAGCCAAACTGCCTGACTGGGTTTCAAACATACGAATACCCTGCCCCCACTCTAAGAAACGTAGAATTTCAATATCCTCAGACTGCTCAACAATACTTTTACGGCCAAACCGGCCATAATCTATTAGCTCTTGCCTGCTAAAGGCGTAGATGCAAACCTGTTTATAGTACTCTGTCGGGGCATATCGGCTATCTTTAGCGCCAGGAATAGCTTGGCGAGACATGTAGATCATTTGTTGCTTTTCGGTAAATAGTACTTTAGGAATGTTCACAGAATGCGGATCTTCATCTTTGGACAAGGCACAATACCCATTAATAACCTGATCAGGATAGGACTTTTTTTGTTCTATCGCGCTCAATATGTCTTGAGGGGAAACCAAAGGCTCATCACCTTGTACATTGACATAAATATCAGCATCTACTTTTTCAGCCACTTCAGCTAAACGGTCTGTTCCTGTAAGCGCTTGCTCACTGGTCATTGTCACTTGAAAACCAGCATTTCTTACAACTTCAGCAATACGTTCATCGTCGGTTGCAACATAAACCCTATCAGCACCTACTGCTTTTGCGCTCAATTCTGCAACCCATAAAATCATCGGCTTGCCTAAAAGAGGCGCAAGCGGTTTCCCTGGGTAGCGAGAAGATTTATAACGCGCGGGAATAACTACAATCGTTTTCATTAAATTCCTTATTTCACTATGGCGTAAACAGAGACTGACGGGATTTCATATAACGTTGGTGTTATCGACCGTAATGGCAAAGAGGCTTTGCTATTTTGATATGCACTAAACACATCATCTGTCTCTTTCTTGCGAGGATCATTGGCACTATAACCATCGAACCCTGCCAAATAAATTGAACAGGCCTGACCAGATGTTGCGATTGCTAACGCATAGGCGACAACCAATGAACTAGGCAACGTGCAACTGCTTGATTCAAAGGTAAACTGTTCCACCTGAATCGTCAATCCAAAATCTAATACTTCTTTCCCCTTCAATTCCGCCTTCACATCGTCAGGCAGCATATGAAAAGGCGTTGCTAAAGGCTGTGGCAAATTAATATGTTCTGCACAATCGGCTAACAAGCGAACCGGATGACAAGCGGCCCGTATATCAATTAGTGATTCATCTATGTTTTTCTGAGTATTTAAAGCAATGACAAACGGTTTTTTAGCGCTTATATAAGATTCAATGGCTTTACAATGCTGTTTAACACTTGGGCCAGCCCCTAAAATAAGTACTTCCTTACCAGACAACACCTCAGCTGGTTGCCAGCTACCCGTTGGCTCACCAGAGAAGAAATGACGCGCAGACTCTAAAGTACTTAGATTAAAGCGCTTCCCTCCCTCGGACTTCAAGTGATCAATAACAACGAGCATATCTTCATCACTATAACGACTGTCACCCAACATTTCTTGAATATAAGATGGGTGAATTCCAAACTTTCCAGCCAAATAATAGTAGGGATTACTCCCCCAGCCATAATACTTTTGCAGCGAATCAAAATGATTTCTTATCAACTCAAATAATGGCGTCAAGTTACCCTGCTTTTGATATTGACTCTGAAGCTCAATTGCTAAATATTCTGTCTTTGCATTCCCAGGACCTCGGCCCATTCCTGTAACTGTAGCATCAACCCACTGAACACCATGATTTAACGCCTCTAGAGTATTAGCTAGAGCATTTCCCATATTGTCATGTGTATGAACGCCCAGAGCCCCTGTCCAACCCTTCTGAAAGGATCTGATGATACGAGCCGTATCTTCTGGTGACAAACTTCCCATGCTGTCAGCAAAATACAAAACGTCAATAGGATACTGACTTGCCTTATCTGCAAGAGTAGATATTTCAACCTCATCACAATCAGCAACTTGCATCAGATTAAAACCTACCACGTAGCCATTAGCCTTTAGCCACTTCGCAGCAGGCAAACAAGCTTCAAACTGGTGAACATGACATGCAATTCGAACTAAAGAGACAGGCGATACCTCCGCTTGAACAAAAAGCTGACTGAGTACAAATTCTAATCCCTCTTCATGCCCTACCAGCTCGCTACCATTCAGCATCACTCCAATTTTATCTTCAAGGCCTTTAGGTATACCTAAGCCAGCTAAGAATGAGTCGGTACTGTAGGCATAAGCCCCTTTAAATCCCATCGCCTCAAGTGAACGAAAGCCAATTTCAATATAATCAACATTTAAAACATCCATTGCAGATAAGTAATCTGCAACTAAATCACTAGAAAAATCCCATTTATTATAGTAACCACCGTCACGAAGAGTGCAATCAATAAGCTTAATCATTTTATCTACCTAAATTTCCTATCATTTTTTTACCATTCAATCAAAATATAACCAATAGAGACATACTCGATTGATCGCTTCTTTTCATGTGTATTTAAGCTCCCTACTCACTCACCTCGGTAAGAACCATCCTGCACATCTTCACACCACACTTGATTGGCTAAATACCATTCAACTGTTTTACGGATACCACTCTCAAAGCTTTCTTGCGGTATCCAATCTAGCTCTTGCTGTATCTTGCTT
>Ga0105358_10001080_pt1 | contig 14339 bp, 11 predicted proteins | sample GOMGulsemesocosm_5_FD_83509 | JGI IMG/M metagenome (GOLD analysis project Ga0105358, IMG submission 83509) | Methane-oxidizing microbial communities from mesocosms in the Gulf of Mexico - GOM15C Gulf of Mexico | ecosystem: Environmental > Aquatic > Marine > Cold seeps | place: Gulf of Mexico... | reverse complement strand
CGAGCGACAAAGTTCAACCATTGGTTGGGCGCGGCGCTATTAGCGTGTAGTAGCTGTACTTGGTGTCGGTTAACTAATTGGATGCCTTTTTTGATTAACGCAGCGAAAGCCATAATGTTAAAACGCGGGGTGCTCCAGTTGAGCAAAAGGGGGAAATCATTTAGGTAAGCAGTAATACCCAGTGCACGCACTTCAGCAAGCATGAGCGGGCTATTGCACCAAACAATGGGGCGGAATTGGCGACGGTTGATGTGCCGTAACAAGTCTAATAAGCAGCGTTCACTACCCCGAATCCAATTGTCACCATAATGGGTGAAAAGAATGTTGATGGGTTTCTGCGGTGTTAATGTCTCGTCCTTCATCTGCTTAACCTACGTTGTAAGTGGAGATGTTTTAGTTAAAGCAAGGAAGGAGCCAACAAAGCTATTATTTTTTTAAGATGTTGATATTTAATTGTTTATTTGTTTTTTTCTGTGCCTTCTTTAGGCTATATTTGACGAATGCTTCGCAAATTGCAACGAGTGTTAGTACTTATTAATGATCTGCGTGTAGTGCGTTATAAGCTTAGGAATGGCTGAGGAACTGGAAAAGTTCTGATGAATAGTTTTCTGTGCGTTCAGTTGTATTGACTGTCTCGCTGGAGCGCTGAGATCTAACCAGTATTGAAAACGCTGTGTGAGTTCATTGGCATCCCCCTCGGTGACCAACCACCCCCCGCAGGGTTTAGCTGGCTGGATTAATTTATCCAGTGCCCCAACCCGGCTGGCTAGTAATGGGATACCACGGGCCATGGCTTCTAAGGCAGCCATTGGCAGGCCTTCAAAACGTGAGGGCATGATTAACAGGCCAATTTTAGGCCAAACCGCTGACATATTATGTTGCAGGCCGTGGAAGGTCACGTTGTCCGTCGCAGATTTTTGCAGTGAGCTGGCTAATGCCCCCGTGCCGTAGACGTGAAATTGTTGTTGCGGGAACTGCTGGGATAATTGGAGAAAGCGGTCCGGCCCTTTTTCGTGGCTTAAACGGCCGACAAAGGCAATTTGTTGGCCGCTAGACGCTTTTATATTAGAGGTGTTGATAAAGTTATCACTTATTTCAGCTTTTACCGGTAGGCGTTGCGCTATTTGCGGACTGATGGCAAAAACTAAATCGGCTAGCCCGGCACTGTAACGGTCTATCCAGTCGTATAAGGCTAGTTTACCATTGGGTATCTCACCAGCGTGGTAGCTTGAAACGACTGGGATGGCAAGCAGCTTGCTAACACAGCGACCATAGATGCCGGCCTTATACCCGTGGGTATGGAGCAGTGAGGCTGGCTCCTCACGCAAGGCTTGCCATAAGGCATGTGCGGAGCCATTCAGTACTTGATAGTCGATATCGAGTTGCTGAAGCTGGTCGTAAAGGGGGTGATCTGGGTAACCCCTTAAGAAAACCACTGTAATGTTTATAGGGTGGTGTTTTAAGCCATTGGCTAGTTGCAGCACGTGTGATTCGATTCCACCGAGTTCACTGCTGTCGAGTAATAAATATATTTTATTTGTTTGATTGTCCATCGAACTCATCTTTATTTAGTTGTTACTGAATGATAAACAAGCAAAAATAGCGCCAGTTAGATGCTAGGCAAGCAGTAGCCAGCAGATAAATGCATTTTGCAATGGAACCGTTAATCAGCAGGCGAATTGCAATGCATTAATCATTGGTTGCCTCGTCGAAATGCCGGTTTATAAGGGCTGGCATATTGATTGCTTTAAACCTTGTGTATCAATATGAATGTGGGGTAAACATGGCTAATTATCTTATAACAGGCGGCTGCGGCTTCATCGGTTCGCACCTTGCGGAAAGTATTTTGGGAAATGGTTTTAATGTACGGGTGTTAGACAACCTGTCGACCGGGAAGCGCAGCAACTTGCCCGATGGTTGTGAACTGGTTGTGGGTGATATTACTGACGCGGCTATGGTTAGGTCGTGTATGGAAGGGGTGGATGGCTGCTTTCACCTCGCTGCCATTGCCTCGGTGCAAGAATCAATTGATAACTGGGCTAGCACGCACCGAACCAATTTAACGGGCAGTATTAACGTGTTTAACGCCTCAAGAGAGCGTAAAACACCGGTGGTATATGCTTCATCTGCTGCGGTATATGGTGATAATGCTGATTTGCCGCTAAAAGAGCGTTCATTGGTGCGTCCGTTAACAGCGTATGGTGCCGATAAACTCGGTTCTGAACAACACGCCAGAGTCGCCAGCTTGGTGCATGGGGTGCCGACAACGGGATTACGTTTTTTTAATGTTTATGGTCCAAGGCAAGACCCTAACTCGCCTTATTCTGGGGTGATCTCAATTTTTGTGGATAGAGCGCTTAATGGCGAAGCGATCAAGATATTTGGTGATGGCCAACAAACCCGGGATTTTGTATACGTGGCGGATGTGGTACATTTTTTACGTTCAGCGATGATATCTAACAGCTGTAACCCCAGTATTTATAATGTTTGCACGGGCAGTTACATCTCAGTAAACCAGTTGGCTAAAATGGTCGGTTCTATTGCTGGTACACATCTGCCCTTATTGCATGAGCCCTCTAGGCGGGGCGATATCCGTGCCTCGATTGGTGACCCGTCCTTTAGTAAGAGTAAACTGGGTTTATCGAGTTATTACTCCTTGTCAGCAGGTTTACGTTTGTTGATCGAGTCTGAAAGAAACAAACAAGAGCCGGAGCTTGTTATGGTTTCACGCTGATTCCCAGGATTGTTTTTTTCTATAGATGGTGGACGGGCTAACCTCTAGTAATGCAGCGGCCTTAGGGATGTTGCCCTCACATACATTAATGGCTCGCTCGATGGTTTCGCGCTCCACCGTGAGCAGCGGAATGATCGGCTGCTGGCTACTTGGTACTTCTTTTTGTCGACTGTCTTGGTTAACAAGGCCGAGCAGATTTGAAGGTGCTGGGGCGTCGTTGAAGGCCGTGTCTAACGGTGGTGGGAGGTGACATTGTTGCACGCTGTCGTCATCGTGAAGCACCAGTATATTGCGAATAACATTTTGTAATTGGCGTACATTACCGGGCCAGCTGTAATGGTTAAGAATAACTTCGACCTCCGGTTGAAATGAACGAAACCGTTTGCCTTCTTCATCGGCGTATTTATTCAAGAAATTAGACGCGATGGCGAGAATATCTTCACCGCGTTCGCGTAAGGGGGGTAATTGAATGGGTACAACATGTAAGCGGTAATAGAGGTCTTCTCGCAATTGCCCAGCGGCAACCGCTTCTAAAGGGTCACGGTTGGTGGCACAAATAAAACGAATATCGACCTCCTCGATCTGGCTACTGCCGACTTTTTGGAAACTACCGGTCTGTACAAAGCGTAACAGCTTGGTTTGTAAGTCCATATCCATTTCACCGATTTCATCGAGGAATAGGGTGCCACCATCGGCTTGCGAGGCGGCGCCCTTACGTTCAGCGACAGCCCCGGTAAATGCGCCTTTTATATGGCCAAATATTTCGCTTTCCATCAGGTCTCGTGGAATGGCCCCGCAATTGATGGCGACAAAGGGTTTGTTAGTCCGACTGCCTTGTTTATGGATTGCTTCCGCGCAAACTTCTTTACCGGTACCGCTTTCACCGGTGATGAAGACGGTTGCCTTACTCGAGGCTGCAGCATCGATGATGCGATATATCGCTTGCATCGGTAGGCTTGAACCGATGAAGCCGTGGTAGTCTTTACGCTCAAAGATATTGTGGTACTCGTTTAACATGTTTTGCAAACGACGTTTTTCCAGTAGGTTATCAATTGAGGTACGTAAACGATCGGCTGAGACCGGTTTTTCTAGAAAGTCATCGGCACCCAACCTCATCACCGCGACCGCGACATCAATGGAGCCATGCCCGGTAATGACAATGGTGGCGGAGGGGAGCCCCTGTTCTTTTACCCATAATAAAATATCCTGGCCATCCATGTCGGGCAGGTTCAAGTCGAGTAAAATGAGTTCAGGCATTAATTGACGAATCAGCTCTTTTGCTTGTTTGCCAGTGCTAGCATGGCTCATCTCAATATTCGACGACTTCATATACTGAATAAACAGTTTGGCTTGGGGGAGTGAGTCTTCGACTAACAGTACACGGTGTTTTTTACTCATTAAGGTCTCTCTTATCGGGTTGTTTTGCAAGAGCTTGTTGTGAGCAAGCCCAGTGATAGTTAAAAGTCGCCTTTTAAGCGTTGTTCTAATTGGTTGAATGAGTTCTCCGCAAGGCTCAGCAGGGTTTTCGCCGCGGTTAAAGCGGCGGCCGCCTGCTCCTCACGGCAGTAAGACTCAATAGTTTTACAGTGGCTGCTAAGTGCTAAATTGCCGTGGGCAGCTGCGCTGCTGACTAAGGTATGGGTTTCAAACTCTAGGGTTTTTAGGTCTTGCTGATCGATAGCGTCGTCTATTTTTAATAGACGCATGCGAGAATCTTCGAGGTAGCCCGTCAGTAATTCAGGTACGACCTCGGGCGAGGTGTCTATCGCCAACTGGCGTAATACGTTCTCATCAACGATGGCATCGTTGATGCTGGGCTGTTGAGGAGGCGCTGCGGGTGTTACTTGACGCTGGCTTCGAGTGGCTTTACTCCAGTGGGCAATGCAGTGAAACATCGCTGCTTTATCGATTGGTTTTGTTAGGTAGTCGTCCATCCCGCAAGCAAGGAAGTGCTCACGATCCCCTGCGAGTGCGTGTGCTGTTAAAGCGATAATAGGTAATTGATGTCCGTTATGGAGCGATCTGATCGCCGATGTCGCCTCCATGCCGTCCATCAGCGGCATAGAAATATCCATTAGAATAATATCGTATGAGCGTTGTTTCACGGCCTCAACAGCCTCTGAACCGTTGGCAACAATATCAATTTTCAAGTCGATTTGTTCAAAAATACTGCGCATAACCATCTGGTTGGCAGGGTTGTCCTCTGCCAGCAAAATGCGGATGTCGGCAGCAGGTAGGTCTGAGTTTCTCTGCGAAGGTCTCTGCTCGATATCCTCGCCTTTTGCGTGTTTTAATTCAATTTTGAAAAAGAAGGTGCTGCCCTTCCCCAGTTCACTGCGGAAGTTAATATCCCCCCCCATCAAGCTGACTAAGCGTTTGCAAATAGCCAGTCCTAAGCCCGTTCCTTCATGCCTACGAGAGTGACTTTGATCTGCCATGGTGAACTCATCAAACAAAAAACCCTGTTGCTGCTGGGGGATACCAATACCATGATCCTCTACTTCGCAATAGAAGTTGAAACTACCCGAATGGTCAGTCAGTATTGAGGCCCTGACATTAATGTTCCCTTGTTTAGTGAATTTAATCGCATTATTAATGAGGTTTAATAGGACTTGCCTGATTCGATCGGGGTCACCACTGGCATAACGAGGTAAGTCAGAACTTAAGTGTAAAATAATAAAAAAAGCCTTGCCTGCAAGCTGCACTCGGAACAACTCTACCGATTGGGCAAGCATCTGGTGTAAGTCGAAGGCGCTGTGTTCCAACTGTAATTTATCGGCCTCCATTTTTGAGAAGTCTAAAATATCGTTAATAATGGAGAGCAGTAATTCCCCCGACTCGCGACAGGTTTTCACTAGCTCTTGCTGCTGGTTATTGAGAGGGGTGTCACGTAATAAACCTAAAATACCTAACACAGCATTCATCGGGGTGCGAATTTCATGGCTCATCGCGGCTAAAAAGCCTGATTTTGCCCGGTTGGCAACCAGTGCTTCCTCGTGAGCGCTTTTTAATTCTTGGGTGCGGTCTTGCACCCGTTGCTCAAGTGTGTCATTCATCGATATGAGCTTTTGCTCACGGTTTACAATGGTGTCCGCCATGCCTGCAATATCATCACGTAGATTCGATATTTCTCGTAGGTGGTAATCGGCTGGAATGCTGTCGGCTTTACGGTCAACGGTGCGGCGTCGGCGAAATTGACCTTTTGCCAATAGATTTGCTGCATCACCCAAGGAGCTGAGGGGAGAGATGATTAAGGTTTGGATCATGAAGAGAGTGCTGGCAATACCAACGGCGGCCATTAATATGATGACCATCATCAGTTTTTGCAGAATTCCCTCGTTAATCATATGTAAGCCGCTATCATCTAAGTTCCCAATCAAAGAGATATTGAATTTTGCTAACTCAATTGAGCTTTGTGAGCGGCTTTCTGAGGCGTTAGTCCCCATCGATATAATTAAATCAGTACCATGATATAACTGTAGTTTTTCATGTTGGAGCTCTCCTAACCATTGATAATGGCTGACTAGCGCCTGTGCCGAGATTTCTAGCAATAACACACCTTCTGCTCGACCGTTGTATAGAATAGGGGTGGCAAAGGTTAGGTAATAGTTGGTGTTTGATTTATGGATACCGAAGTAACTGCTGAGTTCAGCGTTGATAAGTTGTGTGACCCAAGGGGTATTGCGGTAATTAAATATTGGCGCTGGCATTGAGGAGTGGATTGTCGAACCTTCAAATGTGAGCAGTGACATTTGCACCGGCTCGCCTAAGACCGTGAGGCGGCTCATATGGTCGTTTAAATTTGCTCGCATTGCATCGGGTTGCATCACCGATTGGGCAAAGGTGGCGTCTTTTGAAATGTCTTGAATGAGGCTAGTATGTACTTCAATGAAATTATCTAACAGGGCGGCATAAGCCGTCATTCGCCGATCTAAATCTTGCTGACGGATCCTACTAAAATCCGATTTTAGGGAGGATTCCATTAATAACGAAACAACCAGTGCTAGTAGTGCGAAGACAGCGACTAATAGGCTGGTCGTCACATAGGACATCGGGAATATCCATTGTTTGTGTTTTATTGTTTGTTCGTTATCATCCATGTAACTTTTAATCCATTAATGCTTGATTAATATTTGGTTTTTATCGCCATAATGCCCCATGGTAAAATCGTTGATATTTAAGGCCTCGTGGGCATCTGGGGAGCGTGTTGAGAAGGTGCTAAACGGTTTTTTATAGGTTTTAATAAGCCCTTCGATGGGCTCGTGTAGGTTTTCTAGGGCGTTACGTAAGGCCATCCGAGTTGACACGATATCATTTTTGATGGGCGATTTATTGGCGGCTTCGATCAGTAGTCTAGTTAAATCATAAGCATGTATGAAACCGGCGGGTGCCTTAATATCGGTCGTCTCGCTGATGGTGTCGGGGTAGAGTTGACGAGCTTGATTAAACACTTGTCGTTGGAATTTATTTAAAGGGTTTAGAAATGAAAATGAACTTTGAATGAATTCGAGTTGTATTTGCTGGCGCATAGTGAGGTCGATGGTTTCTGCAAAATCACCGCCAGTAATACCCCAGTGACTAAATATTGGTAGCCGTTTGTTGGCTGGCATCGATACCATCGCGCGGGCGATAACCTTACCTTCCGGTGCGTTGGCTACGAGGAAAATGGCATCCGCGCCAGTTTCGATAATTTGGCGTAATAAAATGCGCGCGCTCTCATTGGTTAAACCCCAGTTGAACCAGCTAAGCTTGGCTATCTCAAGACCTGCTTTATCGATGGCTTCGCGCATGGTTTTTTGGTTTGCTTTACCCCAGCCGGTTTTTTCCAGCAGCAACGCCGGGTGCTTGATAGCGTGTTTATTAACGGCGTGATTAACGATTACTTGGCCAGCTTTACTGTCATCAATGGAAAGGCGGAAAATCCAGTTTTTTTCACTGGGGTAACGGGTAATGGGGCTTGCAGCTGCCCATGGGTCTAATACGAGGATACCCTCTTCATTAATGAAATTTCGCATTGCGAGGAGGGGGGGGGAGTGTAAGCCGGTGAAAACGGCGAGGGCGTTTGGGTCAGCTAAATAGGCTTCGAAGTGTTTGCGGGCGCGTACGGTATTTCCTCGATGATCCATTGTTTTTAATGAAATGCGACGACCACCAAGCTGGTTGTTGTTTTCAGATAAAGCGGTGCGAATTCCTTGTTCGATGGAAATGCTTGAGGCTTGGGCGCCGGTTTGGTCGGTACTCAGGTATAGGGTCATGATGGGGGCTTTTGCAAATGACGGGCTGGAGATAAGGAGGAATAAGAGGAGCAAACGGTGAGCGGGGGTGAGCTTGTTCTTAAGCGCTGTTGATGTTGTTGAATTATTCATTTAGTATTTTGTTAACAAGTTCACTTAGTTTTCTCAATGCGAAGGGTTTTGTTAAATAGGCGTTAGCGCCTAACTCAAATACAGCGTCTATTTCACCTATTTTGTTCCGCCCAGTTAGCATTAATACCGGAATGTCCTTGGTTGCCTTGTGTTTTTTTAATTGAGATAATACTTCTGGGCCTTGAATATCGGGTAGCATCCAATCAAGAATGATGAGATCGGGTTTGTTTTCTATCGCCATATTAAGCCCATCTAGGCCATTCATCGCAGACTGTGTTTTTGCTTTGTCATAACCTTCAAGTCGCGCTTTTGTGAGGCGTTGTAAACTTATATCGTCATCAATAACCAAAATATCTGTTAAACCCATACCAAAGAACATAGTGACCTCCGTTGTGATTTACTTTCGAAACGCTGTGTTAAGTATCGCAGCGAAACCTTACAAGTAAGTTATGCGGATTCTGTGCCAATAAGCTTGTTATGCATTATTTTGCGTTTGATCAGTGTTGTCCTATGTTACCGGCCCCCCCTAATCATTATTATTTGCTGATAATAAAAACTATAGTTGAAAACTCGCATCGCGCATTGCAATTTGCAATGCGCTGGTTGGGTGTTGTCCCGTGTTTAAGCCCTCATATCGATAAACTCGGTTCCAGCAGGATTAAGAAGGTGTCATCCTGCGGTGTTGTTCCGGCGATCTTGTCAAAGACTTGCATGCTCATTGTTAAGGCATCGCTGATGGGTTTGTCGAGGGTCGTGTGCAGTGTTTCAGTTATTTGTGTTTCTAGCTCGAGACGCTCCTGCTGACTAGCGGCAGATTCAAATAAGCCATCGGTGTATAAGGCAAGTCGCTCTCCGGGTAATAATTGTTGTGATAAACAAGGGTAATCGACGTTTGGAAGAAGGCCAGGTAGTGTGCCCCTGATGGGCAGTGCTCGAACTCCGTCTGGGCTGATTAATAAGGGGGCAGGGTGTCCTGCACAAGCAATAGAAAAGTGACCGACTGCAGCCAGCTTAATAATGCAGCAGGTTAATAATGTTTTTGATAATAGCTGATCGCTGAAGGCGTCGTCGGATAAGTGGCTCAGTAATTTGTCTGGGGTCAGTTCAGCATCAGCGGCTTGTGTTAAACCGCGCATATAACCGGCGTATGCAAAAGCAAAAAACTTAGCGCTATCGTCGTGACCCATAATATCCGCCAACATCAGTGTTAAGTGTTTTTCATTGGCGTGCTGCAATAATAAATCACCACCGCCGCCGCCGGTATTGCGGTTAGCCACTCGTAAGTTCCAGCCATGTGAGCTGGGGGGTAAGCTCGGGCTCAAAGAAGAGCGTATGCGTTCGTCTATTCGATCGTTAAACTGTTTCCGCAGTTGGTTTGTTCGTTCCAAAACTCGTTTTAAGGTATCGTTTAATTGTGCTTTGTTAACGGGTTTTACTAGGTAGTCATCCACTCCTAGTTGGCAAGCGTGCTGTTTGAGATCGTTGTTATCCGATGCGGTTAGGAATATAAAGGGCATGACCCCGGTGTGTTTCTCAGTATTGAGTTTTTCACGTAATTGTAAGCCGCTTATTTGCGGCATGCTGATATCCGAGAGTACCAAATCAAATTTCTCCGCGCGGAGTAAATTCAAGGCAGCTAGCCCATTACTGGCAATGCTGACGTCAAACTCATCCCGCAAGTACACCGCATATAAACGCCTCATAGCGGGGTTATCTTCAACTAATAAAACGCGTGGTTGAGGTTTGCAATCTTCTTTAAACCAGCTTAATCGTAATGTATTGGGTTGGCTATTTACTGCGTTATGGTAAGTCAGCTCATCGGATTGTTCGTGAAGTAGCTGGAGGCCGCGTTGGCCAGTGTTGAGGGGGAACGGCTCATCTTCATCTTGGCTGGGTGGACGATGCTGCGAGGGGTTCCATGAGAGGCTATAGTCCAAAACCTCTAACCACCAAGCCGTATTGTTATGGCCGAAACGTAAATGGATGTTATCGGCTAAGTCAGCCTTAGCAAGGGTGGGGCGCGTCGCATATTTGGCGTGAATGACTAAATTGCTGAGGTGCTCTGAAAGGCATAATGAGATGCGCCAGCGGGTGGTTTGCTGAGGAATACTCACCTCGGTTACCTTTGATAGCAATTGACGCAATTTAGGGATGGACTCTAAGCATGTTGCTTGAGAGGTCACAAAGAGTAGGTGATCAATAGCCATATTAAACCTCCATGTTGAAGAGCCGACTTTCGGCTATTTTTTTTTCAAGCCAGTTGGCGAGTGCGTTAAAGTTAGGGCGTAGCCGCTGAGTTTCTCGATGTAGTTCATTTCTCATTGATGGGGTGTGTTGGTCGTTGATCACGCAGCCGAGTAAATTAGCATGAGTTGTGCGTAAACGTTGACTGGCCATGCTGACCATTTGCTCGGTGGTTTGCCCCGATAGAACGACCAGTAAGCAGGCATCACAAGCGGCGGCAATATTTTCCGCAGGGATGTTTTTTGCGTTAACCCGGTTAATAGCGGTGGTATCGAAAATGATCATTTGGTAATCCTTTTTGAACTGTTCAATACACATTTCGATAGCTCCCGGCTTGCGTAGCTTCATCACAACGTTACGTTGCGTTGGGGCGGTAACCCCCATGACCACAATGCTAGGGTCTTGCCCGCAGACTAATTGGGGTGGCGCTAATAGGGGGGCGTTAGTCTGCGGCTCCTCCGCCAGTTCGAGGAGGTTTTGGAGCATGGGTTTATGTAAGTTTAAATCGACTAATAGAGTCGAATCTCCGGACAATAAATTACGTTGAGCGAGGGCGAGAGCCAATGAGGACACTCCCTCGCTAGGGTTAGCGGCGCAAATAGCTAATGAACGTGCGCCTGACGCCATCACTTGCGCGTAGATGCGTTCAATTTCGGTATTATCGGGTGGGATACGCATTAAAGTAATCCTAATAAAGCGGTCATTGATATTAGTTGGAATACATCACGCAGTCCCGCGCGAACGATTTCAAGATTGCTTTCTTCTCTTTGTGGGACATACACCGTATCGCCAGCACGCAATACGGGTAAGTCCTCAAAGTGGCCGGTTCGACTAAAAGCGGATAAATCAAAACTTCTGGCTTGGTCGCGGCAGCACGATAAGTTAACCACGGTGATTTTTTGTATATAAGCATTACCGTCGGGGCCACCGGCTTCCGCTAACAAGTCGAGTAAGGTCATGCTGTCATCAAAGGGGTAGCGGCCGGGTTTATTGATGGCACCTAATACACGTACGGTGCTTTCCTTGCTTTGGTCTAACCAAATGCGGTTTTTTTCGGGCACATAAATAGTGTCACCCATTTGTACATCCGGTAATAAATGACTGTCGCCCGTTTCAAAATATAGGGCTAGGTTCAACTTGCTCACGCGGGCGTGTTTTGCGTCGCGATGGTTAATGCGAATATTATGAATATCGGCATTACCCGTTGGGCCATCAGCGGCGGATAGAATATCAAGGAAATTCATCGCATCGGTAAACATATAACGCCCCGGGCTGCCGACTTGGCCAAAGATATAAATTGATTTCTCAGAGGACTGGCGCACCCATTGGGACTTGTTGTCATTGGGGTCATGGGGTAAGTCATGTACACGAACGGTGGCACCAGCCCGTAATACGGGCAGTTCATCATCGTTTTTCCCCTCTTTTATAAAGCTATCTAAGTCAAAAACATAGGTGCTGTTGTTACCGTATTTAGACAGCGTAACGACTTCAATGTTACGAGTGTCGGCGCGAGCTGTCGGGCCACCGACATGGGCTAATAAGTCTAATAAAGACATCTCGTTAGACCATTCAATTCGCCCGGGCCTAACCACCTCACCTAATACGCGTACTGCGCGGCTTGGGGCGACCTTTAACCATGACTTTTCGTTCATGTCCGTCTTTTCGGGGACAAAAATCGCGTCACCAGGGCCGATGACTGGTGGGTTACCGTTAACCGTGCCCTCGGTATAACCTGATAGGTCAAATTGTTTGATACGGCCGTTGGCCTTGATGACGCGAATTTGCCGTGATTCGGCAAATCGGGTGGGACCACCGGCGTTGGCCAAAATATCCATAAAGGTGGCTTCGCCGCTGCTCGCATAGGCCCCCGGGTGGGCGACTTCCCCCATGACGTAAACCGTGTTAGCGCCGGATTTAACTTCTTCTTCTTGTTTGGGTACAAAGATAATGGCACCGGCGAGCATCTTCGGTAATAAGGCTTCATCGCCACTGTCTAAGTAGTTAGTTAGGTTGAATAGGACGGGTTCTGTTTTATTAATAACCCGTATTTGTTCGACACTGGCGTAACGGGTAACCCCACCAGCACGCATCAATAAATCAACCAAACTCATGGAGTCGCGATATGAGAAGCTGCCGGGGTGGTTGACTTCGCCAAACACCTTAATGGCCTTGCGGTCTTCGGCAGCATCGCCGGCATCGGCAATTTTAGCCGGGTCAAAATCCACTTCAACATTGCCAATCATCGGTGAGGCGGGAACAAATAAGGTATCTAAAGATTGTAAGGTGGGAAGGGCGGCGTAATCGCCGCTATCTAAGTATTTTTTGTAATCAAAGTGCTTACTGCTGCCGTTACGCACCAGTTGTAGGCGGTTTAATTGAGCGCCGGTACGCAAACCACCGGCGGCGTGTAGGGCCATTTGCACCGAACCATTAGCGGGTAAAATGAATTCACCGGGTTGTTTGACGTAACCCTGAACGCTGATTAATAATTGTTTTTTTAATACATAAGCGTGTAGCTTACCGAGGTCACGAAATGATTTTGCCAGCTGTTGGCTGACATACGCGTCAAGCTCGTCGGTAGAAAGCCCCGCTACGCTGATAGCGCCGATTTCCGGTAAATCAATCGTACCGTCTCGTGCAACACCGAAGGGTTCATTCAACGTTTCTTCGCCTGGCAGAGACACCTTGATCAGGTCGCCGACCTGAACCCGGTACGGGGATGCGTGAAGGGCCGATGAGAAACATAAGATGAGTAATAATAGGCTTGATATTGCCGTTGTTTTGAGCGAGTCCATGGGGTCTACTCCTTAATGTGTTGAACGGTTAACGGTCGGGGTGTTTTGTTAAGAACCCCGTGTGTTGGCTTGTGGGCCTGCAGCCGTGTGTTGTTTGCCGTAGCGAGAGGAGGTACGCAGTGTTGTTGCTGCTTGGCTGTGTTTAGTTGTCGCTCTAAACGAGTTAATGTGTCGGTTTGTATTATTAGGTTGTTTAACGCGTCAAACTTGAGTCCGCCTTGTAGTTCGCGGTTGATTCTATTGCTGCGTAAACCTACACGTACGACGCTGGCGGGGAAACAATGTTTGATACCCGCCGCCAGCAGAGCGTCTAACTGGCGATCGAGTGACTTTAGGGTTGAGGGGGTATTATCCAATAAGCTTAGTTGCTCTTTAGTGAAGGCTGCCGACGCTGTTTGTTGTCGGTGTTCCGCCATGCCGCCAGAGCCATGGCTTGGCCAAATAGAGCAAGCTGATAAGCTTATTGAGCCAAGCACGATGAGGCTACCCACTATTCGATGCACGGGCTTATGCACTGGAGCTGGTGAGTGAATCTGCAAGCGAGGAGACGGGGATGGCTGTGTCAATGCGTAACAAAGTCATAAGCTCTTGCGGTTGCCCTTGAACATTACTGATTTTCAAGTTGCGGCCGGTCGCTTTCAAGCGCTTATAAAGAAACACTATCACGCCGATCCCAGATGAATCTAAGAAGCTGACGTGGTTGAAGTTTAAGATCACATTCTGATCACTCCCGGTCGTAATAACGTCATCTAAATAGCCTCGTATGCTAGAGCAACCCCAAGCATCCATTTCGCCTTCAAGGGTGATTAGTAATTCGCCTGTGTTGGTGTCGGTGTATTCGATTTTCATAATGAACTCCAATGTTTGATAGTGCTGATTGAAGTTAGAGCATGGTTTATGCCAACAGTGGTTGTGAAATTGTTATTCCATTTATAAACAATCACTTGATGTAATTGTTTAACCTTTAGTGATAGCTTTGGTTGCATTGTGTTTCGCAAAATGCAAATGTTTTTCCCTTATTCTGCAAGGGGTGTTGACCTTGAGTTAAGTCAAGGTTGTATGGCGTAGCTTGCGAGATAAGGAAGAGCAGTAACCTCTGAACGACCTGGAAAAGAAACTTTGGACTAGCGTCTGTTTAATATGATCATCATCGGGAGAAGGAAAGTCTGCTGATACAGGGCAGTTAAACAGCGGTGCTGT
>Ga0105358_10001076_pt1 | contig 14359 bp, 9 predicted proteins | sample GOMGulsemesocosm_5_FD_83509 | JGI IMG/M metagenome (GOLD analysis project Ga0105358, IMG submission 83509) | Methane-oxidizing microbial communities from mesocosms in the Gulf of Mexico - GOM15C Gulf of Mexico | ecosystem: Environmental > Aquatic > Marine > Cold seeps | place: Gulf of Mexico... | reverse complement strand
GGCGCGATTTTAACGGCTACCGGTACATATTTACCGTGCGCCCCCTCCAGCAAAAGTTGCTGCTGCTTCAAACTACCCAACAATTGCTTGAGGCTGTCACCAAACTGAAGATCGCGTAGGCCCGGTGTATTCGGCGATGATATATTCACGGTGATGTAATCAGCGTGCTCGTAGACAGCGTCCATACAGGTCCGGTAATCATCAACGGCCTGTTCAACAGGGGTATCAAAATTCTTACCTATGTTAATCCCTAGGACGCCCTCAAAACGGCGCTTCTTCACCTGCTCGACCAAGTGCGCTACGCCTTTATTATTGAACCCCATACGATTGATAATGGCCTCGTGTTCAGGCAAACGGAACAAGCGTGGCTTAGGGTTGCCCGGCTGTGGGCGCGGTGTAATGGTGCCGATTTCAACGGAGCCAAAGCCCAACTGACCCAACGCATGAAAATAATCGCCGTTCTTATCGAGACCGGCAGCCATACCCACGGGGTTATCAAAGGTAATGCCCATCACTTCCACAGGGTCACTAGGGATCGTCTTAGCCAAAGGCTTAATCAAACCTAGGCGTTCACCCGCACCCAAGAGATCCAAGGTCAATTCATGGGATGTTTCAGCGTCAAAACAGAAGAGCGCTTTACGGGCCAGTTGATACATAAGGCTTACCTTTTGATCGTGAAAAGTAATGGGGGGGGCTAGTTGCTGACAACTGCGGCGCAAGGATACTGGAAAGCCAAGCAGAATCGAAGCCCGAGAGGCATACGGAGAACTATTTTGTGAATATTTCTCGACCAGATAACCCAGTAACGAACACCTAGGTAAGTCGATCAATACCTTCGAAACGACTGTCGCTGTCAAAGCGAATAATAAAACTCCCTTGAATGCCATCTAGGGTTACAAAAGGACGTAATATATTAGCGGGAAACCTAACACTCCGACCATCAACCGATACTGCCGCAACATGGCTCACACTGCCAGAATACATACGCTGATACTCATCAGCCGCAATACGTAAATTAACCACCAGTGACGTCATGAATCCCTCAAAATGATCATTTAGCGACGTTTATGCGACGCATATGCAACAAAAGAACCGATGAACCCTGATGCGTGTCGTCGCCATCAGAGCTCAAAAGTCGCTAGTGTACAAATCATTCAGGAAAGATTCAAAGCCAGTTCTCTGCCATCACCTATAGCTGGCCTGCACATCCAGTTAGATGCACAGGCCCGTTCAATCTCATTCGCCTATGCACTCGCTGCTGCCGTCCTCTAATGACGTACAGTGCTGACTCGCTTGAGCTAAGTCGAGCAATTCACGTAACGCCACTGAGAACATCGCAAAATCGGTGCCGGCGGCCCCCTGCAATTCGGTGATCATGCTGCGCCAGCGCCCCACCAACAGCTCGTGCTGTAACATCCAGCGCTCAATGGTTTCAACCACCGTCTGCCCATCCTGCTGCAACCGAATAATGGCAATCGCCAGTGTCTGCATCTGCGAGTCGACATCGTCCATAAAGGCTTCACGGGCCATAGCCTGCCAGAAGTTTTCTACTTTCACTTCTGAAACCTGTGAAGAGAACCAATGCAAACCCAGTAAGTCACCCAGCGAAAAGTATACTTGAGCCATGCGTTCAGGCTTGGCCCCCGTCAAACGAGCCGCTTCGACAATGCTCAGTGCAGAATAGAGTGTCGCCGGCAGCGCGGCCTCAGCGGCAAGGTCTTTGGGCACCCCTAATCCCGCCAGCTCATCAAACTCTACCTGCCAATCATCCTTGGGTGCGCCACACATCTCCTTTGGCAGTTTCTTCATCAATGCCTGTACCTGCGGCGCAAGTGATTCGACTTCAACCTGAGGTGATAAGTGACCGCGACGATTGCGCAGGAACCAGCGTGTGGAACGGCGCATCTGGCGCATGGCTTTTAATTGCAGGCGGTGCTGGAGCACCGCATCAACGCTGTAATCCAAAGCTTCGACACGGGCAAAAAAGCTCGGCAAACTGTAAACGTCTCGTGCTGTCACGTAGGCTTTCGCGACATCCACCGCACTAGAACCTGTCGACTCAATCAAACGATGACAAAACGTAATACCCATATGGTTCACCATGTCATTGGCAATTTGGGTGGCGACGATTTGCTTTCGCAGACGGTGTGTATAGATCTCTGATTTAAATTTAGACTGTAACTGTGACGGAAAGGCATTCTCAACGGCACCGATCATATAGGCATCGTCGGTTAACGCATCCTCATTCAAGGCCTCTTTCAACATGACCTTAGCGTAAGAGATAAGCACCGAAAGCTCTGGTCGCGTCAACGATTTACCCTGCTGCTGGCGCTCCACAATGGCATCGTCTTCGGGCAAGAACTCCAAACCGCGGTCCAACCGGCCACTCTCAACCATGCTGTTCATAAAGCGTCGGTACTCACCCACACGGGTGCTCACCTGATGCTCAGCCAGTGAAATAGCTTGGGTTTGTTTATAGTTATTGGACAACACCATACTGGACACTGTGTCCGTCATTACTTCTAGCTGCTTGTTGCGCTGCTTTTGCGTCATGTCCCCATTACTGACACAACCATCGAGTAGAATCTTAATGTTCACCTCGTGATCCGAGCAATCCACGCCGGCTGCGTTATCGATAAAATCGGTATTACAGGCGCCACCGCTGAGGCAATATTCAATACGCCCCAATTGCGTCATACCCAAGTTTCCGCCCTCACCAAACACTTTACAGCGGAGCTCACCGCCATCAACACGCAGGACGTCATTGGCTTTATCGCCCACATCACTGTGGCTCTCACTGGCGCTTTTCACATATGTTCCAATGCCGCCATTCCAAATCAAATCCACCGGTGCCTTGATCAGTGCATTCAACAATTCAGTGGGGGTTAGTTTATTGGCACTGATGTCAAACCGCTCTTGCATTTCAGCCGAGATGGCAATGGATTTAGCCGTTCGAGAAAATACCGCCCCGCCTTTAGATATAAGAGATCGGTCGTAATCGTCCCACGTAACACCGGGCGTCGTGAATAAACGTTGTCGTTCGACAAAACTCTTGGCCGAATCAGGATTTGGATCAATAAAGATATGCAGGTGGTTAAAGGCCGCCGTCAAACAAATGTGCTCCGACATCAACATACCGTTGCCGAATACATCGCCCGCCATATCGCCTACACCGATCACTGTAAAATCGTTCTCCTGTACATTCAGCCCCTGTTCTTTAAAGTGTCGCTGCACAGAAACCCACGCACCACGAGCGGTAATGCCCATCCCTTTATGGTCGTAACCGACACTGCCACCCGACGCAAACGCATCGCCCAACCAATGGCTGTATTCTTCAGAGATGGCGTTGGCTATATCTGAGAAAGTAGCGGTGCCTTTATCGGCCGCCACGACCAAATATGGGTCGTCCTCATCCTTGCGCACAACCGCCTTGGGCGGCACTATCTCGCCCTCGATAATATTATCGGTGATATCCAACAAACCTCGAATAAACATCTGGTAGCAAGCTATGCCCTCTTTCATAAAGGCAGCCCGGCCGCCTTCGGTGGGCAATTTTTTAGCCACGAAGCCGCCTTTAGCCCCGTTAGGCACGATGACCGCATTTTTAACCTGCTGAGCTTTCACCAAGCCAAGTACTTCGGTGCGATAATCCTGTTGGCGATCAGACCAACGTAATCCGCCACGCGCTACCTTGCCACCCCGTAAGTGCATGCCTTCCATACGCGGTGAATACACAAAGATTTCAAACATCGGCCGGGGTTCAGGAATATCCGGAATAGTATCGGGGGCGAACTTAAAAGAGATATAAGGTTTAAAGGCCCCTGATGAGTCGCGCTGGAAGAAACTCGTCCGCAATGTACCCTTAATAAAGTCTAGGTAGCGGCGAATAATCCGATCCTCATTCAGGTTATCAACCTGATCAAGACTGTCGATAATTTTACCTTCTAAACGTTCAATACGCGCAATATCTTTTTCAGAACCTTGATTCACCCGTGGATCGAAGGTGGCTTTAAATAAGGCGACTAGATTGCGGGTAATATCGAGGTGATTGGCCAGCGTACGCGCAATATAGGTTTGGCTAGAATTGAACGCCGTTTGCTTCATGTAACGGCCATAAGCACGCAATACAACCACTTCACGCCAACTTAAACGCGCGCCCAACACCAACCTGTTGTAGGCATCGCTGTCGCTCTCTTGACGCCAAATGGCTTCAAAAGCTTCTTGGAAGTTATTACGTACCGCGTGTACATCCACCTCGGTCGGCAGGTCGAAACGCAATTCAAAATCATGCATCCAGATACAGCGACCATCGCTGGTACTAAAGCTGTAGGGGTGCTCACCTAAAACCCGCAAACCCAGATTCTCTAGCAGTGGAATAATGTCCGACAACTCCAGCGAACGATGCAGGTGAAACACCTTGAAACGCATATTGTCACTGCCGGCGCCCATAGGCCGGTAGAAACTCATGGCTAAGTTATTATCATCACTCAGTGACGCAATGGTATCAATATCCTGGACAGCTGAGCGGACTTCATAACTTTCGCGATAGCCTGAAGAAAACGCCGTGGAGAATTGACTGAACAAACGCTGTCCACGCTCTTCACCGTGCGATTCACGCAGGCACTCACGCAGGCGATCTTCCCAAGTACGGGTTATATCAACAATTTGATTTTCTAAGCGCTTAACATCGAATTCGGCACGTTCATTTGGATCGATCCGAAAGACAATATGAGCACGAGCCAGAAGAGATTCAGAAAAATAGGTCGTAAATTCATCCTCTTTAGCATTGACCGACTGCCCGATAAGGCTCTGTATCTGCTGTCGTATCTGAGTACTAAACGCATCGCGGGGTACGTAGACAATGCCGTTCACAAACTTACCGTAGGGATCGCGGCGCAAGAACAGGCGCACCATGTGGCGCTCTTTAATCTGTGCCGCCCCCATAGAGGTTTCGAAGAGTTCAGACTCGCTGCTTTGAAACAGCTCATCGCGCGGAAAAGTTTCCAATATCTGGCGTAAGGACTTGCCATCGTGCGACGTCAGCCCTAATCCCGAACGCTCTAAAACATGCTCAACTTTTTCACGGATAACCGGAATTTTGCTCGGGCTCAAGGTATAGACCGGCGATGTGTACAGGCCAAGGAAGCGACTCTCGCCACAGACCTTGCCCTGCTCATCAAAGCGTTTCACAACGACATAGTCAGAATAGGCTCGCCGATGCACCCGAGAACGTACAGACGACTTAGTAAACGACAAAATCTGTGGTGAAAGGTGGAAACGTGTCATTCCTGAATTAAAATCCGATTCCTTTATATTGTCATCATTGCGCGGATGCTTGCGGAAAATACCAAGGCGTTTGCTCGACACCTCACGTAAATACCGCTGCCCACCAGCCTCATAAAATTCGTATTCGGTATAACCTAAGAACGTAAAGTGGCCATCATTCAACCAGCTCAAAAAGGCTTGCGATTCCTTTACGCCCTCAGGTAAAAAATTACTGTTGGCCAACTTAATGTTATCGCGCGCCAAACCCACCTGTTCAAGCAAAGGTTGATAATCGGTCACCGACAGAGAGATGTCCTCAAGCAAAGAGTCCAAGCTTGCCGCGAGGTCGACCATTGCCGCTTCATCTGTGTGAAGATTGATTTCTAGGTAAACCAGCGCTTCCTGTTGGTAACGCTTCGTTTTAGTATTGCGAAACGTTGCCCCTTTCGGAAGCAGATCTTGCAGAACACCGGATGCATCGCGTGCAACGGTCAATACAGAGCTGTTAATCGCGTGAATATCAATATTGCGACGGTTGATTTCTATGCGAATTGAGTCAACTAAAAAAGGCATGTCGCGCTGCAGCACCGCTACAACCGTATGGCCACACAACCAGCCATCCTCTTCAATACTGGGATTAAACACCCGTACTTTGGGAGATTTTATGTCTTTCAACTGAATATAGTTCCACCAAGCAAAAGCACTGCCATAAACATCGTTAAGGGCTTTTCCTTCCAGTTCATTGAGCACAGGGTTATCATAAAACAACTCAGAGAACGCTTTTACATGCAGCGCCTGAGATTTGGTTAATTTTTCATCAATGCAATTAGAAAGCTGATGAAAAAAGGCTTCCTTAGTTTCAGCTGCAACCAAGCTTATATCCACTGTGTCAATCCTCAATGCTACGGGCACCGCCCGAGTCTATTCCGTCATGTACCACGCTTAAACAAGGTGAACAGCTCAGCCACAGAGGCCAGAGCAAGTCACTTGTATGCGGTTACCTTTAATATTGATATATCAACCTTGCCCTAAGCATAGACTATGGCTTAAGGGCAGCGTCTTTATTTAGTCCGAGAAAAGAATTAACACAAGGAAACTAATAACAACCCAACAGGTCTACTCCTAAGTTGCTTGATTCATTCTCGGTAATGATTAAAATCTCAAGCCAATCAATACCTTAAAGTCTAAATAATAAGCGGCGATGACAATCAAAACCGCATAAAGGAGACGCCTGAGCCACCATGGATAAGCAAAACCAACTGAACCAAGTGAAAAACTGGCTCTGCGATCAAATCATTGGCCAAAGTAATCTGATAGATAGCCTATTAATTGCCCTACTGGCCGATGGCCACCTGCTCGTTGAAGGCGCGCCTGGACTTGCAAAAACCAAAGCCATCAAGGATTTGTCACAAACCATAGAGGGCAACTTCCACCGCATTCAGTTCACCCCAGACTTACTGCCCTCCGATGTAACCGGTACCGACATCTATCGCCCAGAGAACGGCAGCTTTGAGTTCCAACCCGGCCCCATCTTTCATAACCTAGTGCTGGCCGATGAGATCAACCGCGCACCCGCCAAGGTGCAATCAGCCCTGCTTGAAGCCATGGCCGAGCGGCAAATCAGTGTGGGGCGCAACACCTACCCGCTGCCGGAACTGTTCTTAGTAATGGCCACGCAGAACCCCATTGAACAAGAAGGCACCTATCCGCTGCCGGAAGCACAGCTCGATCGCTTTTTAATGCACGTTAAAGTTGCCTACCCAGACGCCAACGCTGAACGCAGTATCCTGCAGCTGGCCCGCAATGAAGCAAAGCACCTAGACATAGCCCCAGCGCCGAGCCTGACACAGAGCGAACTCATGGCCATGCGTCAAGACGTGCTGGCGGTACACATGAGCGACGCCATTGAAAACTATATCGTTCAGCTAACCATCGCTACGCGTACTCCCGGCAATTACGGCGATGATCTAGCGCGCTTAATTGAATTCGGCGTAAGCCCCCGTGCAACCATCGCTTTAGATCGCTGTGCCCGCGCCCATGCTTGGCTCAACGGTCAAGAATTTGTAAGCCCCGACAACGTACAAGCGATACTGGGCGATGTATTCCGTCATCGATTGATTCTGAGCTTTGAGGCCGAAGCCAGCGGCGTCGATAGCGATCAGGTTATTGCCCAACTCATCGCCCGTGTGCCTATTGCCTAAGCCTTATGCCAACAACACTTAACTCTAGCGCTCGCCCAGCAAAAGTGCAGCAACCCCAAGGGGCCTACTGCAGTATCGACGAGCTGCTGTCGCTGCGTTTTGCCGCCAAGGACTTACTCTTGTCACCCAAGCAACTGAGCCGTTCACTGCTCAGTGGCAGTGTGCGCACCCGCTTCCGTGGGCGCGGCATGGAGTTTGAAGAAGTCCGACACTATCAACCCGGTGACGACATTCGCTCTATTGATTGGCGTGTCACCGCACGCACCCAGGTAACGCATACCAAGCTGTTTAGGGAAGAGCGTGAACGCCCCGTTATTCTGATGATTGACCAGCGCGCGTCCATGTTTTTTGGCAGCCGTAACTGTTTTAAATCGGTCACGGCCGCCTACAGCGCAGCGCTTCTAGCCTGGGCCGCGCTGCAACAAAATGACCGTATCGGCGCACTGATTTTTTCTGATACGCAAGAACGTGACATACGCCCTAAACGATCACGTCATACCTTGTTCAGCATTTTTCAAGCGCTGCAAACCTTTAACCAAGCGCTGAAGTCACCCACCGCTGCAACCGCTGCCGTCAGCCTTGCAATGCGGCTGCGCGACCTGCGCCGCATTGCAAAACCTGGCTGCGCACTGATGATCATCAGCGACTTCCACGACTTCGACAGTGATTGCGAAGAGCAGCTGCACCAGCTAGCGCGTCACACCGACATTACCCTGTGCCATGTCAGCGACCCATTAGAGCGCAGCCTCCCCAACAGCGGGCGCCTGAACATTTCCGATGGTCAGCAGCGCCAACTGCTTGATACAGACAACCGCAGCACCCGCAGCGCCTTTGAACAACGTTACCAACAACACCAACAACAGCTACAGCAGGTCGCGACGCGCCTGGCGATGGGTCTGATTGAGCTCAGTACAGAGCAAGCACCACAAACACAGTTGCAAACCGTTTTTGGAAAACGCCCATGCCGTTAAACCCGAATTCAAGCGCGCCCCACGGTGTGCCCCCCCTCAACAGCACGCCTACCGGCGCTATGCCCGCGGGAGCAGGGCCTGTAAGTGCAGCCCCCAATGACCCACTCGCGGCACTCAAGGACATTCACCTCCCAGCGCCGGTAGAGTGGTGGCCCCTGGCACCAGGCTGGTGGTTATTGATGACCTTAACGGTGATTGGCCTCACTGCAGCAGCGTTTTACCTGCGCCGCCACATCAAGCGCAACGCCTACCGAGGCCAAGCGCTGGTGCAACTGCAACAGTTAGCGAACAGCAGCGAGCGCGACAGCCTGTGGCTACAAGCGCTCAATGAACTTCTCAAACGTTGCGCACACAGCGCCTACCCACAGGGAAACACGTCAGCACTGCACGGCGAGAAATGGCGGGATTTTTTACAACAACAAACCGGAAAGACCTCGGCGGCACCCGAAGCACTCGCCCTGCTCAGTGACGGCGGCTATAAAAGTGACAGCCAAGTAGCCGCGACCTTAGCGACACACGCCAACGGGTTACTCGAGTTCAGCAAACAGTGGATTAACCAGCATCACAGAGCCATCAAACAACCTGCGGTAAACACAACATGTTGAGTTTTGACTGGCCTTGGCTCTTTGCCCTTTTACCCCTACCTCTGCTCGCGTATTACTTGCTGCCAACGGCCCCAGAGCAACAGGCCGCTTTGCGTGTGCCCTTCTTTTCTGAGTGTAGCGATGATGTCAGCCAACACATAAGCACACACAAACGCCGTGGCAAGCTGCTAGTGCTCAGCCTCATTTGGGCATCTTTGGTTACATCCGTCGCCAACCCCAGCTGGATTGGCGACCCCGTCCAAATGCCCACCAGTGGCCGCGACCTGTTACTGGCTGTCGACATCTCCGGCAGTATGGAGACCCCTGACATGAACTGGCAGGGTGAAGCCGTCGATCGACTCACCACGGTTAAATTGGTGGTGGGTGACTTTGTAAAGCGCCGCGAGAGCGATCGCTTAGGACTGGTATTGTTCGGCACCAACGCTTACCTGCAAGCCCCATTGACCTTTGACCGCACTACCGTCAATCGACTATTACAGGAAGCTCAATTAGGCTTTGCTGGTGAAAAAACCGCCATTGGCGACGCCATCGGACTGGCCACTAAACGTTTACGCCAGCGCCCAGAAGGCAGCCGAGTGTTAATACTGCTTACCGATGGCGCTAACACCGCCGGTAAGGTTGCGCCCCTGAAAGCTGCGCAACTGGCTACTCAGTCGGGCATTAAAATTTACACCATCGGCATAGGCGCCGATCAGATGAGCAAAGCTGGCTTATTTGGCACAAACTTTGGCGCTCGTACCATCAACCCCTCGCGAGACCTCGACGAAACCACACTAAAAACCATCGCCAACGAAAGCGGTGGGCAGTACTTTCGCGCCCGCTCACCCGAAGATCTGGATCAGATCTATCTGCAGCTCGACACACTAGAACCTATAGAACAGGAAGCTGAGACTTTCAGACCAACCAAGTCCCTGTTTTACTGGCCCTTGGGCGCGGCATTAACTCTGTCTATGATGCTACTGCTCATGACCTTATTGCCCAGCCAACTGCGGGCAGCGCCGTCGGCACAAACCTAAGCCAACAATAAAAACCATTAGCGATTTCTATATATGTTTGAAAACCTCATTAATGATTTTCACTGGTTGCGGCCAAGTTGGCTCTTCCTAGTACCTGCAGCAAGTTTGCTGGTACTGCTGACGTGGCGCCTACAACAACGCCGTAACAATTGGCAGGCTCATATAGATGAGCAGCTGCTGTCCTTGTTACTCGATGGCGAGCAAAGCCGTCAGGCGCGCTTGCCCTTTGTGTGTTTGCTGCTGGGGCTAATCATCGCCGCTCTCGCCATGGCTGGACCCAGCTGGGAAAAAATCCCACAACCGGTACACAAAACCGACAGCGCTCTGGTTATCATGCTCGATCTTTCACCCTCCATGCTGGCCGAAGACTTGAAACCTTCGCGCATGGTACGCACCCGCCTGAAACTGATCGACCTACTAAAGCAACGCCAAGAAGGCCTCACAGCCCTGATTGTCTACGCCGGTGAATCCCACGTCGTCACACCACTGACCGACGACACAGAGACCATCATCAGTTTACTGCCGTCACTCACACCACACATAATGCCCCTACGTGGCAGCAACCCAGAGATGGCTGTCGATCAAGCATTGACCCTACTGAGCGATGCAGGCCTCAATCAAGGCGAACTGCTATTGGTCACAGATGGCGTTGCCAGTGAAGCGGTTGACTACATCAAGGCTCAACTTAACGACAATACCCGCCTGTCCATTCTCGGCGTTGGCACTTCAGAAGGCGCCCCAATTCCGGCACAAAATGGTGGCTTCAGTAAAGATAGAAACGGCGGCATTGTCATCAGTAAACTGGACAGCAATCAGTTGGGGCGCCTCGCTGGATCACTCGGCGGCCGCTACAGTTCTCTGCGCACGGATAACTTAGATATTGAGACAATACTGACGACACCGGAGTTGCTCGACGAACAAACGCGTGAAATAAATCGCGAGTTCGACACTTGGCAGGATCGCGGTCCCTGGTTGGCATTATTCCTACTGCCTTTTGCTCTGATGGCATTTCGTCGCGGCTGGATCCTCAGCATTGGATTCGTTGGTTTCATCGGTCTCCTGCCAGCTCAACACAGCTATGCACAACAGTCGAGCATGCCAATGGCAATGCCCCAGACACAAACAACGCCCAGTGCCGAAGCTGACACCAGTGTTTGGCAGGACCTCTGGAAAACCCGCGACCAACAAGCGCAACAATTATTAAGCGACAACCCCAGCCAAGCCGCCAGCACTTTTGAAAATCCAAACTGGCGTGCCAGTGCCCACTATCGAGCGGGTAACTTTGCCGACGCCGCCGAAGCCTTTAGCGAAGACAACAGCAGTACTGGCCAATACAACCAGGGCAACGCGCTGACCAAAGCGGGAAAGCTAGAAGAAGCCAAGAGTGCCTATCAGGCCGCACTCGAACAACAGCAAGACTTCCCCGACGCCCAGAGCAATTTAGAACTGATCGAAGAATTACTTAAACAGCAGCAAGAACAGGAAGAAAACCAGCAAGACTCTCAAGATCAACAGGACTCAGAGGGCGAACAATCCGAAGGCGAGCAGTCACAAAACGGCGAGCAAGACTCAGAACAACAATCCGATCAAACCTCGGATCAAAACAGTGAAGAGTCGTCACCTGAACAAAGCAACGAACAAAACTCGAAAAAATCTGATAAACAAGAAAACTCTGCCACCGCTGAACAAGATCAGCCGTCAGAGGAAGAGGCTCAGCAACAAGCAGAGCAAGAATCCGAGGCCGCACAGCAAGCTGAACAAGAGCAGGCGTCGAGCGAACAAGCCGAAAACACACCTGCCGCCGCAGATGAATTGAGCGATGAGCAGCGCCAAGCGATGGAACAATGGTTACGTCAGGTCCCCGACGACCCCAGCGGATTGATTCGACGTAAGTTCGAACATCAATACCGCCAGCGTAAAGAAGCCTATAGAGCAGGCACTTGGCAGCCTCCGAGTAAACAGGCAAATGAGCGCTGGTAGCTGAACAGAACGCCCTAAAGAACCGCACCCATATATTGAGAAAACAGAGCCACCTTATGAATTCTATGACGAAACCACACAGAGCCACAGATGCTCGACGCGGCTCAGTATTTAGCTTGGCACAACACTCTCGCCTCGTATTCAGACTATTTTGGGTCTGTAGCTTATTCATCAGCGGCCACCTTTACGCCCAAAGTGGGCAGCCAGATTTACTGCAAGCCAGCGTCGACCGCACCAGCTTAACCCTCGACGAAACCATCACGTTGAGTTTGCGTTATGGCAAACAAAGTTTGTTCGGTAAACCAAACTTTGATGCCCTCGACAAGGACTTTGAAATACTCAATAACAATCAAAGCAGCAAGTACCAGTTTATCAATGGCCGCTCAGAATCCTGGGCACTGTGGAGCCTTACTCTAGCGCCACGCCGTACAGGTAAACTGACGATTCCAGCGCTGAGTTACGACGATGAAAAAAGTCGCCCTATAGTAATCACCGTCAGCGATGTGCCAACGCTGAGGAATAAAACGGATCAGCCGGTCTACCTTGAAGTCACCCTCGACAAAGACCAGGCGTTTGTTCAAGAGCAACTGCTACTGACGATGAAACTCTTCACATCCGTGGATTTGAACGGCCTCAACAGCGAGGCATTAACCATTGATAATGCGCTGGTAACACAGGTCTCGGAGCACCAGTATCAACGCACCGTCGATGGCAAGGCATTTGGCGTGGTCGAAGTCAGTTACGCAATATTCCCACAACAAAGTGGCGAGCTGGTAATTCCCTCACTGACCTGGACCGTGCAAGTGCAGGCGCCGAAAAAGTTTGCCTATGACCCATACACCCGCGACCCATTTGCGGGTATTCGTGGCCAACAATCAAAACGCCTGCGCCTGCGTTCTCCGGAAAAACACATTGCGGTTGCCCCACAACCGAAAAACACACAAAAGCACCCTTGGCTTCCCGCTCAACAACTAACACTCAAGCAATCTTGGAGTCAGGACCCTGACAGCTTTGTAGTCGGCGAACCCATCACCCGCACCATCGACGTAACCGCCAAAGGCTTAATGGCCTCGCAACTACCACCGCTGCAACTGCCTGCGCTCGATGGCATTAAGTACTACCCGGACCAACCGCAGACAGACGAGCAAACCAGCGCCGATGGTGTCACTGGCAGTCGACGTGAAAGTTTTGCCATAGTGCCCAGTAAAGCTGGCAGTCTGACCCTACCCGCCATAACCGTTAACTGGTGGAACACCCGTGAGGATCGCTTACAACAAGCCACCATGCCGGCGCAAACCATACAGATAAAAACCAACCCGAATGCCTCCTCAAACTTCCCCGCAGAGGGCAACAATGCCACGCTAGCGGGTACCGTGAATGACCTAACGCCTTCGCTAAGAGAGCGTGAAATCATCACAGCTGACAGCCCTCAAATGTCGATATTCTGGCCCATAGCCAGTGCGGCCGGTTTATTAGGCAGCCTAATATTTGCCCTGTTATGGTGGCGAGCTCAGCGTCAACTGCAACGCTCCGGAGTAAACACCGAGCAAGCTGCGGGCCAATATTCACTTGGCGTCAACGGCGATAATGCTGCTGATTTCAAAGCACTTAAACAGCAACTAAAGCGCGCTGCGTCAACTAACACACTCGCGGCTAACCACGTCAGAGAGCTACGTTTGGCACTCCTTAACTGGGGGAAAGCACAATTTAACGCGCACTCGCTGCAAGCCATAGCGGCACAGGCGCCTGTTGCATCACAAGCCTCATTAAGCCTTCTGCTGCAGCGCTTTGATGCCAGCCTATACAGCCGCGAGCAGACGCAACCTTTGAGTAGCAGTGAGTTCCAAGAACTTTTGAAATTACTAGAGACACTGAACAAGTATAAAAGCCAGCCTAAAAAAGAAGACCTTCCGCCCCTCTACCCTGCAGGCTAAAGCTGAACGGCATAAATCAGTAGAGCACGTTAATAACATGGCACTGGCGAACACACAGGGAGGAAGAGGTCTAAAAGCGTGAACCCTGAAACAGAGAAATGGCCTTAGAAGGCAAAGGTGTGCAACAAAAAAACTGCCCGATCAACGCCCTGGGTCAATGAGACCGGGCGATGCAATCAAGTAGCTCTAAGCCAAGCGGAAGAGCCGAAGCTACTCCCGTAAATTAGCAAGAGGACCTTTGGTCAGCGCGGGAGGAGACTAGCGAGAGGTTAGGGTGTTGCGCAACCGAGCTGCTCCACTAGCCAAAGTTTTCAGCAAGAAAACCCTCAATGGCTTCAACGGCATCAGGTTCATCCAACAGCGGTGCGTGCCCCCTGTTGGCTACTG
>Ga0105358_10001075_pt1 | contig 14374 bp, 12 predicted proteins | sample GOMGulsemesocosm_5_FD_83509 | JGI IMG/M metagenome (GOLD analysis project Ga0105358, IMG submission 83509) | Methane-oxidizing microbial communities from mesocosms in the Gulf of Mexico - GOM15C Gulf of Mexico | ecosystem: Environmental > Aquatic > Marine > Cold seeps | place: Gulf of Mexico... | reverse complement strand
TTAGCAAGGTAAAGCGGCGCTACAATCGTATTTGTAACAATACAAACGCGCTTATTTCGAATATGAGAAGAAAACAGATCTGAATTATTCAGCAGACCTGAATCTATATAAATTGGATAACTACGAGTGCCTAAATCAAGCTGAAGTGTTGGCATGTTTTATATCTACTACTGTAAGGACGATAAAAATTAGAAGTCTAAACGCTCAATAATTTTGTGCGCCACAACTTTAGCACTTTGATCATCAGTTTTAATAATCACATCGGCAATCTCTTCATAGAAAGGATTACGTTCGACCGCTAAATTTTCTAATACAGTACGCGGCTTTTCTGATGTTTGTAATAAAGGACGACGACGATCTCTTTGAGTACGAGCCACTTGTTTATCTATTGTGGTTTCAAGATATACTACAATACCACGAGCAGATAAGCGGTTACGAACTTGGTCGCTGATTACAGAACCACCACCTGTAGCTAAAACAATACCTTGTTTTTCACTTAAGTCTTCAATAACACCCTCTTCTCTTTTGCGAAAACCTTCTTCGCCTTCAAGATCGAAAACCCAAGCGATGTCTGCCCCAGTACGACGTTCAATTTCTTGATCAGAGTCAAAAAATTCAAGATGTAGTCTGTCAGCAAGCTCTCTACCTATAGTGCTTTTTCCTGCGCCCATAGGCCCAATCAGGAAGATATTACGTTTTTCTGCCATTAGATTTACTTAATACTCGTTTGTTTCAGATCATATCAAAAGGGGATAACAGTAGTTGCCCACAGTACCTTTTGACGTTATAGAGGTCTCCCTCGGAAATTCAAGGGCGTAATTATCGCAATTGTTGGGGTAAGATTGCAAGTAACATTGTCGTTAAGTAAGATAAAAAACCTACTTGACGACAATTAAATTACAAATTGGTGCTAAAAATGCTCAGTAACAATGCGCGGAGTTACAAAAATTAGTAATTCTTTTTTCTCATTAAACTGGTTAGTATTTCTAAATAACCAACCAAAATAAGGAATATCGCCTAATACCGGTACCTTAGAAATAGTACTTATAATGGCTTGTTGATAAATACCACCTAACACAATAGTTTCGCCATTATTCACCAGTACTTGAGTACCTATACGTTGGGTATCAATTGCCGGAGCCGCACCACTTTGCACTTCAGATATTGTATCTTGAGTAACCACTAAGTCCAAAATGATTTTATTGTCAGGAGTAATATGTGGCGTTACCGTTAAACTAAGTACAGCTTTTTTAAATTGTGTTGTAGTTGCCCCACTTGAAGCCGCTTCTTGATAAGGGATTTCAACACCTTGTTCAATATAAGCTTCTTTTTGATTTGCAGTAGTAATACGAGGGCTGGCAATAATTTCACCCTTGTTTTCTTTTTCCATTGCGCTCAATTCAAGATCTAAAATGGTTCCATCGGCTAATCGAGCTACTTGAAATGCTAAAGCCCCTGCAGGACTTGCTACAGGTAAGTTAACATTCAATCCATCGGCTAATTGTGGCACTCTTCCGATTCCCATATCAGATTCACTTAAGGCTCTTGTACCATTTGCTTGCCCCACTCCCTCTAAAGAGCCAGAGGTTGCATATTGCCCATCAGTATCGGTAATTCCCCAACGAATTCCTAATTCTTCATTTATATTATCTTTAACAGTTACCATACGAGCTTCAATGATAACTTGACGCACAGGTATATCTAAAATATTCACCATACGTTTAATATCTTCAATACTTTTCGCGGTATCGCGAATCAATAAGGTATTTGTGCGTTCATCTACTGAAACACTGCCGCGAGATGAAAGAATACTTGTATCTTCATTCTTGATTAAGTCCGCAAACTCGATAGCTTTAGCATAGTTGATTTGTACATACTCAGAATATAATGGTGCTAATTCTTCTACCTGCTGTTGGGCTTGCAAGTTCTTGGCTTCTCGAGCTGCCAATTCATCGCTTGGCGCAACCATTAAAATATTACCTTGCATGCGCTTATCAAGACCTTTCACTTTCAAAATAATATCGAGTGCTTGATCCCAAGGAACACCGTCTAAGCGTAAAGTAATATTGCCTGTAACTGTGTCACTAGTAATTAAGTTAAACTCATTATAATCAGCAATAATTTGCAACACTGTACGAACGGGAATATCTTGGAAGTTTAGTGATATCGTACGACCAGTAAAATCTTCGCTATCGCCTAAATAACCTGGCACTTTCTTTTCTTTTTCTTTAACGGTTAATACAAATAAATTATCGGTTTGATTATGTGAAAAAGTAAAGTGCGTATCAACATCAATTACTAAACGAGCATTACGACCTTCTTTAAATGTTTCAATGCCCGAAACAATCGTACCAAAATCAGTTACGTCTAACTTATAGAGTAAATCATCAATTATCTCTGTATTGTGAAATTCAACATTAATTTTTCCCAATTTATCATTTACATCAACAGCGACCATGCTGTCTTTTAAATAGACGAGTATTTCAGCAGAATTATTTTCACCTAAACGAAAATCAAGTGAATCGACATGATTAATAAATTGCTCACCTGCTGGACTTAACGCTTCAACAATTTCAGCTGATTGACCATAATTAAAAGTAATAGAAAATTGTTTACCATTTAAAGCAACATCAAACACTGATAATTTGTTTAAATTTATCAAGGCAACAACTTTACCTGAGCTATCATCTAATACGACATTAATAATACCTGCGTGATTAATCAGCGTTTCTTTAATTTTTTCATCATACATATTAGCCGCAAATTTAATCTCAACATACGCAGAATCCATTGAGGTTTTTACCGCCGGCAGTGTATGTATTTTTGCTGAGAATTCAAATACGAGCTCAATCTGATCATCTTGAATAGTATTATAAGAAAGCCCTAATAACTTACTATCAATTACTTGCTCTGCATTGAGATGGAAAGATGTGGAAAAAAGCACAAACATAGTTAAGCAAACCAACCAAACTTGTTGCATTTTGGCCGCGCTACTAAAGATTTTATAATTTTTCATTTTATTAAATAGCATTATTATTTCCCTTTACCCTTCGGATTCTGATAGAGCAATTTTAATCTCTGTTTCACGTTCTACCCAACAACCTGCACCATCAGGAGTTAGTTCAACTAATTTCACGCTTTTAGCATTAACTTCTATTATATGACCATTAAATAACCCCATGTAACTACCTATGGCAACCCTGTGTAGGGTAAAATCAGAAGCCTCGACTAAAGCCCAAAGTATACCATCATCCCCCAAAGTGCCACGCATGGTTATATCACCTAGTGCAAATTTTTCTAATGGTTGCTTACGGCGACGAGGGTCTGGACTTATACATCCTGACATTTGTTGAATTTTTTGTTGGATGACTTCTGGCTTTGGTAAAGAAAATGGGCTTCTTAAATCAAATGCCGAGTATTCATAATGGTTAAATGGGTGTACTTCTGGCATAGGATCAATTTGGCTGGTAGTGGTCGCTCTAACCTGTTGAAGATGAGCACTAAGGTCAGTCGTATCATCATAACAACCAGCAAGTAAAACTAAAGTAATTAAAGCTAATCTCTTCATTTTATTTTAGCCTCTTGGTAGCGGTAGGTTTTAGCTTCGAGTTTTAAATTCAATGTATCTTTACTTGCTGGCATAATATCTATTTTAAAATCATGTAAAGTAACAATTCGAGGTAATCCTGCGATTTTACTAACAAAGTTACCAAAAGAATGGTAAGGACCATTTACTTCGATATCAATAGGTAACTCTATGTATATCTCTTTGCTTATTTCAGGTTGCCATTCTAATTTAACAAAGTCTAAACCACTTATAGTGCCTATATAGGTAATATCGTCTAATAAACCAGGCGTTTCATGACTATTTGGTAAACTTCTTAATTGATTAGCAAAAATATCTTCTGCTTCGAGCATTTGTGCTCTGAATAGCTCTAAATTTGCGGCAACATGGTATTTGGCTTTATAAGACTGTTTTAATGTAGCTTCTTCAGCAATAACCTGATCAAGTTGCTTGATTTTGTCACTAACTAAACCAACATACCCTAAACCGATAACAACCATTGATAAAAAAATAGTCAATACTAACTTTGCTGCTGCTGGCCATTGACCGATATTTTCAAGTTCTAAATTTTCAAATTGCGATGCATCAAATTTCAAAAGGCACCCCGATTAAGCCTTAAGGCTTTACTTAGCAAAGAGATTATAAATCTGATATGTATCACTTACCACCCCCACTCGCAGTATTAGCAAGTTCAGTATTTGAATCATCCACCAACCCTTTAATCTTCACCCGCATCTTAAAGCTACTTAGTAATTTTGGCGAGCCATCATCAGAGGTAATTGACTCTGGTGTAGCGTCAGTGAATAAATCTGATAATTCAATCGCTCTGATCATATTAGCTAAATGATTATTTGATTCACTTTTTCCTGTAATTTGAATGATATTGCCTTTTTTATCAATTTGTGTGATATATATTCCATTCGGAATTATCGTGGCTATTTCATCAAGGACTTGCGTTCCAACATTACGGCTGCGTTGTAACTGCTCAACAACATCAATACGTTTTTGTAATGCTGCTTTTTTATCGTTTAAGGTTTTTATTTCTGCTATTTTTATGTCTAATAATTGAATTTCATTTTTCAAAAAGGCATTACGTGATATCTGTCCATCAATACGCGCTTGAAAATATAAGTTCACAGCAAAAATTAAAGCAAAAGCAAGCACCACTGCTGCAGCTAAAAGGGTAAAGAATTCTTGTTGCTTAGCCTTGAGTGCTTCTTCGCGCCAAGGAAGTAGATTTATGTATGCCATGGCGTAAAACTCCTTAAAGCTAATCCTGTTGCCACCATAAATTGCGGTGCTATTTTAGCTAATTCATCTGCATTTATTGTCTTTGCTATTTCCATGTTATTAAAGGGGTTAGCAATAACAGTATGAATACCCAACTCATCGGATAGTAATTTCTCTATACCTTCAATTGAAGCAGTTCCACCAGAGACAAGTAAATAATCAACTTTAGCTTCACCACTTGAAGTCAAAAACATTTGAATAGCTCGACGTATTTGTTGCATTAATACGGTATGGAAAGGAGCTAACACTTCAAAAGTATAATTAGGGGGTAAATCGTGGGTGATTTTTGCTTCTTCGGCATCTTCGAATGATTTGTTATAATACGAAACAATTGAACGAGTATATTGTTCACCACCAAATATTTGATCGCGGCTATAAAGGTGCTTTCCTGCCTTGGTTGCAGAAAAAAGTGTCATGGTTGCGCCAATATCTACAATTGCTACTATTTTATTTATCGCATCTTCAGGTAACTGTGACAAACATAAATCATGCGATCTACTTACCGCATAAGATTCAACATCAATAACTTTCGCATGAAAATTTCCTGACTCTAAAGCAGTAACTCTCGCTTCAATAGACTCTGTTCGTGCAGCACTAAGCAAGACATTAACTTTGCTCGGATCTGCTTCATTCACATCTAATGATTCAAAGTCTAAGCTTACTTCATCTAGAGGGTAAGGGATTAAACTATCAGCTTCTATTTCAATCTGGCTGGCTAATTCATCTTCACTTAGGGCCACATCCATATAAATAATTTAGTGATTACTGTTTGGCCAGATACAGCAGCTGCAGCTTCTTTTGCCTTCATAGATATGTTTTGGCGAATTTTAGCAATAACATTACCAACCGCTTCAATATCTTGAATTTCACGATCAACAACTGCACCACGTGTCATGGATTCAATTGCGTAATCTTCTATAATATAGCCTTCACTATTCTGGCTCAGTAAAACTGCTTTGACTGCATGGGATCCTATGTCGATCCCTACCATCATAGTCGCCTTCTTTTTCCATAAATTATCTAGCATAAAAACCCACTATATTATATTGTTGTAATTATTTTAGACATGTATTTCACATAAATACATTTATTACATGGTTTTACAAGATATACTAGTCTTATCTTACAATTTTATCCATAAATAGAGGGAATGTAGTGTTTTCTGTCAAAAATTTTTTCAAGCTCACTGTTACCTTAGTCTTTATTATTATTTTTGGCACATTTGTTTTATATTTGACTTTACGCGATGAATTACCCGATATTAAATCGTTAAAAGATGTTCAATGGCAAACTCCCATGAAAATCTACAGTACTGATGGGTCGTTAATTTCTCAGTTTGGTGAAAAAAAACGAAAGCCATTAACTTTTGATGAAATTCCTCAACAGTTAGTAGATGCATTATTAGCTACCGAAGATGACCGTTTTTATTTTCACTTTGGTGTTGATCCTATCGGCATGGCACGCGCTGTTATTGGTCAAATAACAGGAAATAGTAGAGGCGGTGCTAGTACCATCACTATGCAAGTAGCTAGAAACTTCTTTTTAACTCGCGAACAAACTTATATTAGAAAAGTTAGAGAAATATTTTTATCTTTTCATATTGAAAGCTTATTAACTAAAGATGAAATACTAACGCTGTATGTAAATAAAATACCACTAGGGCACAGATCTTTTGGTTTCGGCGCCGCTGCGCAAGTCTATTATGGCAAGGACATTGATCAACTTAATTTAGCGCAAATAGCAGTATTAGCGGGCCTACCAAAAGCGCCCTCTACCTATAATCCCATTCGCTCTGTTGAAAGAGCCAAGTTACGAAGAACAACAGTATTACAGCGCATGTTAGTGAGTGGCTATATTACTGACCAAGAGTATCAACAGGCAAAAACTGCCCCTATTACCGGTAAGCGCCATGGTGCAAAAATAGAATTAAACGCGCCTTATATTGCTGAAATGGCTCATCAAGAAATGCTCACCCGCTATGGCAAAGAACAAGCTTACGCTGGTGGTTATAAAGTATTTACTACTGTCACCAATAAATTACAACAAGCCGCACATTCTGCGGTTACGACAAATTTATTACGCTATGACCAACGCCATGGCTATCGTGGTGCAACTCTATCTCTTCGCCCGACGGAAGAGCTTAGCGACATTAAAAGCTCACACACAAACGACAGTGCTCAATCAATGACCACACATTCACCGTTAACAGCTGAAGAAATTTCAACCGCACTTACTAATGTTGATTACTATCAAATGCTAGTACCTGCAGTTGTTACTCAGATAAATGAAAAATCTGTCAATATCACCCTACGCAATAATGAAAAAGCCATGATACCTTGGGCAGGAATGGCTTGGGCCCGCCCTTATATAAACGACCAAAAACAAGGTCCAGTGCCAAAAATAGCAAGTGAAATATTTAGTTATGGGGATGTGATATTAGTCAATAACATATCTGTAGGCGAGTACCGTTTAAGCCAACTTCCCAGTGCCAGCGCGGCCATTGTTTCTGTATCACCTGACAATGGCGCAATTAAAGCTGCGGTCGGTGGTTTTAGTTTCAAACAAAGCCAATTTAACAGGGTCACTCAAGCTAAGCGCCAAGTAGGGTCAAATATTAAGCCTTTTATTTATTCTGCAGCATTAGAAAATGGCTATACGCTCGCCTCTTTAATCAATGATGCTCCTATCAATCAATGGGATAAAAGTAGTGGTGTTGTATGGCGGCCAAAAAATTCGCCAGAAACATATGTTGGGCCAATTAGGATGCGCTTAGCCTTAGCGCAATCAAAAAATGTGGTTGCGGTAAGATTGTTAAAAAGTATTGGCATAGATAAAACAGTTGATCACCTATCATCTTTCGGCTTTTCACCCGATGAATTGCCCCGTAATGAATCCTTAGCTTTAGGTTCAGCTTCCCTCACGCCCTTAGAGCTTGTTACCGGCTTTGCAACGTTTGCCAATGGCGGTTTTTTAATCGAACCTTACTTAATTGAACGTATTGAAAATGCACAAGGGGTAATAATCTATCAAGCGAATCCTGCATTGGCTTGCGATCCTTGTATTGCAGTTACTGAATATAATGAAAATACACAAGGAATAAGCGCATATGATGATGAATACTCAACAAATAGATTAGTGGATGAAAGTCCAATTAGCGCACCATTAATTTCAGCGCCTAGAGCTATTTCGGCGCAAAATGCGTTTTTGATCACCCAAGCACTTAATAGTGCTATATGGGGGGCTGACTGGTCAGCTGAACATGGCTGGCAAGGCACTGGCTGGCGTGCTAGAACATTAGAACGTCGTGATATTGGTGGTAAGACAGGAACCACCAATGAAGCTAAAGATGCTTGGTTTTCCGGCTTTACTCGACGTTTAGTAACCACCTCTTGGATTGGCTTCGATGACCCTAGTCGCAACCTAGGTAAAACTGTCTACAATAATAATCTAGGTAAAAATCAAATTACTGGCAAAGAGTTTGGCGCTAAGTCCGCCCAACCTGCATGGATAAGCTTTATGAAAGTGGCGTTAACAGATATCACCGACGAGACTTTTGAAGCACCTGCTGAAATTGTTTCTGTGCGCATTGATAAAGCGACAGGTAAATTAACCACGAAAACTAATAAGAGTAGTTTATTTGAATACTTTGAATTGGGTACTGTACCTACCGAATACATAAGTACTGATAATAGTGCTGATATATTTCAAAATGGGGATGGGGTTAGCAACGAAAAAGAGTTGTTTTAACTCACTATTTTTCGTTGCTATGCTGGTAGGGCTTTAATCTAAAAGACTAAATTTCTTTAATAAAAACTTTTGATTTTCGCTGAAAATTATACAGTTTTTGTTTGCCTTCAGGCAGCATATTTGTAGGCTGTTCAATAAACCCCTGCTCAAGAAACCAATGACCACTAACCGTTGTTAACACAAAAATAGAGGCGAGTTGTTGTTGTTTGGCGGCATTTTCCAAGGCCATCATCAAACGTCCTCCGCGATTACCTTTGCGATAATCGGAGTGAATAGCGACACATGCTACCTCACCCATTTTCGCATCTGCATATGGATATAAAGCGGCACAAGCAATAATAACATCTTCTTTTTTTATCACTGTGAACTTATCAATTTCTACTTCAAGTAATTCACGTGAGCGTTTAACTAAGACACCTTCAGCCTCAAGCGGTGCTAATAATTCTAAAATACCGCCAACATCGTCAATAGTTGCTACTGCCACTTGTTCTTTATGATCTTTAGCAATCAAAGTTCCGGCACCATCACGGGTAAAGAGCTCTTGTAATAATGCCGTATCACTTTGATAGCTCACACAGTGACAACGTTCAACACCATTTTCACCACATTGAATTATTGCGCGAAGCAATAACTGACGTACATGACAATCTTTCTCATCCAATAATGTTTTCACTGTACGGACACTACAACTTCTGATCAATTCGCCCGTTTTAGCTAATAAGCCTTCATCTTCAGTTAAGGTGATCAATTTATCCGCTTTCAAAGCAATGGCAGTTTGTGCCGCAACATCTTCTAACGCAAGGTTAAATACCTCACCCGTAGGCGAATACCCTATTGGTGATAATAAAACAATCGAGCCATAATTTAGCTGCATGTTAATGCCATCAGAATCAACTCTGCGGACACTACCGGTATATTTGTAATCAATACCATCACGAACACCCATAGGCTTAGCAATAACAAAGTTACCGGTGCTCACACGAATTTGTGAGCCGTGCATAGGTGAGTTGACTAATCCTGTACTTAATAAGGCTTCAATATGTAAACGTAAAGAGCCGGTGGCGTCTTTTACCGCCACAAGCGTATCAGCATCGGTAACACGAATATTACTCTCAATTACTTGGATAATATTTCGCTGTATCATGCGTTCTTCAATTTGTGGTCGTGCACCATGCACGATCACTAACTTAACGCCTAAACTACGTAACAAAGAAATGTCATGAATAATGTTGGCAAAGTTAGGATGAGAAACCGCTTCACCGCCAAACATTAAAACAACAGTTTTACCGCGGTGCGCATTAATATAAGGCGCAGCACTTCTAAACCATTTAACGTTATTGATATTATTATCCATGATGATCTTTTATTTTCCTAACATCTTTTACTTTGCACTATCTGAACGGCCAACAATGTATTCCATTGCCACTTCATCTGCGGGGTCTTTATGAGGACTTGGCTCACTGTCTTCAATAATATTTTCAGCTAGTGAACTTTTATCAATTAAATTAAAGCCTAATTGAGCAAAATATTGTGGAATATAAGTCAATACAATAATTTGTTGTAGTTCCATCTGATGAGCAAATTCAAGTAAATATTGAACCAGTGCTTCACCCTGACCTTGTTTTTGAGCATTTTCGTCAATTACGACCGAGCGAATTTCAGCAAGCCCTGTTTGATAGATATATAGCGAAGCAGAACCGACCACTTTCCCTTCAATTTCAGCAACCACAAAATTTTGAATATCATGAATAATATTGTCACGTGTACGCGGTAATATTTCGCCTTTTTCAGCCCAAAATGTAGTTAAAGAAAATATACTATTAACGTCTGACATTCTTGCTCGACGTACTGACATCGCTGCCGCTTTTTGTGCATTTAAACGTTGTTTTACTTGCTTTAATGCGCCTTTGATTTGTTGCTTACCTGGAGCGCCAACAACATTTTCATTAAGAATTTTATCTTCACCCGACTGAATATTTGCTAACGCTTGTTCAACCTGACCACGTGATGTACCACCAAGTGCTTCACGCTTATCTAACGTCGACTCTATTGATAAGTGTTGATAAACATCTTGGCCAATTTTTTTACTGTATTCTTGTAGCTGAGTAAGGGTTAAATCTTCTAACGGCACACCTTTGTCAATTGCTGCAAGTACCACTTCACCAACAATGTGATGTGCCTCACGAAATGGAATATCTTTACTCACGAGGTAATCAGCTAACTCAGTAGCGTTAGCATAGCCTTGCTGCGCTGCCGCTAATGTGCGTGAACGATTTACTTTTAAACCATCAGCAACTAAAACTGCCATTTCCATGCATTCTTGCCACGTATCAAGGGCATCAAAAAGACCTTCTTTATCTTCTTGCATGTCTTTGTTATACGCAAGGGCAAGTGCTTTCATAGTGGTTAACATACCGGTTAACGAACCAAAAACACGTCCAGCTTTACCACGAATTAATTCACAGGCATCAGGGTTTTTCTTTTGCGGCATTAATGATGAACCAGAGCTAACTAAATCACTCATTTCAACAAAGCCGGCTTCACCCGAGTTGTAAAAAATCAAATCTTCTGCAAAACGTGATAAATGCATCATTGAAATACTTGCTGAAGCAAGTAATTCAATAACATGATCTCTGTCAGATACCGCATCTAAACTGTTTAGTGTAGCCGTTCTAAAGCCTAAATTATGCGCTAATTTATTACGATCAATTGGGTAGGCTGTACCTGCTAAAGCGCCTGAACCTAATGGCGAAACATCTAAGCGATAAAGCGCGTCTTTTAAACGACCAATATCACGGTTAAACATTTCAACATAGGCCAAACACCAGTGACCAAACGTTACTGGCTGGGCGCGTTGTAAATGGGTATACCCTGGCAATACCGTGTCTTTCTCACGCTCAGCCAAGTTCATCATGGCTTGTTGTAAATTGACTAAGGCAAACAATAATTCGCCGCCCGTTTCTTTACACCAAAGCTTTAAATCTGTAGCCACTTGATCATTACGGCTACGGCCAGTATGTAGTTTTTTACCTAAATCACCTGTTTTTTCAATGAGCGCAATTTCAACCCAACTATGAATATCTTCGGCATCTGAGCCTAAAATCTGCTGAGGATTTTCTTCAACAGAAACTTTCAATTCATTAAGTGCCGCGGTAAGTTCAGTTAACTCATTATCGTTAATTATCCCGACAGAATGAATAGCACCTGCCCACGCAATAGAGCCGACAATATCTTGCACTGCCATGCGGTAATCAACAGGCAGCGAATCATTGAATTTTTTAAACTGTAAACTAGGTTGCCCTTTAAAACGTCCCCCCCATAAAGCCATGGTTACTTCTCCTTCTGAGAGAGAGCAGTGATTCTGCTTGATAAGCTAAATAAACGAATGAAACCTTCAGCATGTTTTTGATCGTAAACATCGTCAGCACCAAAGGTAGCAAACTCTTCTGAATAAAGGCTATTAGGAGAGCGACGTTGAATGACTTGTGCCATACCCTTGTATAACTTAACCACGACATCACCAGTAAGCTTTTCAGCAAAAGAAGCGGCTGAAGCCAATTGTGCTTTGGCTAATGGCGTAAACCAACGACCATCATAAATAACATGAGAAAACTCAAGGCCTACAGATTCACGATATTTTAAAGATTCTTTATCTAAAATAAGTGTTTCTAAGCCTTTATAAGCAGCCATTAATACCGTACCGCCCGGAGTTTCGTAACAACCACGAGACTTCATACCAACTAAACGGTTTTCAACAATATCAATACGACCAACACCATGTGCTGCGGCTTTACCATTAAGATACATTAATGCCTCATATGCGCCTGCACCCTTTTCAGAAAAGTCTTTACCGTCAACAGAAACTAATTCTCCTTCAAGGAAGCTCAATTGTATTTTTTCAGCTACATCAGGTGCATCCATTGGATCAACTGTCATCGTCCAAACTTCTTTAGAAGGCTCACACCATGGGTCTTCTAATTCTCCACCTTCGTGAGAGATGTGCCATGCATTTGCATCACGGCTATAAATTTTAGTTAATGAAGCAGCACATGGAATTTCACGCTCAGCTAAATAATCTAATAAGTCTTCACGAGATACCATATCCCACTCACGCCATGGCGCAATAACGGTAAGTTCTGGCGCAAGGGCAGCAAAACAAGCCTCAAAACGTACTTGGTCGTTACCTTTACCTGTACAGCCGTGACATACTGCGTCTGCACCTACTTTTAAAGCAACTTCAATGTGCGCTTTTGCAATGATAGGTCGTGCCATTGACGTACCTAATAGATATTGTCCTTCGTAAACCGCACCTGTTTTAAGAATTGGGTAGATATATTCTTTAACATATTCTTCTTTTAGATCGGCTACGTAACACTCAGAAGCGCCTGAAGCAATCGCTTTTTCTTTAATACCAACTAGCTCTTCTTCGCCTTGGCCAACATCAGCACAAAATGCAATAACTTCACAATTATCATAGTTTTCTTTTAACCATGGAATGATGGCTGAAGTATCTAAGCCACCAGAATAAGCTAATACAACTTTTTTAATTTTTTTCTTTTGAATACTCATAATTTTGTTCTCTAATAATTCTTTAAATTTAGTTAAATTGTCTTCTAATAACTTTATATCATTTTAGTAACGGGTTTAACTTGAAGCTAGTTAGCTCAAGTAAAAGGAAAAAGCACGGAGTTGACGATAGTCAATGAGTACTTTTAACGCCTAAATTGAGTTAAATAGCAAAAGATAACCATTACTTGTTAAATAGTGATACTAACACGGCATTTTGTGCCCACATTCTATTCTCTGCTTGCTGAAATACTACCGCCATTTCACTATCAAACAATTCGGTAGTAATTTCTTCTTCCAAATGCGCAGGTTGACAATGCATAACAACACTTGCGTTCGCTTTTGTCATCAATTGATGATTAACTTGATAGGGAGCAAAATGCGCCAATATCTTTGTTTTATTACTCGCGTCTTCATCGCCCATTGAAATCCATGTATCAGTATAGATAACATCTTGTGTACCGATAGCTTCAACATCGGTGGTGATAGTTAATTTTGCACCCGACTTATTTGCTAACGCTTGTGCTACCTCTACGATATTTGTTTTTGCTTCATAACCTGTAGGTGTAAGTAGAGTAAAATCAACGCCTAAGGTTGCTGCCATAATCATCAATGAATTAGAGACATTATTACCATCACCGACATAAGCCAATTTTACCGAACTTAACTCACTTTTATTTAAAGACGGAAGAAGCTCTGCTAAGGTAACAAAATCAGCTAAAGCTTGACAAGGATGATACACATCACACAAAGCATTGATAACAGGTACACTACCGTGTTTGGCTAAACCTTGAATAGAATCATGGCTAAATACCCGAGCAACAATCGCATCAGCAAAACAGGATAAGTTTTTGGCATAATCACTCACACGTTCGCGTTCGCCTAATTTGCCATTTTGTTGCCCTAAATACAAGGCATGACCACCAAGCTTGTTGATACCCATATCAAAACTAACGTGGGTTCTTAACGACGGCTTTTCAAAAATCATCGCCACAGACTTTCCAGCTAATGCTTGGTTATAGTCTGTGGGGTTATTTTTAATCTTAATTGCTAACTCAATCAAGGCTAACAATTGGTTTTTATTCAACTGATCATCAGCTAAAAAGTGATTTAATTGGTTCGACATTAGAATCTTCTTTTAAAATATTTGGTTACGTTCATCGCCCTCATCGTTTCTTAATCAAAGGGCTTTAAGATGCTAATCAG
>Ga0105358_10001074_pt1 | contig 14379 bp, 11 predicted proteins | sample GOMGulsemesocosm_5_FD_83509 | JGI IMG/M metagenome (GOLD analysis project Ga0105358, IMG submission 83509) | Methane-oxidizing microbial communities from mesocosms in the Gulf of Mexico - GOM15C Gulf of Mexico | ecosystem: Environmental > Aquatic > Marine > Cold seeps | place: Gulf of Mexico... | reverse complement strand
GTGGGGTAAGTAGCGTTCTTTACGTAGCTCTTCAAGAACCTGCTGGCCGGTTTTTCCCTGGCCAAGGTTGAAGTCACACAGCACAACGTCGTATTGGCGAGACCGACACGCTTTAACGGCTTGAGTACCATTGAGAGCCATATCAACGGTAGGCACACCTAATGATTGCAGCAATTTGGCAATGGTCACTCGAAAATTATCGAAATCATCTACGATTAATATCCGTAGAGATTTATAATTGGGGTAAGGCATAGAACGGCTGACTCTATAATCCGACAAAAACTAAGGTTTTATCCGCATTAATGGGTAAAATGTAGAACATGCTACCTATTGTTATAGCATCTCTACGAAATTCTGCCTTAGGATTTGTCACTTATGTGTCTCATCGTTAAAATCTTTATCCCCATCGTTTCGGCAGCACGAGACAATCCTGTAATTAAAAAGGCAAATTAAGTGACAGACCCATCTACCGATGCAGTAAAAGACCAGCTATTTGCCAATCCCTTAGGTGATGTTGGCGACTTTCAGTTCGATCAGAAAGTAGTCGATGTATTCCCAGACATGATTAAACGCTCTGTCCCAGGGTATGCCACAACTATCAGCATGATTGGGGACCTGTCCCAACGCTACGCCCAGAGCGGTAGTGTTTGTTACGACCTGGGTTGCTCTCTTGGAGCCGCTACGCTCGCTATGCGACATCATATACAGGCCGCAGACTGCCGAATCATCGGCATTGATAACTCAGAGGCGATGATTGAACGATGCCGTCAAGTAATGGCCGCCGACAGTGCTGAAGTTGACGTCGAGCTCGTCTGCGCCGACCTGCTCACCGAGGCCAGTATCAGCAATGCCTCGGTAGCGGTGCTTAACTTCACTCTGCAATTCATTGCGCCCAATAAGCGTGACGAGCTGATCAATAAAATTTATCAAGGCATGCGACCTGGTGGCGTATTAATTTTATCGGAAAAAGTATTGTTCGAAAATCCAGCACACCAAGAGCTGATGATTGAGCTGCACCATAATTTTAAACGCACCAATGGTTATAGCGACTTGGAGATAGCACAGAAACGCAGCGCCATCGAAAACGTTTTAATTGCCGAAACGCTCGCCAGCCATAAACAACGCCTGCATAATGCCGGCTTTAGCAGCGCTGATGTCTGGTTCCAGTGCTTTAACTTTGCCTCTCTTATTGCGATCAAATGATTAACTATTTTCAAGACCTATTAGACCAACTCAACGAACAGGAAGGCACGCTGGGCCGCTGGGCTAAATTACTCCCCGAGCAGATAGCCGAGCAACTCAACGCCCAACGCTTTGGTGATTTACCAGCTTGGCAAGCTGCCTTAGAAACATTGCCGCCCTACCAAGCTCAGCAGCTAGATTTAAAGACCCAAGTTAAGGTGGGTAACGCAGACGAGCTCGACCTAGAAACAAAACAAATAATCGACGACAAGCTCCGACAATTAATCCCCTGGCGCAAAGGTCCTTATCAAGTTTTTGATACTGAGATCGATACAGAATGGCGCTCGGACTGGAAATGGGATCGGGTACTGCCCCACCTTGCGCCCTTAAAAGATAGAACCATTCTCGATGTCGGCTGCGGCAACGGCTATCACTGCTGGCGAATGCTGGGGGAAGGTGCAAAACGCGTTATTGGCATCGACCCATCACCGCGCTTTGTGGTGCAGTTTTATATGTTGAAGCATTTCACCGGCCCCGCACCGATTGATGTTTTACCTTTGGGCATTGAGGCTGTACCAGCCAACCTACAGGCTTTTGACACGACCTTTAGCATGGGCGTCTTGTACCATCGTCGCTCACCCATGGATCACTTACGTGAGCTTAAAGCCACCCTAAAGCCTGGCGGTCAGTTAGTACTTGAAACACTGGTTATTGACGGTCAATTAGGCGAATGTTTAGTCCCTGAAGGCCGCTATGCGATGATGAATAACGTTTGGTTTTTACCCAGCCCGCCGACATTATTAAGCTGGTTAAAAAAATGTGGTTTTAAAAACCCACGATTAGTCGATGACAACATCACCTCGATACAAGAACAGCGTCAAACGCCGTGGATGAAATTTCACTCACTGAGTGAATTTTTAAACCCCGAAGACCCGAGTCAAACAGCAGAGGGGCATCCCGCCCCTCGCCGTGCGGTATTTATTGCCGAAGCTTAATATTGCTCATTGAATATTGGTCATTGAATATTGCGCTTTAAATGCCCGCTCACAAAAAAAAGCCCCCGCTAATCAATGTTAACGGGGGCTTTTTTTGTAGGCGGTATAACAACAGTGCTCACACTGCTATACGCTTGCCTATCTCACGTTTATTTTTCATCAAAGTCGATAAGGACTTTTTCGGTAAGAGGATGACACTGACAGGTCAGCACAAAACCCTTCTCAACTTCCCAATCTTCCAAGGCGTAATTAACATCCATTCTAACTTCACCCTCGATAACCTTAGCTCGACAGGTGCAACATACGCCGCCCTTACAGGCGAACGGTAGGTCTGCTCCGGCATTGAGTGCAGCATCCAAAATATTCAATCCACCCTCGGCGACAGCTACATTGGTTTGCATTCCATCAACAATGACAGCAACTTGACGAACTGGACCTGATTCCTCAGCGCTAAGCTCCTTCGTTTGAGAAGCTGCCGCCATCACCCCAAATAATTCAAAGTGAATATTCTTTTTGTTCATGCCATGGGTCTGCAAAGACTGGCTAACTGCTTCTGTCATATCCTGGGGGCCACAGATGAAAGCCTCTGAAATACTGGGCACATTCAAAACGTTCGCCGCCAAGGCATCTATTTTATCGGCCCCAATACGGCCGTTGAACATTTCAGCTCCTTGAGCTTCTTGGCTCAACATATTGATCATTTGAAAACGCTCTGGATAGGAATTTTTAATACCTAAGATGGTTTCCCTGAACATCATATCTGAGACGGTTTTATTGCCATAGATCAAGGTGAAATGGCTATTGGGTTCTTGGGCCAAGGTGGTTTTTAATATGGATAAAATCGGTGTAATACCACTGCCGGCAGCCACCCCCAAATAATGATTCGCATTATTTGCATCAAGCTGTGTATGAAAGCTGCCCTCAGGAGGCATGACTTCTATTTCGTCGCCAACCTTTAAACGACCGTTAGCGTAGGATGAAAATGCTCCACCGGGAATTTTTTTAATCCCCACACGTAGCTCACCATCATCAACACCACTGCAGATAGAATAATTTCGTCGGACTTCTTGGCCTTCGATATCGGCTTTCATGACAAGGTGTTGGCCCTGAACAAAATCGACGTACAAATCATTTAATTCACTGGGTACATCCAAGACAATGGAGACAGCATCGCTGGTTTCCTGCTGAATACTGCCGACTTTTAAGGTGTGAAAATGATGCTTGGTCATATCTTTATCGCTCTGCTGGCATGCCAGCATGCCCTTAGTTGTTATCGTTTGAAATTGACCTAATTGATAAACCGTTTAATCAAGCTAGCTGTTATCGATGAGGCTATATGCACTTGAAATAATCGAAAGGTTCTTCACAGTCATTACATTTATATAAGGCTTTACAGGCCGTGGAGCCATGGCGAGATACTTCGGTATTATTCTGCGAACCACATTTAGGACAGCTCACGACTGGATCCTCTCCGAGTAAAGCCCGCTTACTGGTGCTCGACTCTAAAGGTGGCGCTATGCCGTAAACCAGAAGCTTTTGTTTCGCCGATTCGCTCAGCCAGTCAGTGGTCCAAGCTGGCGACAAAGACGTATGAATTCGAGCACAGAAGACACCTATTTTTTCGAGTGCAGAAATAATATCGTCTTCAAAATGCGTCATGGCTGGGCAGCCCGAGTAGGTCGGGGTGATAGTGACCACCAGCTCATCACCCTGCCATGCAATCTCCCGAAGAACACCGAGCTCTCTTGCGGACAACACGGGAATCTCAGGATCAACCACATTGTCCAAAGCTCGGTATAAATCATCAACGGGGATAGCTTTAACGTCAGATAACGCAAGGCGAGCTGCCCGATCTGAGCCGATCAAATTATTGCTAATGTAGTCGCCAACCGGATTCATCGACATATCTGAGCTACCCCACTTAAAGACAATAACTAGCGACTACCACGACAGACCTGGATTGCATCGCTGTACGTATTGCATTTCTGCCAACATGAATCCCATGTGTTCGGTATGCAACCCCTTTCTTCCGCCAGTTCGATCATAGCTAGGCTCTGGGCGCTGTAATGTCGCTTCTGCCAAGACCTCATCGACAGATGCCAACCACAGGCTTTTCACCTCGGCTAGATCTACTCCGATGCCGGCTTCCAACATCAAAACATCTACCTCGTCCATCTCGAACATTTCATTAACGAAACGTGAGGTTTGCTCCAGGGCTTTATTCATCCGCTGGTGACTCTCTTCTGTGCCGTCACCCAAACGCTTAATCCATTCGGCGTTATGACGAAAATGATAACGAGCTTCCTTCACGACTTTTTGGGCGATAGCCGCAAGTCTTTCGTCTTTCGAATCGCATAACAAAGTATAAAAGTGCAGGTTCCACACATCCGCGAAGAACTGTCTAACCGTGGTGTAGGCAAAATCACCTTTGGGCTGTTCCATCAAAAGATAGTTGGTGAACTCTCGCTCATCGCGATGAAACGCCAAATCATCTTCGCTGCGTCCTTTGCCTTCGACTTCCCCAGCGTATTGGTACAACATACGACAACGGCCCAATAAATCTAGGGCCGTGTTAATCATGCCAATATCTTCTTCCAGAAAAGGTCCGAAGCCACACCACTCGGATAAACGATGCCCAAGTACCAAGGCATTATCCGCGAGGCGAACCGTGTAGGTAAATAATATGTCCTGCTCTGTAAGCTGTGTCATTGCCGTTACCAAAATTCTTTTATTAATGAAATTTTCAACTATGGATTACCAAGGACAATACAGTGGATTACACTGAAGCTACCGTCCTTTCATAGCAGATATACATTACATATGTTTTACGTCTGCAGGCACATCATAGAACGCTGCATGGCGATAGACTTTGTCATCAGCGGGCTCAAAGAAAGCCTCTTGATCATCGGGCTGACTGGCAACAATGTGCTTGGATTCAACCACCCAAATACTATTACCTTCACTGCGGCGAGTATAAACATCGCGGGCGTATTGCAGAGCTTGTTCTGAGTCGGCCGCATGCACACTGCCACAGTGCTTGTGATCCATTCCACGCTTGCCGCGAACAAAGACTTCCCATAGAGGTAAATGTTGCTTGATCATAACTGTCTCCAAATTCAGAACTGAAATCTTAAATTCATGCTGCGGTTTTATTTTTCGCCGCAGTTTTTTTACGCTGATACGCTAAAGCAGCTTCGCGGACCCAATCGCCTTCATCATGAGCTTTATTACGAGCTTCAAGGCGCTCGTAATTACAAGGGCCCTGCCCTTTAACAACAGCCATGAATTCAGACCAATCAATCACACCAAACTCATAATGTCCGGTTTCTTCATTCCACTTACAGTCCTCGTCTGGCACTTTCATGCCTAGATATTCAATTTGAGGTACCGTTTGATCAACGAACTTTTGGCGCAACTCATCGTTTCCAAAACGCTTAACTTTCCATTTTAACGATTGCTCGGAATTTGGAGAGTTTGCATCACTGGGTCCAAACATCATCATCGCCGGCCACCAATAACGATTAATCGCGTCTTGGCACATCTTGCGCTGAGCCTCATTACCATGGGCTAACGCTAGCATGCCTTCGAAACCTTGACGGGCATGAAAGCTCTCTTCTTTGCATACCCGAATCATGGCTCGAGAATATGGACCGTAAGAGGTTCGGCACAATGCAACTTGGTTGACGATAGCCGCGCCATCCACCAACCAACCTATCGCTGGTACATCGGCCCAGCTCAGGGTCGGATAATTAAAAATACTGGAGTACTTTGCTTTGCCGCTTAAGAGGTCGTCGACCATCTGCTCGCGAGATGTACCCAGCGTTTCAGCCGCGCTATAGAGATACAGGCCGTGACCCGCTTCGTCTTGAACCTTCGCCAGTAGAATGGCCTTGCGTCTTAAGCTCGGCGCTCTGGTAATCCAATTGCCTTCAGGAAGCTGACCAACGACTTCTGAGTGGGCGTGTTGGGAGATTTGACGGACCAAGGTTTTGCGATAGGCATCCGGCATCCAATCTTTGGGCTCGATCTTCTTCTCATCATCGATCCGCTGTTGGAATTCTTTTTCTAGGGCGCTGATGTCAGTTATTGAATCCTGGGCGGTCATTGTCGGCCTCCAAAGGCTTGTCACTCAAATTTGGCGCAAACATAGAGTTTGCTGCAGTGTCTTGATGCTCATCATGATACGTAATATTACAAGATTATCAATATTTATGTATCATTAAATTTTCACCTCCATATCACCACGCTCCTCCACGGGATTAAAAGACTGCCTGAGCGCCGTCTCGACAACTTAAAAGCTCAAACCCGTACCAAACTGGGAGTCTAATATCTACCCGCTAATGACTTAGGTTTAAGAGAAACACCCAGCGTATTCATTAAGCCATCTATTAGGCTGGTTTTTTAGGCACCATCTTTTTTTACTCTTCAGCTACCATTAAAATATTAGGTGGGCATAAATATTCCATAAAAAGAGCATTGAGGCGACATCACAGCCATGGCTAACAATCAGCACTCCACACCTTCCATATCTACCGCAATAGACTCCGTTGGCTCACGACAAGGGCAGCTAAGCAACCGCGATCGAACTGACGACCCGTTCTTGACCCTGCAAGGTCATGGCGAGCCGCTGCAATCCCTCAGTGTCTTCTTAGGTGGCGTTGAAATTGGCCAAACGACGGTGTTGAGTGATGGGAGCTGGGAGTTCCCTATTGTTCAGGGTTTGGACGTGGGCAAAAACAGCTTTACCGTACAGACTAGCGACACTAATGGCGATACATCCGCACCAAGCCGCAAGTTTAGCGTGACCATTGATACCTCGGTTGAAATAGCCGTTGGGATCTCGGTCGAGACAGACTCCAATACCGATACCACGCCGATGATTAGCGGCATGGCTGAAAGAGGCTCAACCGTCGAGATATTCGATGGCAACACCAGCCTTGGTACAACCCAGACGGCAATGGATGGCAGCTGGCAATTAGAGCTCGCGCTCGACCCAGGTGACCACGCCCTCACAGCTCAAGTCACTGACAGCGCTGGAAACATCAGCGCCATGAGTGTCAGCAGCGATATTAGCATCCAAGCCGCTACGGCCCCGACACCAACTCCTGCGCCCACGCCCGCAACAGGTTCTGGCAGCTCAACAGGCGGTGGCACACCTCCCGCCAAGGCCGCTGTCGTTATCGATACGGCTGAAAAAGCCGCCGCGGCTGGAATCTTTGTCAGCAATGATGACACCCCAACCATCCTCGGGCGCACCAACCCAGGCCTGTTGGTTTCGCTCGAAATCGATGGCCACAGCTACGGCCCAACCCAAGCTGATCCCGCTGGGCTTTGGTCATTGGATATCACCAACCCTCTACCCCAAGGGCTTTTGGGCTTTACTGCCACCACCCGTAACGCAGCGGGCAATACCGCCACTGCTAACGCTCAGATGTTTATTGATTCTATTGCCAGCCCACCGCCGACAATTGACTTCGCTAAAGATGATGTAGGATCAATTCAAGGCTTTATCGCCCACCCCGTTATTACCGATGATGACGCACCGGGTCTCAGCGGCACAGGCGCGCCAGGAGAGATACTTAAGCTTTACCTCAACGGCCAGCTCATCATCACCACCAAGGTTGATGACAACGGCAACTGGAAGTACACACTGAACAACTCCCTGCTTGAGGGGGAGCACACCTTCACCGCGACAACGACCGATTTTGCGGGCAATGAAAGCGTGCCAAGTGCAGATTTTGTGATCACGGTAGACCGCAGCGCACCCGACCCTATCGATGACCTTAGTGGCTACGACGATGTTGGTAGCATTACCGCAGTCATTCAACAAAATGACATCATCGATGATACCGAACCCAAGATTTATGGTACCGCTGAGGCTCATGCCGTCGTTGAAGTGTTCGACAATGGCGTAAGCCTTGGCACCACTACCGCCGACGGGAAGGGAGATTGGAGTCTTACCAGCACCTTATCGACCGGCGACCATGTGATCAGCGCTACACAAAGTGACCGAGCCGGAAACAAATCAGAACTCAGCAACACGCTAACGTTTAGTATCGATACCACGGCGCCAAGCGCCAGTATTTCTATTAACGACGGCGATGGTTTAATCAGCAGCAGCGAAGAAGGCAAGGTAGAATTAACAGCGCAGATTAGCCCAGGCGACCTCGTCGACAGCATTACTTTAAGCGATGGAAATAAAACCATCACCGTAAAACCGGCCGACTACACAGTTGATCCGGTTACCGGGACGGTCACCATTGCCTCCCAAAATGTTTCATCGCTCAGTGACGGTCCCATCAATGCCACTATTAAAGCTGTCGATATTTCCGGCAACAGCAGCCTCGGGCAAGATAGCAGCAACAAAGACACCTCGACCAGCTCGAGCAAAATATCAATAGACTCAATATCCACTGACACTGGCAGCTCAGATAGCGATTTCATCACCAAGGACCAAAGCCTTTCGGTACATGGTCGCGTTACAAAACTGCTAGCGGTAGACGAGCATATCGAAGTGAGTAATGACGGCATTAATTGGGAGCTCGCCACATACGATAGCAGTACAAAACAATGGAGCCTTGTAGATTCGGACACCCATTCCAGCAGCTTTAACTATCAAGTTCGAATTATTGATTCTGCAGGCAACGTCGGTAACACGGACCAACAAAGCATTACCATTGATACCAGCGCACCAGGATTGGTAACCCTCGACAAAATTAACGACAACGTCGGCCAAGTTAAAGGGGATATCCCTAACAACGGTGTCAGCGATGATAATCGACCGACTTTTGTCGGCACGGCCGAAGCAAACAGCATCGTTACTATTTACAATAAAGGAACTGAAATCGGCACCGCCATCAGCGATAGCCGTGGTAACTGGAAACACACACCTAGCTCATTGCCAGATGGTCGTTATAAAATTTCAGTTTCAGCAACGGACCTAGCCGGCAACGAAACAGCGCCCACCTCACCGGTTCGGACTTTTGATATCGACACCAGCGCCATTGACGAAATTACCTTCAAGGCCGTCGATAATGTCGGCAGTGATACCGGCACCATTATCGCTAACAGCACGACTGACGATGCTCAACCGCAAATAAAAGGCAGTGATGCCTTAGCTCAAGCGACCATTGAGATTTTTGATGGCAATACCAAGATTGGCACCACAACAGCCAATAACAAAGGCCAGTGGAGTTTCACACCGTCAACGGATATAACTGAAGGTGGCCATTCCATATCGGTACGACAAATTGACAGCATCGGCCGCGTTGGGCCAAAATCAGCCGAACTGGACTTTACCGTCAGAACGAACATTGATATTGGAAATATTAGCGATACCGATAGCAGTGCCAACAGCGTGTCAGAATTCGCCAGCATTGGCGATAGAGTTGGCATTACCGCCAACGCCGTCGACCCCGACAACCAAGACACCGTCAGCTATAGCCTGCTAGACAATGCTGGGGGTTTATTTTCAATTGATGCCCAAACCGGCGTTGTTTCTGTTGCCGGACAGCTCGATTACGAAAACCAAACCTCCCATTCTATTGTGGTAGAAGCTGAGTCCAGCGACGGATCTAGGACGGAAAAACGAATATCCATAGATGTCGAAGATGTGCAGTACACCATTACTATCGGCACCTGGGGAGGTGTTTATAACCTCTTCGAAAATGGCGGAAGAATTAATTTTTACGGAACCACAGATCTTCCTACTGGCACCATATTGACGATTAAAAGTCAGGGTAATGGTTTCAATGGCAACCGATCTCCATACAGAGAAGAAATACTCACTACCACCGTTTCTGCAGGAGGAACATGGTCTAAATCTCTAAGCCCAGCAGGGCAACCCACATACAATGGTGGTGCAAATATCTCCCAAGGCGCATGGATTTATCTTGCCACCCCAGCAGGTTCCGATTGGCGAACGCCAGGTGTGTTGTCAAACGATGTAAATATTGTATCGAAAGGCTGGTCTGTCGAAAATAGAAACCCAGCCCAAACCCCGTTAATTTTAGACTTAGATGGCGACGGTGTTGAGATCATAGATATCTCCAAAGGCGTGCGTTTTGATTTGGACGCCGATGGAAAACTGGACACCACCACCTGGGTAAACCCGGACGATGGATTGTTGGTGCGAGACATAAACAAAGACGGCCTAATAAACGACGCTAAAGAAATTTTCGGCAGCCAAACCATTAAAGACGATGGCACGCGCGCGAATGACGGCTTTGAAGCCTTGAGAGAACTCGACGAGAATGAAGACGGCGTTTTTGACCAGCAAGATCAAAGCTTCACAGAATTAAAAGTATGGCAGGATTTGAATTCTGACGGAATCAGCCAAGAAAACGAGCTGAAGACTTTAGCAGAAATCGGCTTAGACAGTATTAATTTGGATGCGACGATAACCTCTGTCGACTCCCAAGGTAATACCTCTGGGCTAACATCGACCTGGATTGATTTAAGCGGAAACCTACATCAAATTGACGACATTTGGTTTGACTACACTCCTGGGACTACCGCCACTGAGCTGAAAAATTCCGAAGCTGCTATTGAAGCAAACGATTTATTAAACGATTTAACAACCGAGGACAGCAGCTCGGTAGACTCCTTACTATCTTCACTGGGCACATCAGCAACGGCAGCCATTACTGCGCCGCAAACAAATTCAGAGTCACTACAATCTGACTCTGCAGAGCGCACAACAACACCACAAGAACTGAATTGGGAGTATGATAATTTATGGGATCAATTCGACAACGGTGCTGCCAATAGTAATGTTATTCTGTGGTTTTAAATCATCGCCCAAAAATAAGGCTAGGGTCTAGGGCAAACCCTATAACCTAGCCTTAAGATAAACAGACTCAATACTTGGCGTTGAACCTGTTTACACTTTCTCTATGATCAGCGCGATACCCTGGCCTACACCGATACACATGGTGCATAAGGCGTAGCGTCCGCCGGTTTTATGAAGTTGATACATCGCGGTAGTCACCAAGCGTGCGCCGCTCATACCCAGAGGGTGCCCAAGCGCTATTGCACCGCCATTGGGGTTTACGCGAGGGTCGTCATCGGCAACACCCAACTCCCTTAAGGTTGCCAGGCCTTGGGCTGCAAAGGCTTCGTTCAGCTCGATAACATCCATATCATCAATCGACAAACCAGCCTTTGCGAGTACTTTTTTAGACGCTGGGGCGGGCCCAATCCCCATAATTCTGGGCTCGACACCCGCTGTTGCCATCGCCACTACTTTAGCTTTTGGCGTTAGCTTATTGAGCGCTACCGCCTCAGCCGAGGCGATCAATAAGGCACAAGCGCCGTCATTAACACCGGAGGCATTGCCGGCCGTTACGGTTCCGCCATCGCGAAAAGGCGTGCGCAATTTTGCCAAGGCTTCCAGTGAGGTTGCCCGTGGGTGTTCGTCTTTGCTGACGACAAGGGAATCACCTTTGCGCTGGGGGATTTCAACGGATACTATTTCAGTATCAAAACTATTATCCGCCTGAGCCCGTGCCGCTTTTTCTTGGCTACGCAAGGCAAACAGATCCTGATCTTGTCGAGAGATCGAAAAATCCTCTGCAACGTTTTCAGCCGTTTCAGGCATTGAATCAACACCATACTGTTTTTTGAGTAGCGGGTTTACGAAACGCCAGCCGATGGTGGTATCAAAAATTTCGGCCTTGCGGCTAAACGCCGTTTCAGCTTTACCCATTACCATAGGTGCGCGAGACATGGACTCGACGCCACCGGCAACAATAAGGTCGGCCTCCCCAGCTTTAATTGCTCGAGCCGCGGTACCCACCGCGTCCATACCCGAGCCGCAAAGTCTATTCAAGGTAGCCGCTGCAGCCGTCGTCGGCAGGCCTGCTAGTAAAGCCGACATCCGGGCGACGTTGCGATTATCTTCACCGGCCTGGTTCGCGCAACCATAAAAAACCTCATCGACACTGCTCCAATCGACGCTGGGGTTTCGCTCCATAAGCGCTCGTATTGGAATAGCCCCTAGGTCATCGGGCCGTACACTTGCTAGGCCGCCACCATAACGCCCAATAGGTGTACGTATGGCATCGCAAATAAAGGCATCTTTCATATTATTTCTCTTTATATTTTTATATCTTTATATCTTTCGGCATAAAAGCAGGCAGCAATCACTAAGCCGCCTTTTTATTTTTTAAGATAATCAATTAAATTAAGGCGGACCGTCGAGTACCGCACCACGGATTCGGTAAGATTTACCTCGAAACAGTGCGATCATAATGTCATCTTGGTTTACTATTTCAACATCGTAACAGCCTGTTCGACCGCCTAAAGCACGCTCATGGGCAACGGCGGTTAAACAATCTCCCTCTTTGGCCATGGCCAAGTATTCGATCGAACAGCCTTGGGCCACCGTATTTAAGTTACGGCTATTGCAGGCATAAGCAAACGCGGTATCGGCTAAGGCAAACAAAAAACCCCCATGGCAACCTTGGTGTCCATTGAGCATTCTGTGCTGAACTCGCATCGACAGTGTCGCTCGACCCTCATCAACCGAGACTATTTTTATGCCCAAGTCCTGAGCTGCAGGCTCTCGATCATACAGGGCTTGTATCGACACTTCGGCAAGTTCTTTGGCTGACATCGCCTGGAGGTCTTCTGTCGAAGGGCTCGTGTTTGATTCAGTCATATGCCCTCTCCCATGGATTCTTAACGCGGATCATGAACCAATAAACTTGGCCGCTCGCTTTTCCTTAAAGGCTGCAACGCCCTCTTTATAATCTTCGGTCTGGCCGCCAATACGCATGCATTCCTTTTCCAACTCGAGCTGCTCATGCAAGCTATTAGACGTCGACTCCCGCAAAGCACGCTTCGTCATAGCCAAGCCTTTGGTAGGCTGGGATGCAAAATGGCGAGCCATATTCATGGACGTTTCCTCTAGCAATTCGTCATCCACACACTCCCAAATCATTCCCCACTTCTCGGCTTGTTCGGCTGACAACTTGTCACCCAACAAAGCCAAGCCCTTGGCGCGCGCTAGACCAACCAGCCTCGGCAATACCCATGTTCCACCGGAGTCAGGGACCAAACCTATTTTACAAAACGCTTGAATAAAGCTCGCTCGGCGTCCCGCAATAACGATGTCGCAGGCCAATGCGATACTGGCTCCTGCACCTGCAGCAACGCCATTGACCGCACAAATCACTGGCATTTCCAAACCGTGAATAGCGCGAATTAACGGGTTATAGTTCTGCTCAACCGATGCCCCTAGGTCAGGCATTTCGCCCTCGGCAGAAACACTGCGATCGCCTAAATCTTGGCCCGCACAAAATCCTCTCCCATTAGCGGTTAATAACAAACAGCGTACGCTTTCATCGGTGCGTACCAAGGTCAAAGCCTCACGCACCTCTGCATGCATCTCGGTGTTAAAGCTATTGAGGTTATCTGGCCGGTTCAATCGTAATATTGCTACACCTTGGTCGATGGAAAATTCAATCGTTTGGTAACTCATACAGACTCCATATTATCGTGGTTATTATGAGTGGCATTGTGACAGCTAGCTTGGCCCACATAAAGATACAACAATAAACTATTATTGAGAAGTTATGTATCGCTTAATTTCAAGTTAGACGCCTCAAAAAGCATACTGTCGCTATAAAGTCCTAATTATTAACAACGTACAAATGCGCGCCCCTAAAAATTGCAGGCCATTAGAACAAGCCTTTGCTCAAATACTTTATCACCTACCCCGTAAAAAGCCGCTATCTATACAGAGTATCGAGGGTATTTTGATAACGATAAAGAGAAAACAAAGAGAGAGTGAAGAAAGAATAAAGAGATAATAATTAAGTATCGGAGCTCAAACTGGCATCATTAGAAAGGGGTTCAGGCTTGAGGGGGCCCTATTTATCAATAGAGAGCACGGTAAACGCAGAGGCCATAAGTCAGCAAAATAACAATGCGAGAAGAGGGTATTTTTTCCAGGTCACAACTTTAGGGCTCACCAACACCTTAAAGCTTTCACACGACTCACGCAGGCCCTTACCATCTGAGTTTTTGAAGTATGGTAGTGGAAGGAATTTACCAGCCAGCAACGATATTGTTATGGATGGGTACCCATGATTTTCGACAAGACTGCAAGCATCGTTTCGTCAGAGCCACCGCCAATTGCTGCAGCTCGGATATCACGGTAAACCCGGGCAACATAGTTGTCCCACATAAAACCCATGCC
>Ga0105358_10001071_pt1 | contig 14393 bp, 13 predicted proteins | sample GOMGulsemesocosm_5_FD_83509 | JGI IMG/M metagenome (GOLD analysis project Ga0105358, IMG submission 83509) | Methane-oxidizing microbial communities from mesocosms in the Gulf of Mexico - GOM15C Gulf of Mexico | ecosystem: Environmental > Aquatic > Marine > Cold seeps | place: Gulf of Mexico... | reverse complement strand
TTCAGAAAAACGCGTTTTCCCCGCAATTAATATTAATCGTAGTGGCACACGTCGTGAAGAATTGATCACTAAGCCTGATGAATTACAAAAAATGTGGATTTTACGCAAAATTGTTCATGAAATGGATGAAGTAGGCGCTATTGAATTCCTCATTGATAAATTAGCGATGTCTAAAACCAATAATGAATTTTTTGATTCAATGAAACGCAAGTAACCCTTAGCTACTGATAGAAAACCAGTCTTATTGGCTGGTTTTTTTGTTTTTAAAATACTTTATAATAATTTTTGTAACAATTTTTTGTATTAATTAATGGCGCCTATGAAATATAACGATTTAAGAGACTTTATCAGTCAGCTTGAAAAGATAGGACAATTGAAACGCATTTCAGCCCCTATTTCGACCCATCTTGTTATGACCGAAATTAGTGATCGAACGCTACGTGCAAAAGGCCCAGCATTATTATTTGAGAATGCAATAGATGAACATGGCCAACCTCATAGCATGCCCGTACTCACTAATTTATTTGGCACACCAGATAGAGTAGCGCTTGCTATGGGGCAACAAAACGTTAAGGCTTTACGTGAGGTAGGTAAGTTATTAGCCATGCTTAAAGAGCCGGAGCCACCAACAGGACTTCGTGATGCGTTAGGTAAAATACCCGTTTATAAACAAATACTCAATATGCCCGTTAAAGTGATTAAAAAAGCACTTTGTCAGCAAATTGTGCTGAGTGGTGATGATGTCGATTTAACCAAACTACCAATTCAAACTTGTTGGCCAGGTGATGTTGCACCATTAATTACTTGGGGCTTAACCATTACCAAGGGTCCACATAAAGAACGTCAGAACTTAGGGATTTATCGTCAGCAGGTATTGTCTAAAAATAAAGTCATTATGCGTTGGTTATCTCATCGTGGCGGTGCCTTAGATTTTCAAGAGTTTAAGACAACCAACCCGGGTGAAAAATATCCTGTTTCTGTAGCTTTAGGGGCAGATCCTGCCACCATTTTAGCTGCAGTAACACCGGTGCCTGATACTTTATCAGAGTATGCTTTCGCCGGTTTATTACGTGGTTCGAAAACGGTAGTAACTAAATCCATCAGTAATGACTTACAAGTACCAGCTACGGCAGAAATCATTTTAGAAGGTTATCTAGATCCCGAAGAAACTGCGGCAGAAGGCCCTTATGGTGATCACACGGGTTATTATAATGAAGTTGATGACTTTCCTGTATTTACTGTTACCCATATAACTATGCGTAAAAACCCCATTTATCACAGCACTTATACAGGCAGACCCCCAGATGAGCCGGCTATTTTAGGATTAGCCTTAAATGAAGTATTTGTACCAATTTTACAAAAGCAGTTTCCTGAAATTCAAGATTTCTATTTACCACCAGAAGGATGCTCTTATCGTTTAGCTATTGTCACCATTAAGAAACAATATGCAGGTCATGCTAAACAAGTAATGATGGGGGTTTGGTCATTTCTAAGGCAATTTATGTACACTAAGTTTGTCATAGTTTGTGATGATGATGTTGATGCGCGAAATTGGGAAGATGTGATTTGGGCAATAACTACGCGTATGGATCCCAGTCGAGATACCGTGTTAATTGAAAACACTCCGATAGATTATTTAGATTTTGCTTCGCCAGTTTCAGGGTTAGGCTCAAAAATGGGATTGGATGCGACAAATAAATGGCCCGGTGAAACGAGTAGAGAATGGGGAACCTCCATTGAAATGACCGATGAAATAAAGCAACAAGTAGATGATATTTGGGATGATTTAGCTATCACCCCAGAAGTAGATAATTAAATTAAAGAGATATTTAAATGAAAACAATTAGCTGTCAAATAGTGTCATTAACTTCACTTACGGCTCATGTGTTTAAGGTACTATTAGCACCCGAAGAAAAAGTAGACTTTATTGCTGGGCAGTATTTAAACTTTGTGATGAATGATGAAGACAAACGACCCTTTTCTATTGCTAGTTCACCGAATAGTGATTTGATTGAATTACAAATTGGCGCTTTTATTACTGATAGCTATCCCATGCAGGTGATAGAACGCATCAAAGATGCATACGCAGATAATAAATCGGTCATCATTGAAATACCCTCAGGTGAAGCCTATTTACGTACCCAGAGTGAACGTCCACTGTTATTACTGGCAGGTGGCACAGGTTTTTCTTATATCAAGTCAATGTTCGAGTACTTAGCAGAGCAAAAATCACAACGTCATATTGTGGTGTATTGGGGCTTGCGTGAGTTAACTGCGGCCTATGAACTTGAAAAAACCGCAGCGATAATTGCTACATTACCACATGCTAATTTTATTCCCGTTATTGAAAACGTAAAAGAAAACGCAGATGAAGATAAAAATATGAGCAATAAGTGGCGAGGAAAAACAGGCTTAGTCCATCAAGCGGCTATGCATGATATTATTAGCCTAGAACCTTATGATATTTATCTTGCAGGAGGCTTTGAAATGGTTGGTGCTATTCGTAGTGATTTTGTTGAGCATGGCGCCTTATTAGAACATATGTATGCCGATGCCTTTGCTTTTATCTAATCAATATTTACCTAGCCAATACTTACTTTGAAGGTGTCTTACCCATTTTATTTATGCGTCAAAGTATAACCTGCATGGGTGCTAGGTACTTACGGTTAATATTTTTCACTTCACTGTAGGCAACTAGCACTTATTAACAGAAACTTAATTCAACTTGGTCATTTCTTTAGATCAATAATTATTCAACAATAGCTCAACTATAAGCCTGTATCTTTACCCACACTTCATTTGCAGCTTGGTGCTGGCCTTCTTCTGTCAGCGCTTTAGCAAAAGCTTGTAAGTCTTGCTTGTCGTATTGTTGCCCATTAAGTTTAATTAAACTGCCAAAGGCTTTTTCTGCCATTGACCATTGTTCGTTCATAATGGCTAAATGACCCAAGCAACTTAGCCATTGGGGGCTTTGACTATTATCGTGTAGGTGTTTTTGAGCTAAGGCTATTAACGGTTCACTCTGCTTAATAGGTAATTTACGTAAGTGCTTAAGAAAGCGCACATCAGGGTGCTTCTTAAGAATAGGGGTAATGAGCTTAATTAAAGGCTCTATAATGTTTTGCTCAGCTAATACCTGACTATAAGAAAATAAAGCGGCTTCTCGCTGCTTTACCTTACGAGCAAGTGAATTCCAATAATTCAATAAGCTTGCTTGGTCTTTTTTAATAACAATATGGTGAAAAACGCCATAATAGGCTTTTTCTTCCCATGCTAGTAAAGTTTCATCAGTAATCGTTTTTTCTTTGCGGGCAAGACTTAAGTAATCAACCACCGATTCAAAACGCTTTTCAATTAAACATAAATCAATTTCCAGTGCTAATAACCTAGCATCGTGACCAATTTGCTTATGATTTTCATCAATCAATAGTCGTGCTTTTTCATACGCATCGGTTGAACCTTGATTCATTAATAGCTTTACTTTAATAATAACACTAGCTAAATCCGAAACGGTTAATTTTGCAGTTTCTTGCTCTAATAAGGCTAAATAGTGATTGGTATTAGTATCAAGTTGCTGTTTTGCTGAGGAAACAGCGGCAAGTAAATAAGCACTTTGCTGGCGTTTAGCGGGTTCGGCACTTTTAGCAAATAGCTGCTCTGCACCTTGATAATCTTCTAACATATAGGCGGTAAGACCCTTGTTAAAATTAGCAATACCACGCCTTCTGCTAGCAAAGGCTAACTTATTCCATGCTTTGAAACTTATATTTAAGCTGCCACGTAGTGCTTTATAAAGGATAAAAACAACGATAGTGAATAGAAAGAACATTATCATTGCTGAAAGTATTGTTAATTCGATAATGGTTTCACCCATTGAAATTAAAATATAGCCTTTTTCATCAATTAATAGTGGACTAAGGGCTAAAACAGCAAAGAATAATATAATGATGGCAATAAAACGGATCATTTGATGCCCTCAACGTTAGGCTGCTCATCCTGCTTTTTTGGTAAAATGGATGACTTTTCAGGTTCAACCTCTTCTTTATCAAGTGCTTTATCCGGTACTTCATCAGCTTGCTTCTCTGCTAATTTTCTTTCAACATCATCAGCTATTTTCGTAGGCAAAGTTACAGATCTAGTGGACGGCTTCTTTAATGCTATCCTGATGGCCGTTAAAGAGGTTAATTCTCGTGAATAATCAAAACTAACGCGTTGTGCTTGTAAGTCAGTTAATGCTTGTAAAAATTGTTGATTAATTGCTTCTTTCAGATCAAAAAACTCAGTAACCCATTGTTGTATATCGGTTAAAGTTTCTTGGTAAAGTTCGCTCTTACGTTGAGTCGCTGCCCATAGCGCTAATTGAATTTTTAACGTTAAATTTTGTTTTAAATTTTGTTGTTGTTCTGGCGATACCAGTGGCTTGACCATTCCGGTTCTTTGGCGAACACTAATAAAATCATCAAGGAACTTCTCCCATGTTTTGCTTAAATTGGCTTGCCAATCGTTAATGTCATTTGACACTTCATTGCTGATGTCATTGTCTGTTTTAGTCTCAATATCCACTAAGGCTAAGGGCAGCATTGCTACTTGTCTATTCATTGTCATCAACGTTAAAACAATCTCGTCTGTTTCCAAGGTAGGCATAAGCTCAAGCGCCTTTATATCCAGGTGAACCAATTCGCGTACAGATAAAAATCGAGGGTTTTTCAGATCTGCTAAGCGGGCATCGGCCTCTTTAAGTAAGGCAATTACAGCAGTGGCGTCATGTTCTAGCCATAAGGTTCTAGCCGCAATACGGATGAGATATTCAGCTTCATGCAAAAGCCAATCACTAGGCTGGCGTTGTTTAATACTACGTTCAAGTTGACTGACCGCTGTGTTAAGTTCACTCATTTTGGTTTGATTACTACCGTTAACTTGAGCTGTTAATTGTTGTAGTTGTTTGGTAAATATTTGTTGTTGTTCTTTCAATGCCTGCTTTAACTGGGTTTGAAGTTGGGCTTGAAATTGATTGATTGTCGTCGTGTTTTTATGATCAATCTGTTGAGAGAGCTTTATTGTTAATAATTGGCTTTGTTGCTGCTGCCAAAAATAGTGAACTGCGGTGCTACCTATCGCGATTACAAGCGCAACCAGTGCTAATTTTGAAACCTTAGCTTTATTAATGCCTGCCGTTTCTTTTGTTGCAACTTTTTTGGCTGTTGTTTTGTTCGTTGCGGCTGTTTTGTTCGTTGCTTTCGCTTTAGCCGATTGTGAGACAGACGATTGGGTGCCTGTGCTTTTTGTTGGTTCAGTGGTTAATGGCGTTTTTTTATCAGTCATTTTTCATTCCATTATTGAATTTTAGTAACTATTAGTCATTTATATGAACTTATTCAACAATCACTAGTCCGCGGGTTATTTCCATACAATTCTTCGATTAATATCCTACGAAGTCAGCGGACGGTTAACAGAGTCGAATTTAATATTTAAAGCTTATTCTCAATGAATGCTTGTAGCGTAGTGCTAATCGCTTGCTCATTAGCGCCATCACTTTGTATTACATTGGTTAAATCAAGCTGTTGAGCACGGTCAGCAATACGTTTACTTACAACTAACCAAACACAGTGATTGCGCCAGTGCTTAGTCGTTTCATTTTCTATAGTTACGTTAGTAACTTGAGTTAATTGTGCAAGCTTATCTAATAGTGCGTTACTGGTAACAACAATACAATTAATTTTTTGTTGATACCATTGCTTGTCTATATCTTTAGGAAATATTCGCCATACCCTTTGATAGCTTTCAAGATAATGAACTGTTGCACCACGCTTAATTAACTCTAATGCTAATAGCTCTCTACCACCATTACCGCGAACTATCGTGATGGTTTTATTTGAAAGACTTTCATTAAGTAAAGTTAAGGCTAACATACCTTCACTATTTTCTTGCGCAGGACAAAGTACATCTTCAAGGGTTAGTGCGTGTAGCGCAGCTTTTGTCGCTTTACCTACGGCAATAATATGCTGATATCGCCACTGTGTTGCTGCAACCTTAGCGTGAGCAAATTTAACGGCGGCAACACTAACAAAAATTAAAATGTCGGCAGTTTTTAGCAATTTTTCGCTTTGTTTATAATCAGCTAACGGCTGATAATCGAATAACGACTGACTAACGCAAGAAATACCTTGTTTGTTAAGTAACAAAGTTAATGCTTGCGCTTTTTTTGTTGGTCGCGTAACTAAAACGTTTAGCGGATAGACCTTATTGCTTGTCAGCATTGGCTGCGGCATAAACCTTTTGTAAGATTTTATCAGCACCTCGGCTAAGCAATTCTTGTGCGAGGGTATTTCCTAAATCTTCACCTTGCTCAATAGGGCCTGTAATTTCACTTTCGATTATTTCACTTCCATCTATTGCGCCAACCAAACCACGTAGGTAAACCTCTTTACCGTCAGCTGAAATAACACTATAACTGGCAATTGGCACCTGACAGCCACCTTCCAAGGCTTTATTCATCGCTCGTTCTGTTAATACACGAATACGGGTACTACTACATTCGAGCGGCGCTAATAAGGCTTTAATAACATCGTCATTAATACGACATTCAATCCCTACGGCGCCTTGTCCATTAGCTGGTAGTATTTCTTCTGGTTCAATAGTTTGAGCGATACGTTCGCTCATCTTTAAGCGAATTAAACCTGCAGCGGCTAATATAATCGCGTCATATTGCCCTTCATCTAATTTTTTTAAACGGGTATTTACGTTGCCGCGTAAATCTCGAATATCGAGATCAGGTCGTTTAGCTTTTAATTGACATTGGCGACGTAAGCTTGAAGTACCAACAATAGCACCTTGAGGTAAATCACTAATATTTGCATAAGTATTTGAAACAAAAGCATCACGGGGATCTTCGCGCGGACAAATTACCTCTAAACCCAAACCCTCAGGGAAGTCTATTGGTACATCTTTCATTGAATGAACAGCAATGTCAGCTCGGTCTTCGAGCATCGCGACTTCAAGCTCTTTAACAAACAAACCTTTACCCCCGACTTTTGCCAAGGGTGTATCTAAAATAATATCGCCTTTGGTGGTCATTGGTACAAGTACAACAGTAATGTCTTGATGAAAATGTTCTAATTGTGCCTTTACGTATTCTGCTTGCCATAAAGCTAGGGCGCTTTTACGTGTTGCTATTCGTACTGTAGTCATATGTCTTGTTCTCAAAAGTTTATGCTATTGTGCTGTTAAGGTTATTTCAGTCTCGGCTTGCTTGCTAACTGCGGCAGATAAAAATTGCCAAAATTCACCACTGCCACGCTTATCTGTCCAAACATCATCGAAAAATGAAAAATGGTGGCCGTTAAATTTAGTTGCTACCCAAATTTCATGTAATGGCGCTTGCTTATTTATGATGATTTTAGTGCTGTTTTTAAACGTTAGTGTTAATAAGCCACTAACGCCTTCGTAATCTATATCAACACCACATTCTTCAATGGCTTCTTCAACGGCAAGTAATAGATCTTCAGCGATTAAATTGTATTGGCTATCATTCATCTGCTTTCTTTAGTTGTTTGGGGGATCAGCATGTGAGTATAATACCAATCAACTGAGATGAATATAACAACTAAGTTGAGTACAATGCTTGATTTAGACAACTTTCATGGTAAAAACTGGTAATCATGTATTCAATTAAACACTTTTCATATTTATTCACCTGCTTGTTAATAAGTGTATTCCTCTGTGCCTGTGGTTCTAGAGGTGACTTATATCAAGTTGTTGAATCAGAATCAGAGCAAAGTATCAAGGTAAAAGAGCTGCAACAAGAAAATACAGATACGATTATGTACACGAAAAAGAAGTTGAAATAATGTTAGTAAATTTTTCTAAAATGCATGGCCTAGGTAATGACTTTTTAGTCCTAGATAATGTCACGCAAAATGTTTACTTATCTAATGAACAAATTGCTAAATTGGCTAACAGAAATTTTGGTGTTGGTTTTGATCAATTATTAATTGTTGAGCCCCCTTACGATCCCGATTTAGACTTCCATTATCGAATTTTCAATGCCGATGGTAGCGAGGTAAATCAATGTGGTAATGGCGCTCGTTGTTTTGCACGTTTTGTGCGCATGAAAGGTTTATGTAATAAAAATAAAATTAAAGTCACTACCGCTTCAGGTAAAATGACCTTATTTATTGAGCGTGACGGTAATATTTCGGTCACAATGCCAGTGCCACAACTTGAACCCGCTAAAATCCCTTTTATCGCACAAAAAGCGGAAGGAACGTATATTATACGCAGTGAATCAGAAACGGTACTTTGTGGTGCTGTTTCTTTAGGAAACCCTCATTGTGTAGTAACCGTTGATAATGTACTTGAAGCGCCTGTCGCTACTTTAGGTAAAGAATTGTCATTACATGAACGTTTTCCTGAACAGGCCAATGTTGGTTTTATGGAAATTGTCTCGCCAAACCAAATTAAATTACGTGTCTATGAACGTGGTGCAGCTGAAACATTGGCATGTGGCAGCGGCGCTTGTGCAGCCGTTGTTATTGGTCAAATGCAAAATAAATTGAACCGACAAGTAACTGTTGAGTTACCTGGCGGAAAATTAAGGATTTACTGGAAAGGCCCTGGGCACCCAGTAAAAATGTCTGGTCCTGCAGTACATGTGTTTGATGGACAGTTGTCGGTATAATTACAAAATGTGAAGCAAATTTTATGAAAAAAGAACCAGCAATGACAAGTATTGATGATTTACCGCTTACTGATGAGTTGGTAAGTACTTACCTACAAAATGAACCTGAGTTTTTTAATCGTAACGAGGAATTGATGACCAGTTTCAGATTAAAAGATAGTCAACGGGGTACTGTGTCTTTAGTTGAAAGGCAACAACAGAAATTGAGGCAAAAAATACATAATTTAGAAGATGAAATTACCCAGTTGATGTCGGTTGCTAGTCATAATGAAAATTTATTTAAGCTTTATAGTGATTTATATTTACAATTGTTAGACTGCAAATCAGCGAATGAATTATTGGATTGTTTAACGCAAACTACTAAAGAATTACTCTCTTTATCAGCTTTCAAAGTGTGCTTGGTTAACCCGGTAGATATTGCCCATGACAGTTTGCCAAAGAACGATTGCCAAGGTGTGATGCAAAACCGTTTATCTAACAGTGATTACTACTTTGGTCGTTTACAAGAAAGTGAACAACAACTCATATTTTCCCATCATTGCGCTGGTTCCGTGGCATTAGTGAAACTAGTACATGATGATTGCGATCTGGGATTTTTAGCCATTAGTAGTGATGATGCCCATCATTTTGATCCGCGTATGGATACTTTATTACTCAGCCAATTTAAGCGTTTAATCGCTAAATTATTAAAACAACATTTAGCGGTTTAAACATTAAAATCTAGCAATAATAACTTATAGTCGCACCAAAGAACGACTCACAGGATCACATGAAATACTACCGTCGCTTAACTGAAATCAAAGCGATTAGTTTTGATTTAGACGACACCTTATACAGTAACAGACCGGTTATGCAGGTAATTGAAAAAAAAATGATAGCCTACTTTTCTTGCCTGCCCGTTTTAAAGAATATTATGCCTGATCAGCATAAAGCTTTTAATGTTCGCTTTTGGTCTCATTTTCGTCGCCAAGCTATTTTAAAGCAACCTGACTTAGCCCATGATGTGGTACAAGTACGTTTGGTAAGCTATCAACTAGGTTTTATATCCCTTGGTTTAACCAAGCAAATTGCTCAACAACAGGCACAAGTCGCGTTAGATTATTTTATAGCGCTGCGCAGCGACTTTACCGTACCAGAGCAAAGCAAAAAATTACTAGCCAAGTTAGGTAAAAAATATCCATTAGTTGCCATTAGTAATGGTAATGTTGATACAAAAGCATTAGGTCTTTCACCCTACTTCCAACATATTTATCATGCCGGATGGCAAATTGATGACAGTTTACTTAAACAAAAACCTACTAGTGATATGTTTACTTTAGCCTGTAATGAATTAGCAATAAAACCGTCGCAGTTGCTGCATGTTGGTGATTGTGGCCGTGCTGACATTCAAGGGGCATTACGAGCAGGTTGTCAGGCGGCATGGCTGTCTTGTTATAATGTGGGTATGCCTATTACTTTACTACCACACCTTGAAATAACGAATATAACCGAGCTTGAGTTACTAGCCTGACCACAATTTTAAAACTCAATTAAAGCCAATATTCAACTTGCTGTACATAAAGCCAGTGCTATACTAGCAAGATTTTAATCATTTGCTCAGTTTCATATAAAGTTCAGCTTCACATAAGTTCAATAAGGTTTTCCGCAATGGATGTTTCAGAATTACTCGACTCTTTAAACGATAAGCAACGTGAGGTTGTTGGTGCCCCGCTACAAAATATGTTGGTGTTAGCAGGTGCAGGATCAGGAAAAACACGCGTATTAGTGCAACGCATTGCCTGGTTAATGCAAGTTGAGCAGGCTGCGTCTCATTCTATTTTAGCCGTAACCTTTACCAATAAAGCTGCGGCCGAAATGCGTACCAAAGTTGAACAAGTTACCAATGGCAACACACATGGTATGTGGATTGGAACTTTTCATGGCTTGGCGCATCGTTTATTACGCATGCACTTTCAAGAGGCAAAATTACCGCAAACCTTTCAAGTACTTGACAGTGATGATCAACTGCGCTTAATCAAACGTATTATTAGATCATTAGCGTTAGATGAAAAAAAATGGCCCGCCAAACAATTTGTTTGGTATATCAATGGTAAAAAAGATGAAGGCTTACGTCCACAACACATTGACGCCCAGTTTGATCCCAGTGAAGAATTATTCGTCAAAGTGTATAAGGTTTATCAAGAAACTTGTGACCGTGCCGGTTTGGTTGATTTTGCCGAACTGTTACTACGTGCGCATGAACTTTGGCTTAATAACCCTGAATTATTAGCGCATTATCAACAACGATTTAGTCATATTTTGGTAGACGAGTTTCAAGATACCAATGCTATTCAATATGCATGGTTAACCATGCTTGGAAAAGCGCAGGCTAACGTGATGATTGTTGGTGATGATGATCAATCAATTTATGGTTGGCGTGGCGCAAAAATTGAAAATATTGAACGCTTTACCAGTGAATATGACAATGCTAAAACGATTCGATTAGAACAAAACTATCGTTCAACAGCTAATATTTTAAATGCGGCTAATCAGTTGATCAGTAATAATAACAATCGACTAGGTAAAGAGTTATGGACTGATGATAAAGCCGGAGAAAAAATTTCAATTTACACCGCTTTTAATGAAATAGACGAAGCGCGCTTTATTGCAGGCCGTATTAAACAATGGCGCAACGACGGTGGTAAACTCGATGAAGTTGCTATTTTATATCGCTCTAATGCGCAATCACGTTTAATGGAAGAAGCCTTATTACAAGGACAGTTGCCGTATCGCATTTATGGTGGCCAACGTTTCTTTGAGCGCCAAGAAATTAAAGACGCATTAGCCTATTTACGACTTATTAATAATCGTGATGACGATGCTGCGTTTGAGCGTATTATTAACACCCCCACGCGTGGTATTGGCAATCAAACTGTTGCGTTAGTACGTGATGCTGCAAGAAGTTTACAAGTAACTTTGTGGCAAGCCTGCCAACAATTATTAAGCACACAACAATTAAAAGGTCGCAGCGCTAAAACAATTGCTACTTTTATTAATTTGATTGGTCAATTAGAAGATGATTCAACCGATTTAGATCTAGATCAACAAGCTAATTTTGTTATACAGCACTCGGGCTTAAAGGCTATGTATCAAGCGGAAAAAGGTGAGCGTGCCGAGCAGCGTATTGAAAACTTAAATGAGTTAGTAACCGCTTGTCAAACGTTTGTAAGTGACCCCTTGTCGGATCAAGAATTATTGGAAGTACAAACACCATTAACCGCTTTTTTAACCCATGCAGCATTAGAGTCAGGTGAATCACAAGCAGAAGAATTTGAGGCCGCAGTTCAGTTAATGACCATGCACTCAGCTAAAGGCTTAGAGTTTCCTTTGGTATTTATTGCTGGCCTTGAAGAAGGCATGTTTCCTAGTCAGCAATCAGTAGAGGAAATTGGCCGCTTAGAAGAAGAAAGACGATTATGTTACGTCGGAATTACTAGGGCAATGAGTAAATTATACTTGTTACATGCAGAAAGCCGACGTATATACGGGCAAGAAAAATATCATAAAGCTAGCCGTTTTTTACGAGAATTACCTGAAAGTTGTATAGAAGAAATTCGTTTGCAAAGTCAAGTATCTAAACCCAAAAGTGTTGGTAAATTTTCGAATACCTTTACATTGGAAACATTTGCTAATACGGGTTTTAAGTTGGGGCAACAAGTCACTCATACTAAGTTTGGTGAAGGAGTGGTGTTAAATTATGAAGGGAGTGGTGTACAATCGAGAATTCAAGTAAATTTTGAAGAGGTTGGTTGTAAATGGTTGGTAGTTGAATATGCCAATTTACAAGCGGTATAAGCGGGTAAAATCAAAATAACATTAAGGTAAGTTCTTATGGCACAACGTTTATTAGTAGTAGAAGACAGTAAACCTATTGCAACAGTTATCAGACAAATAGCGCAATCACTTAATTATGAAGTGGTATTAGCGACCACATTAGCGCAAGTTGAAGAAATTCTGTCGGTTGATACTGACTTTTTTGCTGCTACGATTGATTATTCTTTACCTGATGCTCTTGATGGAGAAGCGATTGCTTGTGTTTTGTCTCATCGTATTCCAAGTGTAGTAATGACTGGAAAAATGGATGATATCACCAGACAAAAAATTCTTGCCCAACCTGTTATTGATTATATTCCTAAAGAAAATAGCCAGGCTTTTTTGTATTTAAAACGCATACTTCATTGGCAAAAAACTAATAGCCAAAATGCCATTTTAGTGGTCGATGATTCATCCTCAGCGCGTAATCATATTGTTGAGCTACTAAAGCGTCGTAATTTCACGGTTTACACCGCTAATAACGGTGTGCGAGCTTTAGAGAAATTAAAACAACACAAAAATATTAAAATGGTTATTACCGACTTAGAAATGCCTGAGATGGATGGTATAACGTTAACTAATGAGATTCGTAAAAAGTATTCTCGTGAGGTATTGGCGGTTATTGGTATTTCAGGTGCGAGTAGTGGAATTCACTCAGCTCGGTTTATTAAAAATGGTGCCGATGATTTTTTACGTAAACCATTTTGTCCTGAAGAATTTTATTGCCGAATTACTCAAAATATCGAAACCATGAATAATATTGCTCAAATTCAGCATGCAGCAAACACTGACTATTTAACTGACTTATTTAATCGCCGAGCATTCTTCTCTAATGCTGAGCAACGCATTGTAGAATATACTAAGCGCAATATTCATTATTGTTTAGCCATGTTAGATATTGATTACTTTAAAAAAGTAAATGACAGCTTTGGTCATGATGCTGGCGATCAAGTTTTGAAAATATTAGCACTTTATATGCGAAAACATTTTAGCGAAGGTTTAACTGCCCGCTTAGGAGGAGAAGAATTTTCCGTCTTGTTGCATGGTTTAGATACAGAACAGTTGTATAATAAATTAGATGACTTTCGTCGTGATATTTCCGTATCAACATTTTCCTGCGATGATAATCAAATTACGATTACGATCAGTATCGGTGTGGTATTTGACAGCAGAGAAGAGCTTTCAAAGCAAATGAATGAAGCAGATAATGCGCTTTATTTGGCTAAAGATAATGGCCGTAATCAAGTAGTTATTTTTGGCAGCGAAGATCTGTAATGGCTAAACATTTATGCGTTAAGCGACTATATTTACTATACGATCCTATTATACCAATGCCAGTAAGTTAGTGATCAAATATCAATAAGGATAAATTTTCAAGAACAAGACGCTTGATTGAGCAATAGCTAGCTATTGGGAGTGAAAGCAACGATGTTATTGGAGATTTAGACCATTTAGAATGATCACATATTTATTAGTATTGGTATTACTTAAAGGTGCAGAATTAAGGAAAAAAAACTTAATACTTTAATTCACAATTAAATTGAACTTTGTTGGAATAAGAGAGTCTTACTTAATAGTATTGTTATCCCTTAGTGTTTCATGTTTTTATGCATCTATTTTTATAGATGCATTTTTTTTGTTTAAGCTTTACTGAAAATATAAACAATCGTTTTATTTACAAATCTTTCTCTCTAAAAAGATGATAATTTCAGCTTGCTCATAGTGAGCTGTCCTCGTCGCTTCCCCAAACCTCGGACTCACCTTAATGACCTCTAACTAAAAATTAGGGATGTTCACGTAAAAAATCAAACATAATTTCTAGCTCATCTTCACTTAATGCCACATTACGTGGTGGCATGTTACC
>Ga0105358_10001070_pt1 | contig 14396 bp, 11 predicted proteins | sample GOMGulsemesocosm_5_FD_83509 | JGI IMG/M metagenome (GOLD analysis project Ga0105358, IMG submission 83509) | Methane-oxidizing microbial communities from mesocosms in the Gulf of Mexico - GOM15C Gulf of Mexico | ecosystem: Environmental > Aquatic > Marine > Cold seeps | place: Gulf of Mexico... | reverse complement strand
TGTCACCACCAGGTGTGGGGCGAGTAACAAGATCGTCGCCGTCAAAAACACCGTCGGCACAGCCTCCCGCCGCCAAAATGATGTCGCAGTTATTGGGGTCATTTGACGCGAAAATCACATCAATTACATTGCCTGACGCGTCATGAATTTCGGTACTTGCACGGTGCTGATAAGGACCTTCGCTTTTGGTGGTGTCTGCCCAGTTGGCGCTTAGCAGAATGTGGCCTTCACTGCCCACATCCCACTCGAGCTGAACCCGTGCAGACAAGGTATCATCATTATAGCCGTCTCCACCGCCTCCCACAGTACCTGGGATGCCCGCGGGGTCGGTACCGTCGTAGACGTTTTCCAGAATTTCGTCTTGCTGATTGTAGAGAAAAGAAAAACGTCCCCTCACGCCGTCGGCCAACGGGCCGCCCATGGCACCTTCAAAACGAATTTGCTCGAAGGTTGCTACCGTAGCCTCCAGGTAGCCTTCAGCTTCCCCTGTTGGTTTGTTAGTGATGGTATTCACTAGACCGCCGGTGGCATTGCGACCAAACAACGTACCCTGAGGCCCTTTTAATATCTCCACACGATCAATATCGTAAAGGCCGAACGTTTGGGCCTGAGTACTGGCCAGATAGCCCCCATCCACATACACCGCGACGGGCGCTTCTGCGAGGTCGCCATAATCATTCTGTACGATGCCCCGAATATTGAAGATGGCGCGCTGCCCCCCAATGTCCCCTGCTAATGAGACTCCCGGAGTAAAGGCAATCATATCTGTGCTGTTCTCCAGCCCCAGCGCCTCCATTTGAGCGCCACTGTAGGTGGTAATGGCAATCGCCACCTCATTGGCCGGCTGCTCGCGTTTCTGCGCGGTGACAACGATCTCTTCAAGCATCAAGGAGTCGGCCATTACCGTTGAAATACAAGGTAGAATCAATAGAGGGTAAAGGTTTTTTTTCATAGTAGTTCTCAGTCTGAGTCGCGTCCGGTAGGGCATTGAATACCGATTTTTATTGATTGTGCGATGAAGTATAGACAAGCAATGAGATCTCGCAGGCAAAGTGGACTTTCGAGGCTTTACTAGACACCGAATAGCGTCAAAATCACCGTCACTACTAGTCGATAGACGGGCGAAGTATACGCGACGCTACTGAGCGCTTGTTTAGAAGTTTTAAGAGCGAGTGGATGGCGGACTCAGGCTACGAATCATTCGCACAAGGGGCTGATGCAATAACCCAGTATATTCATGGCTACTACAAGCGCTATCGCCCGCAGTAACACAATGGCGAGCTGTCGCCAATATACACTTTGTAATGTTTGGACCGGGGGGTGGGCGATCATAACAACGGACAATTAGCACTCCGCATCAGTGGTATATTTTTGCGCATAACGGGCAAGCGTTCGACTGCGTACGTTTGTTAGGCGAAGTTGCTCACTGTTTCCAGGCGTTTACATTACCTATATTTGGTTCGTATCGATAGGTATGGTCATGTACGTATTCGCCACTTCGACTCTGGTACCACCATTTAAATTCTATAGCGGATAAATTCTTATTCGAATCTATTTCAACTTTAACAATCTCTATAGCCGTCGATTCGCATTTACGTTGTTTGCCGATCTCCCATCCCTCTCCTGCAGGGAATTTACATCTACCTAAATCGTAATGACGCCCTCCTTTTCGACTGTCATAAACACGCCCTATCCCCTTATCATTGCACGTAAAGTATTGCTGTTTAGAACCATTCAACTTTTCCCTTTTCCAAATCTTTAGTGTATTTAGAGTATTGGGATTCTCCCATTCCACTGGCCCCGTGATCGTTGTTCCGCTTTTCCCATTCACGTAGAAGGTTGAATCCGCTTCATGCATACAATTGCTATCCTGATCTCCATTCCATTTAGCACCAGTCCATAACTGGTATGGCACAAAGAGGTTTTTTGTCTCGCAGTTATATAAGGACTTAATGTCCCAAGGAGATTCCTTACTGTCATCAAATTCTGAGCATGCAGCCTGATGCAACTCCGAAGCACTTACTAAATCTTGGTTAGTCTCGCCAAGCCCTGCATACGATGAACTCACCGTTATCAAAAACACTAAACCTATAATTCTTCTCATCGTATTTCTTCATGCCCTATGAATGATCTATGTTTGAATGCTAGGCGCTTGCGTGGCCTTTTTAGAGCCAATGGCCTACTATCACGTTAGTATCTTATAAATGTTTTAAGTGCTGCGACAATAGACACTAATCTATCAAAATTCAAAGTGATAAGAGTGTTTAGGCCGAGCTGGTTTTCAATAAAGAGCTAACTCCGCGCCTGAATCAATCCCTTAACTAGGATCATATATAGTTAGTTATGAAAGTCCATAGCTTAGTACCTTGTTTCAAAATCTACGAAAAAAGATTCTCGTTAAGAGCATTTCGAAATCCTGCTCATGTTTACTACGGCTATTTTTATATGCGATTGACCGTGGGAGAAAAACCCCTGGCTAAGCTCCGTAAACCCAAACTTTTGATAGAATGGTACGGCTGTAAGTGTTGACTCCAAAACAATTTCACCGGATTCTGTATTCGATGCGATTTCGAGTGCCAGTTCTGCCAGTTTTCTGCCCACACCTTTACCGCCACAGTCTGGAGAGACGAATAGGGCTACGATTTCTCCAGGGACAGAAACCATGTAGCCGGCTACACTTCCGCCGAGAATACCCACCCAGAGAATACCTTTTTCAATTGAAGGAATTCGCGCTTCAACGGGAACGGAATTCTTCCATGCTCGTATGACTTCAGCATCGTAGTCCTGAGCGCAGAGCTCTTCGATCGATCTGCGATATACAGTATCGAGTTCGTCAAGGTCATCAATAGTTGCTTTTCTAATCTCCATTTCAGCCTCTTAACTTGGGGAAAGGTCCGTTGTAGGACGAGTACAGTCTAGCGAGCCAAATTGTTTCGATAATCGCTTTGTGCGAATAAGAAACATAAGCGGGACGCTTGCGTGTTAAGGGTTTTTCCAAAGATATCTATCTAGGCTTTCCTGTATCTTACCGCTGTTCTTTAGGTGTAGGACGGCGCGGTTAATATCCACAAGAGAAAAGCGCGTAGTTTGAGATATCATCAAGCGAATCTCATAACTTGGCAGCAAACCCATAACGAGTCGATAATTGAGCGAAGACTCCTGTGTTTTGAGGTAGTGGCGAACTAATATTTCAGAGTTAACCAGTGCGTCGAGGCGACCGGCTGTCAACATCTTGAAGCTCAGTTCCAATTCCCTGGAGTCTACCCGTTGCAAGCTGCCCTCTCTGAAATAGGCCCCCAGAATTGGGTAAGTATAACCAAGAATGGTACCTATACGGTCACCGGGCAGATTATCGAGACGCACTTCCTTCGATGGTGCCGAAGTGTCGGGTAAGACCAATATTTGTGTTTCCGTAAAAAGTGGCACAGACCAAAGAAACTTGTCTGGCTGTGGTTCCCAGGCTGGATTGGCGATAACCTTGATATCCGCTTTACCCTGCAATAAATACTGAGGAATTCGTTTGCGCGGCAGCAGCATATATTCCGCTTTGGTTCCTAGCTGTTCCGCCAGAGCATCCATTAGGTCTTTGATAATGCCTGCTGTGATTTGGCCGTTATCGGTAAATGAATAGGGTTCGCTGTGGCTGGCACTATAGGCAATCTTTAGTGGGTCGGATACGGCGGTTTGAACGCTCAGCAGCGAGCTAGCCAATACCAGGAGGTAGATGAGGAGTTGAGCTTGTCCTGTCATAGAGTGATTTACCGGTAGGGATGAAAGAACTAAGGTCGGCTCATCCTTTGAGGTCAGGCTAATTATTGCCGAGCCAGTATGTCATGTCTACTGTTTCTGTTGTGGTGAGGCGCCGATACCGCCTTTCTGAGCCGAAAAACTGGTATTTATTAGGCGGTAGCGAGCCTTGTTCTAACTGTCTCTTTATGGGCGGTGTCGGCAGTAAAGTCTCGAGCCTATACCACGGTACGGTGATGGGTTTGTTGTTTGGTTTTGAAACTGAATCGCGGCTTGGGAGAGGATTTACTGCCGAGCACCATTTCCGCTGCCATGCGGCCAACCTCGGGCCCGTGCTTAAAGCCGTGGCCGGAGCCTGCGCCCACTAAAAAGACGTCTTCGAAGGCCGGGTGTTTGTCAATTAGAAAATCGCCGTTCGAACTATTTGTATATTGGCAGACTCGCTCGCCAATAAAAGGCTGGTCTGCAAGGGCTGGAAATCGGCGTTCGATGTATGCGCGCAAGCCGTCATAACTGGCGCTGCTCACGCGTCTATCGCCACTGTCCGGATCAAATTCAACGCCGTGGCGATCGTGGGCAATTTTAAAGCCGCGACCCTCGAGATCGGGAAAACCGTAATAGAGGTCACCGCCATTAAAGTCTGCCCAGCCGGGTAATGCATTGGCGGCGAAACGACCATCACCCGCAGGCGGTGCCACAAAAGCAAGCTCCTGGCGAGTTACAAATAAGCGCGTAGATACTAACTCGGGGAACAATTTTGGTAACCAGGGTCCACAGGCATAAATTAGTAAATCGCTGCTCAGGGTTTCACCATTTACTTGCAAACTATGGCCCTTGCCCCCTTTAGCCGGTGCACTGGCTGAGCCTTGCAAATACTGCCCCCCCGCTTTGACAAAATCTGCCACCACATGTTGCACCGCGCGACGTGCCATTAGCGCGCCAAATTCAGCTTCATAGAGTCCAAATTCTATGCCGGAAAAATCAATTTGCGGAAATTTACTTCTGAGCAGTTTCGTATCCATAACGTCCAATCCAATACCCAATGCTTCATGGGTGGCAACGGATTGACGGGCATAATCGACCATCTCCTGAAACAGGAACAACACTCCGGTTTGATTAAACAACGGCAAACTAGCATCAGCCGATAGGCGTTTCCATTGCTGGAGTGAGCGCAATGACATTTCGCTGTAGATGGCATCAGCCCCGTAAGCCGAGCGGATCATTCGACTTTCGCCCCCCGACGACGCTTGCGCGTTCGCCGGACCTGCTGCGTCAACCAGCAAGACCCGCTTGCCCGCCGCCCGCAAATGGCTGGCAGTCCAAGCACCAAAAACACCGGCACCAATTACAATCGCATCCCAAGATTTTTTTACCGATGCCTGCTTATTGGCAACGGCCAGCAGACTGGCTGCATTACTCGTAGCGACTAGCCCGGCCGCGCCCAGCGTGGTAATTGACTTCACGACTGATCGTCTGGTGGTATTTTTAAAATCCATGGTGGCCTCTTGATTGTTCTTGATGTTAGTGAAGAATGCCTAAGCCTGGAGCGTATAAGAGGAACAAACGCGCTTCTCCTAGCCACTCTACCCTAAGAAATCGAAGTACGGCAATCAATTGTCGCAATTAAGGCGGACGAATTTGACAGCTCAGGTGCCAGTGAGATTTGTGTTTTTAGCTGGGCGGTGTATCGTAGGCGAGATCAATCCATCTCCTCTACGGATACCTCCGATGAAATTCATTTTTTCAATTTGTTCCTCTGCATCTTTTATTCGTCCGGCCCTGCTATCAGTGTTGTCCTTTACGCTGAGCGCTTGTATTAGTGCGCCCAGCGCCCCTGCGCTGCAACAGAAGGCCGCTTACGCAATGCCAGACAAGTACTCAGCGATGGTGGTTGATCAGGTCTTACGAGACGGAGGCAATGCCGTTGACGCCGCGATAGCGGCGGCCTTTGTATTAGCCGTTACCTTTCCCGAGGCGGGTAACATTGGCGGCGGTGGGTTTATGCTTACACATATGAATGGTGAGCAAAATTTTTTGGATTATCGGGAGAAAGCACCACTGTCCGCGACGAGAGACATGTATCTCGATACTGAGGGCAATGTGATAGGCCGTTCAAGCCTGATAGGGGTTCGTGCGGCTGGCGTTCCCGGTACTGTTGCAGGCTTATGGAGTGCGCATCAGAAATACGCGACTAAACCATGGGGTGAGCTTGTTGAACCTGCGATTTTATTAGCCTCGCAAGGTTTTGAGGTACATCCTAAGAAGTCCGAGGGGATGCCAGAGATGATTAAGTGGTTTGCCGATGAGGTAAATTTCTCCAGTTACTTTGGCAAGATGAAAGATGGTGGCGTGTTTAAGCAACTTGAATTGGCCGCAACGTTGCGGCGTATTCAACGCGATGGTCGCCAAGGTTTTTACCAGGGCGAAACCGCTGACTTATTGGTCCAACAGATGCAACGCGATGGCGGCCTTATTTCACACCAGGATTTGTCCGACTATCAGTCTGTATGGCGTAAACCACTGCTTGCGCAATGGCGTAACTACACAGTTGTTTCAGCGCCACCACCAAGCTCTGGCGGTTTTGCGCTTATTCAATTACTCAAAATGAAAGAATTGTTGGATCAAGATTTTGCGGGTATTGAGGTGAACTCACCGCAATATATACACCTGATTGCTGAAATGGAAAAACGAGTATTCGCTGACCGCGCAAAATATTTTGGTGACCCTGATTTTATGGATGTGCCCATCAATGAGCTAATCAGTGATTCCTATATTGCCCGCAGGGCTGGTGAAGTGAATGTTAGTGACATTAGTACAATAGAACAGGTGCGGCCAGGTTTGGAGTCTGCCAATACCACTCACTATTCAATTATGGATCAGTGGGGTAATGCGGTTTCAAACACGTATACACTCAATTGGGCTTATGGCAGTGGAGTGGTGGTTGAAGGCGCTGGGTTTATACTCAACAATGAAATGGATGATTTTAGTACTAAGCCTGGTGTTGCAAATGTCTATGGCGCCGTGGGTGGCAAAGCTAACGAAATACAGCCCAGCAAGCGCATGCTTTCATCCATGTCGCCAACGCTATTACTGAGTGATAATAATGTTGAAATGGTGGTAGGTACGCCAGGTGGAACGACTATTTTCACCAGTGTGTTTCAATGCATAGTGAACGTAATCGACTATGGCATGACGCCCAAACAATCAGTTGCAACAACCCGCTTTCACCATCAGCTTTTACCGCCAGAGTTAATTACTATGAGCGTCAGCCTGCCATTACCGGAGGAAACCCAAGCCGAGCTTAAAAATCGTGGGTATCGAGTTCGCCCTCACGAATGGGAATTTGGGGATGTGCAATTAATTGAACAAACCACTGGTGTTATAAGAACTGGTTCGGATCCGCGAGGGATAGGGGTTTCAGGAGTGCTTAACTAGGGAATGAGCCTCTCTTCTCGCGATGGTTTTACAATTGGGACGGTATAGGAGTATTTATTCAATTGAAGCGAATGTGTTTAGTGCTTTTACTCATCTGTCCCAGCCTCGCCATAGGCACAGAAATGCTGTCTATGGCGACGTCAAATCGGCCGCCTTATATGATACAGTCTTCGGCTTCGGGGCTGGATATTGATATTCCACGTGAGGCTCTACGACGCGCCGGCTACGAGCTTACTATTCGGTATATGCCACTGGCTAGGGCGCGAGGAATTATATCGGCCAATAAAGGATTAAGGGCAATGATCCGTGATGGTACTCATGACGAAATGACTAAGCTACATCTTGAATCACTGCCTATACTTAAATGATAGCTGAGGCCTGCCTGACGATTTAATCGGCTACAGTATTCTGTGTAACCCCAACATTAACTATCCTGATTTATTTGTATTATTACTTTGCCTTTACTGCGTCTCTCGCCAAAATACCTCATCGCGTCGGCAAGATTTTCAAGCGCAAAGCATCTATCGATAACAGGCATCACTTTCGCTCCTGCAAATAGTGCTTTCAGGTGATCCATGCCTTTGTTGGGTTCATGGGGCAGAATTTTCATTGTCTTTTTTCCGAAAAACGATAAAAAGAAACCCACAGTAAGCACTTGAAAAATCAGTCCAGAAGCTCCGCCAACCATAACATACCGACCTCTAGGGCTTAAGGCTCGCCTGTAATCGAAAATGGAGTGATAGCCCATTAAATCGAGGATTAAATCATATTGTTTGCCGTTATTGGTGAAATCTTCCTGAGAATAATCGATGACCTGGTCTGCGCCTATTGAGCGCATCAATGCAAATTTCTCGGCGCTATCTACTCCGGTAACTTCGGCACCGAATGATTTAGCAATCTGCACGGCAAAGGATCCAGAGCCGCCGCCAGCGCCATTAATCAAAACCTTGTCTCCAGGCTGAATTGCATTTTTGCCACTCAGCCCCTGCCAAGCGAGCAGAGCCGCTTGAGGCAACGCGGCAGCTTGCTCGAATGACATTGTGTCGGGCTTTAAGGTTAAAGTGTCTGCAGGCGCGCAAACATACTCTGCAAAGCCGCCCCAACGATTGCCGCAGAGATCGCCAAATACCGCGTCACCGCACTGAAACTGTCTGACATTTTTACCAAGCGCCTCTACCCGCCCCGCTATATCAGAACCCAGTACCGTGATTCGCTGGGGTTTTCGGAGCCCAGTCATCATGCGGTTGATAAAGGGTTTTCCTCTCAGTAGACCCCAATCCCAATCATTGATAGAGGCCGTATACAGTTTGACTAAAACTTCATCGTCTTTAGGTTCTGGTTTTTTAACCGTATTGAGTTCAAGAACATCGGGTGAGCCGTATTGCTTGTAAACCATAGCTTTCATTAATTGAGCCTTTATTTCCAATTAAATTGCTCTGCTGAGACAGCTGAAGGATTGGCTCTACCAGGTGGCTTGCTCGTGGAGCTTACACGGCTGTTAGAAACCGAGATTAGCTCATTCTTTAGACTCTTCATATCCATAAGATGCAGTGATAATGCGGATGCTAGACACTCAGCTGGTCCGTTTTTGCCGCTAGAATGAAATCATTAATGTGTAGGCCTTGAACAGTATGTGTCCACCAGCAAACCCTTACCTTACCCCACTCAGTAAGGAGCTCTGGGTGGTGGTCAGCCGCCTCCGCGATCTCGCCCACCCGATTGGTAAATGCTAAGGCCTCTGCAAAGTCAGCGAAGTTATATTGCCTGCATAGTTTAGCGATGCCACTCACCTCAGTCAGTTGCCAGTCGGGGATCTCCGTCAGCAGCTGTTGACACTCTGCAGTACTCACTGGCGGCGATCCCCGCCTACAGGCTTCACATTCTCTAGTCGATAGTTCACTCATCATATCACCCGCTATTCATCCTTCGCTTATGGTAGCAGCCAATAAATGAATCCACTAAATACCATTGCCAAAGGTAAAGTAATTAACCATGAAAGAATAATACTACGAATCGTCTTAGTATCAATTTTCTTGCTGATCATTCCGACCCCAAAGATGGCACCTACGGAAACATGTGTTGTTGAGACAGGAACGCCAAATTTACTCGCTATAATTACTAGGAAGCTGGTAACAATATTAGCAGAAAAACCCTGGCCATGATTGATTTCAGTTATATTTTTACTCATGGTTTCAGCGACACGGCGTGAATTTAGTAATCCACCTACCGCTATTCCAATCGCAATCACTGCCAGGCCATAATGAATATCGATAATATCAACTGCCACTAATAAGCCTGCAATTTTCGGAGTGTCATTAAGGCCTCGCGCAAAAGAGACGGCTATAGCACTCAGTATATGGGCTTTATCTAACAATGTTTGTATTGATATACCCCAAGCTCTATCGGTATAAAGGTCAACGCATTCCTGCTCGGCGGCGGTTGTGACTACAGGCGACACAAATTCTGAATTGCTCATTGCATTTGCATACTCTGCCGATGCGAGGGGTATTAGCTGCCTTTTCTCACCAATGCAAATGCAGCTTTCCTTGGTGAGTCCCAGAGTTTTCCGCAATTTGGTAAAAATTCCATAAATACATCCGCCAATCACAAATGCCAATAATGGACTGACCAACAAAGGCAGAAAAAATGTATTGCCTAATTTTTCAAAATTAACATTCATACCGACAGCTACCACGCCAGCACCTAACAAACCTCCCACTAGACTCTGAGTAGTGGAAATAGGAAAGCCGAAACGAGTGGCCAATAAAACAGTCCCGCCAGCCCCAAGCCCTGTTGCAATCAAGAAACTTTCTGTGCCTGCAATATTTTGTGGTACTAAACCTTTTCCAGAAAAACTTGCAATTAAGCCTTGCGCCAAAAATATTGCACAGATAGACCCCAGAAAAGTAGCGCCTGTCGCCAGACTAATCGCAGTTTTATATCCTACGGTGTTGCTGCCATAGAGGGTCGCAACGCCTTTAAAATTATCATTCGCCCCATTTGAATAGGCGAGAAAGAGTGTTGTTAATAGGAGTAGAAAAGTTAGCATATTGAACTCTCAAAAGTGATAAGCAAGGTAAGACAATTTCATCCAAGTGATAAGCTTAGTCCTAGAAGCAAAATCATCTTAGGCCGCCTCCTTTTCGAGCCCTGGACCTCAGGCTTGCCTGCGTAAAAAAGAGTTTGGCAAGCATTGACAAAATACCCACTCCGGCTTTAATTGATCCAGACAGTGTGCCACTGATTTTCGATTGGCCAATCCGAACTTTTGAATCAACGGAATATTCACCTACATTCATTCCGTAGAGGATGGCTTTTACCTGCATTTCAATTGTCCAACCAAAGCTTTTATCTTCCATGCCCAATGCCTGAAGTGAAGAATATCGAATAGCCCGAAAAGGCCCCAAATCGCTTATTTTTTGCCGCCAGAGTAGCCCCACTAATTGACTGCTTAACCAATTGCCAAAGATCTGTGGCTGGGTCAATGCGCCCGGTTCTATAAACCCCATAGTTCTTGAACCGATAGCCAGGTCATCCCCGGTAACAACTCCCTCCAAGAGGGTATGAACCTGCTCGTAAAAACATGAGTCATCGCCGTCAACAAAGAGAACTATATCGCAGATAGGCAAGTGTGAAATCGCCGTTAAGCAAGCAATGCCATAGCCCGCTATTGACTGAAAAACCACACGAGCGCCCGCCGCCTTGGCTACCCGAGCCGTACTATCAGTTGAACCGTTATCACAAACGACTATATCGTCAATAAGCCCCTGGCCATCATGCCGCAGCGCCAGTAATCCCCGCACAACAATACCGATGGCTTTTTCTTCATCGAGAGCTGGAATGACCACCGCCACCCTATTGCCTTTATACATTATAAACCTCTACGGCGGCGATTCGATTATTCCTGGCTTCGGCCATCAGAACAGGGCTGGCCGCTAGACTATCTTTTTTGATAACTTCCGAGGTTTTCCTGTTAATTTCAGCAAAGGATAAGGTCCCTGTTGGGCAGGTTTGTACGCACGCAGAACAGCGAACACATTGCGGGTCTGTCATAGGCTGTCCTTTGCTGGCAAATGCCATGACATCAATACCCTGATGGCAGACCCTGCTGCACTGATTACAACTGATGCATCGTGATTTCTCACTGGCAATTGCAAATCGCCCAAAACGACTGTAGATATGCATTAATGCCGCCAGTGGACAGGCAAAGCGACACCAAGTTCGACCGGAATATTTAAAATAGAACCCGAAACCTAATATGCCCGCCAGAAAGATATCAACAAGCCACTTATAGCTGAATGCATTGATCAACTGGTAGTCACGGTTTTCGCCTTTAAGAAGCAAAGAAAAAAGCTGATTCATCCAGGTTTCCGGGTATATCCAACCCAAAATTCGAATAAACAACAGAGTAAATGCGACGAGTAAAAGCACCTGCCCTAGCATGTTCAGCCTGTTCCATCGCCGCCCATGTGGCATCTTGTGGCGCTGCTGGTCTCCCAGTGTCTCGGCCATAGCGCCGCAAGAACAGATCCAACTGCAATAAGCGCCCTTGCCCCACTTCAGGACTATTAAAGGAAGGATGACAAAGGTTTGAATTGCCGCAATGATCAACCATGCAACTTGAGGCGTGTCGGTAAAAACCGTATAGACACCCAAGGGCCACGCAAATATAAAACTGTAAGAATGCCAATAAGCCCGGGGATGCCCCCAATCAGGCCAATGATGAGAGGCTAGATCCTGAGCTGATATATAACTTGGAAATAAAGCATCGGCTAGACTCTTTCCCACACCAGCATCAAACACTCCGTTGTAGCCTAGCAGTGGCAAGATGATCTCTGGCAGCAGAAACAAGGGAAACAGCTGAATCATAAACAACACCGCTGTCTGCACAGTGACATAGGGTGTTTTACGGCGTTTTATGCGCTGCCAGCCAAAAACAAAAATCAGTGAGGTATAGAGTAAGGTGTAGTAGAAGGAGCGGCTTTTCAGAGAAATTGCCAGAGTGCCGAGCAGCGAGCTTCGGTCGTCTACTTTATTTTGCCAACCCTCCCCTAGGCTTGCAATCAGGCCTGGCATTTGATCAGGGTAGGTGAAATTACTCCAAAAGGCATTCAGAAAGCCATAAGCTTTCCAGTCGTAGAGCGCCGTCAAGGCGAGTAAAAAAGTTGCTAAAAATACCCAACCCAGTGGAGTACTCTCTCCACTAATGGCCATTTTGGAACGTCGAAAGAAATCCAATGGCGCTTCGCGACCGGTGGCTAATAATACGTCGTCATTGGCCAGAGTTTCCCGTTCCCCTGAAGCCCTAGTGAGTATCACGTGATCTGGGGTAATCTCACTGACTGTTGTTGTCATTCTCACATCGATGAGTTTATCGGCAGCGAGCACTTTAAGCTTCTCGAGATTTTGTGGTTTTACCCGCGTAAACTCTTGTTGCCGATAAGCGAGGGTTACATTGGAATTCTCATTGGCCGTGGCGATCGCAGCTTCAACAGCACTGTCGCCGCCGCCGACAATCAGTAAATTCCGGCCCGCGTAAATCAACGGATCAATCAGACGATTACTGACTTTTTCTAGGTCTTCACCCCTCACTTCAATTTTTCGATAGTTCCCTGATCGTCCAATGGCGATAACAACGCGATGGGCTTTAATGATCTCATCATCAATCAGACTAAGGTGCAGCACACCGGAGACTCTTTCAAGGTGACTGGCATTGGCAAGATCTGCGACTATACCCCGAGTATCAATGCGCCACTTAAGCTCCTCAAGCAAGTTTTCTTTATGAGTGATCTTGTCAGAGAATTGCAGATCCCCTTGTGGGGACATTCCAGAGGGGTAGGTATAAATGGGCTTCCTACTGGGAAAATTTTCGATGGTGCTTAAGCGTTTGTTGGCTTCAATTAATTTGTAATCAAGCTGATGCTTCTGAGCCTCTAGGGCTGCGGCATATCCGCTGATACCACCACCAATTATGACGACATCGTGTACACCATCCGCTTGCTTTCGCTCTGTGAATGTCCGATCTTTAATGAAGTCACGTATCGCCCTAGCGCCGGAATCAGCGGAGAACTTAAGCAAGGGCACGCCGCACAGGTCACCGGCGACATAGACCCCTTTAAGATTTGTAGTACCGTCGGAATTTACTAAAGGTAACTTTTCAAGCTCACGATCTGGCCACTGACCGTGCAGCCAATGATAGTAGTTTTTTATTATGTTCATGAAATTTGTTTCCTTTTCCATCCGAACGTTGAATTCCTCATATACTGGATAATAGCGAGCAATAAGTTCGCAAAAATTACGCTATAGAGCCCGCCCAAAAGCACTGTAGGCCAATGCGCAGGCTCCCAGTGCTGACAACAAAGAAATCCACCAAGTACTTCGTAAGTCAGAGGCATTATTAACAACCACGCTAGTAGAGCGGCATTGGGCCGCAAAGCTACAAGAGGGACAAGTGGCAATAAATACCAGGGAAAAATTACAGGGCTGAGAACCAGAGGTAGCGCCAAGGCACATTGTAGATAATTGAAAATACGGTCGGGTGCAGCAATGGGGTTTTTTCGAATTCTGAAACTTAAGAACGCGATAATACCAGCTGAGACGAAAGTGATTGATAGCAGCCCTGCTTTAAGTGAATGAGGCGTCAATAAATAGTCCAGGGCTGTAAACAGAGGTGATGCATTTCGCCACTTTTCGAAAAACACCGTTATGCTACCTACTGGGTGATAGCCGAACATAAAAGCTAGACCATAAACAAACAGCACCGTCAGCAAAGACCCAGCAGCGATCAAGGCCATATCTTTAAAGAATTTCTGGGCGAAAAATAGTGGTAAAAGCAACATGATCGGCAGCACCTTTATTGCCATACCTAAACCAATCGCGACACCACAAGCGAGTATGAACTTCTTCTGCCAGAGGTACAGCGCGAGGACCACGGCCAGAGCAGATAAAGCATCGAGGTGTAAACCAATGCCGGCTTCCAATATGAGGAGTGGTGAAAGTGCAACTAACGCCAGATTTTCTAGCTTGCCAGCCTTCTTTAGCACTAAAGCGGCTAGCCAAACCGTCAGTAAGCCCGCCACCAGTAATAGTGCTTTCCACACCATTAGTGCCCAATCAACGCCAAAAGAAGAAGAAAATGAAAATAATGCCAGCGCCAATGGTGGATAAAGAGTGACATAGGCAGCGTGTTCAGATGGCGGTTGCCACAATGCTCT
>Ga0105358_10001069_pt1 | contig 14410 bp, 11 predicted proteins | sample GOMGulsemesocosm_5_FD_83509 | JGI IMG/M metagenome (GOLD analysis project Ga0105358, IMG submission 83509) | Methane-oxidizing microbial communities from mesocosms in the Gulf of Mexico - GOM15C Gulf of Mexico | ecosystem: Environmental > Aquatic > Marine > Cold seeps | place: Gulf of Mexico... | reverse complement strand
TCATCTTCGAAGTGTTTTGTCGAAGATCCATTGTCTTTTAGTTTGGATTCCCGCCAAAACACCGCGGGAATGACATTCTTTGTCAATGTTGTCTCTTTCCTGATTGATCTACATAGGCATGTATAGTTTTAAAGTAGCTGTCCAGAGGCGATTAGCGTTTATTTGTGTGCCAGTTTACCTCTTTTTCATATTGGGTTAGTTGATCTTCGACACCTAATGTTAAGGCAAATAATGCCATTCTAACTAAAACACCATTTTGTGCTTGTCTGAAAATGGCTAAGTTGTCTAAATCATTTAAATCGGTATCTAGTTCATTTGCTTCAGGGCGAGAATCTCGTGGCAGAGGGTGCATAATAACGGTGTTTTCACGACAATATTGCTGATAGATACTTTTGTTTAAACTGAAATGTCCACGATATAAATCGGCTTCGCCTTTGCTAGCAAAACGCTCTTGTTGAATACGGGTTTGATAAATTACATCGCAAGATAAGTTTCCTGCCATCGTATCGGTGATAACGACTTGATGGCCCGCGTTTTCAAGGGTTGAAATTATACTATCAGGCATTTGCAGCGCAGTTGGTGATACCATGGTTATTTTGATGTTGTTATAAAGGCTGAGCAGTTTTGATAAGGAATGTACTGTGCGGCCATGCTTTAAGTCACCCATCAAAACGATATTAAGGTTATCTAGACCTTTATGAAAGTGCATCATTTCAGATTGTATAGTAAATAAATCTAATAGTGCTTGGGTGGGGTGTTCATTGGCGCCATCGCCACCATTAATGACGGGCACTGTACTGCCTTGGGCAAATTGTTCAACCGAGTGCATTTGCGGGTGGCGCATCGCGATAACATCAGAATAACCACTGATCACTTGTGCCGTATCAAATAAAGATTCACCTTTGCTTAGTGATGAACTTTCTTGTCCGACGGTTTCTCGTACATAGCCGCCGAGTAGGTTAAAGGCAGTACCAAAGCTCACTCGGGTACGGGTGCTAGGTTCGAAAAATAAATTACTTAAAATAGCGCCTTCAAGTACGGTGCAGCGCTTTTGGCGAGCTGCATAGGGCGCCATTTGTGCAGAAATATCTAATATTTTGACTATTGCTTCGCGATCAAGTTGCGAAACCGACAAAATGTGACTGCCTTGAAAATTCATCATATTGAAAAGCACTTGAAAAAAATTTGCCGAAATATAGCATAAAAAAGGCTGTTATACCCGTGTTACCTTAAAATGCAGGGCTCAGCTGGAATTAGAAAGGTCTTTAGGCAAGACATTCTGAAATTTGCATTTCGAGGTGTTATGGGTATAAACGACCTTTTGCCAGCAGGTCTAGAATTTGTTTCTTATTTTCTACGAAGACTTATTACAGCTATAAATAGTAGTGATAACCAAGTTACGCCACCACCGCTACTTGAACGTGCATTAGGGGTTGTTGGGGTTGGCGCAGGTGGTGTTGGCGTAACAACTTTTACCGGAGTAAAAACAACATTTCGGATATGGGCGTTGTCATCGCCTTCTGAGTCAAGCAGATCTTTTTTATACACCCACGTAATATTGTGCTCACCAGCGGTGAATGTAACTGATTCAGGTTTGTAAGCAATATCACCGGAAATAAAGTTAATTAACTCGCCATCAACATATAAATAGAGGGCATCATAAGGGATATCTGGATCTTCGGAATTTTCTTCAGAGGATACTGACCATTCAAAGGATAATTCACCTTCTCCGGCTAAAGTCACCATGACAATACTTTCTTGGTTATCCGTAATACTTCCGCTAACAATGGCAGTTTCGGTTTTATCAAGCCGCCATGTGGAGTTATTATCACTACCGCCACTATACCAAGTTAAGGAAGGATCAAAGCTAGATAATTGCGTTTTTATCTCACTGGCTAATGCGATAGTTTGTGCTGAAACTTTAGCGCTACTAGTGATTGTTTCACTATTGTGTGAGGTAATAATAATGCTGGCGCTATGTTTGCTAACGGTTGCAGCATCATAATTAATTTGTAACAAACAAGTTGCACCAACCGCGATGTTATTACAATTATCATTTGCTATCGCAAAGTTAGTATCGCCCTCAATAGTGAACGTTAGATTGGCAATTAAATGGCTATTATTAACCACTTCTAGCGCTGCACTTGCTGTTTTGTTCTGTGCTTGAATAGTAAAGTCAAAAGCTTGTTCAATAGCGATGCCTTGGGTTATTTCATCAACCCAATCATTAAAAAATGCGGTTCGCGTATAAACACCGGGGAAACCATCGGCAGCACAACCTATACCCCAACTAACAATGCCTATTTGCTGCCAGCCTACATTAGTCTCGATCATTAACGGGCCACCACTGTCCCCTTGGCATGAGCTTTGGCCACCACCGGGAATATATGCACAAATCATCGCATCAGTTATATTTATATCAATTTCGGTAAATGTTCCTTCAAAGGTATCTGTAGATGATTGTGCTAGTATGTTTTTGCATGCTTCGTTAGTGAGTAGTTGTAAATCGACCTGGTGTAATACATCAGGAAAGTCGGTTGTTGAACCACCAGTCGCAGGATAACCTTGTCTGCCACCCCAGCCGATAACAGTGGCTGGGCTGTTATCTTCAGCAAGCTGTTCTGTTGCCGCTAAATCAACGAGTGTAATTGATAGATTGTCCACACTTTCTACTAATTCAATTAAGGCTATGTCATTGTTCAATTCAACGGCTAATTGATAGTCAGCGTGCTTATAAATGCGTTTAACAGCTTTTGTATTTTCAATACCGTTTCTTAAGTCATATTCACCCACGCTAACTTTTAAATGCTGTGGTGAGATATTTTCAACACAATGTGCTGCGGTTAATAGCCACTTGTCACCAAGAAAGGAGGCACCACAAGTTATTGATTTTGGTATTGCATCACCTTCAACCACAGATAACGTTGTACTTGCACCTATCGTTGCTTGTAAAGTAGCTCCGTCAGCTTGCGTGATCGATACTACTGGTATTGTACCGGTAAAGTTTTCACCTAATGTACCGCGGATAGCACCTTCTACATTATTGTAGATAATTGCGCCAATTCCACCGTCTGCTTGGCAGTTTTTTACTTTCACTGAAAAATCGATGCTACCACGTTCAATTAAACATATTTTGTTCGTGGCATTATTACACTGCGGATAGCCAAGACCACAGTCGACGGTATTCCCTGTAACTCTACCTGTAACACCACCACTAAATGCCTTGCTTGTATAACTAATCGTATCAACGGTTAATGTAGTTGATAATTCATTATAGGTGTCAAACAATGCTGACATCCATGGCCAGTCATCTTCAGTGGTAACTTCTTCACCACCAACAATTTTAGCTTTTAGTGGTATTAGTTCAGCATTTTTTGCTGGGCTGATATTACTAATGAAAATCGCGCAGAAGGAAACCGTGATCACGATCAATTTTAAGTGGAATTTCATTTTTCGAACCTTTAATTTGCTGAATTAGGTATACCCAAGCCACTTCAAAATGCAGGATTCAGCTGGAATTAGAAGCGTCTTTAGGCAAGGCATTGATAGAAGATAATGGTTGTTCCCTTGTCGAAATCAATAACGCAGTATAAAGCGCTTCTAAACCAGCCCTACGGGGGTGTCTGAGCAAATCATGAACTGCGTTGCGTATGTCATTAAGGGAACAACCATTAATAAAATACGCGCCTTGTTCATGAGTCGCTCAGATACCCTGAAACTCGCATCTTGAAGTGGTTTGGGTATAAATACGTTAACTTGGCTTTACATAAGCAAGAATAATGACTGCGAAAAGTGCTAATACCGGAATTTCATTGAAAATTCGATAGAACTTTCCAGAGTGGGTGTTGTTATCTTGTTGAAATGTCTTTACCAGCTTAAAACAATACCCATGATAGCAGAGTAATAAAATGACTAGTGTTAATTTTATATGTAACCATTTTGCGGCGACAAACCATGGATAACCATAAGCATAAATAAGTGCTAAACCTAACAATACCGTTAATATGGCAAAAGGCGTTATAAAATAAAGCAGACGCTTTTCCATGCCCTTTAAGTGTTCAGCTACTTCTCTAGAAGACGTTTCTGCATGATTTACAAATAAGCGGGGTAAATAAAAAATACCAGCAAACCAAGCAACCATAAAAATAACATGAAAAGCTTTAAACCATAATAGGAGACTAATTATAAACTCGTTCATTATTTCAACTTTCCTTTAACCTTTTGTGTAAATAGTTCATATGAATAGGACAATGCTATAATTTACCTGTAACCAGATATTCTCTAATTTGTTCAAAGGTAACTATGCCCATTATCTCGTTAATATTATCTTGATATATGTATACCCCTCCGCAACGCTCGGCAATTAATAATTGGTACACCTCTGATAAAGTTGCTTGATGGGATATAGGTATGAGCTTATGCAAACACATTTTTTCTGAAATTTGGTAGCTAGCTGCTTCATCCGCTGTGTGTATGTTATCTGTTTTATTAAATGATTTGCTCGCCAAGGGAATTTGTTCATTAAACTCAGCCCAATAATATTCAATCTCTTCAATCACTTTGTTATTTTTAGTGATATTTTTAATGGTTTTGTTAATCACGGGTACGTTGATGTCATTACTAATAACAATACCGGCAAGTGTACGTTGTGAGGCTTTTTCGACTAATTCAAATTTTTCTATCATTAACCCTAAAACACCTATTTTCTGTAATATTTTTTCGACAGGTGATATGTTTTCAATCAGGTTTTGCATTTCAAGTTGCATGGTAAAAATGGAGCGATTTTTAAATAATTGGCCAGAGGTTATGTTTGAAATAGTAATGACTATCATCGCGGGTACGATTATTTCTAATTGTCCAGACAATTCAACAACGGCTAACAGTGCCGCTAAGGGGGCATTCAAGCTTGCGGCCATAAAACCAGCCATACCCATTAAAATAAAATCACTGCCGATGTGTTCACTCGGGTAAAACTGCATCGTTAATGCACCACTTAATGCACCCGCGATGGCACCCATGCCAATGACAGGGCCAATAATACCGCCAGGGATGCCCAATCCTAGTGCAAAGGTAGTCATTAAAAACTTCGCTAACAATAAACTTAATAATAATCCTACCTGTAAGTTATTGGCTAATGATACATCAATAGCACTTGTGCCTGTGCCCATAGCACCGGGAATTAAATAACCTAAACTACCTGTGATCAGCGCAGCGATCATAAGCCTGGGAATAATATGTAGCTTTACACTGAGTTTAATTATGCCAACTAAGGTTTTATTGAACACGGCGGCAAGTGCTCCTAATAAAATGGCTAGAATAACTAAAGGGATATAATGTTGGGGGATTAACTCTATTTTATCGAAAAACTCAAAGTTATGTGATGTTTCAAAAACAGCGTTAGTCACTAAAGAGCCAACTAATGAAGCCAACATGATCGGAATAAAAATATGTATTTTATATTCACGCATAATAACTTCCATCACAAAAAGCACTGCAGCAATAGGCGTATTAAAAGTAGCCGCTATACCTGCAGCAATACCACAAGCGCATAAAATACGAATACTGTTATGAGGCAGCCTTAATAAACTGCCTAAATAACTACTACATGCCGCGCCTAAGTGTACAGCGGGTCCCTCTCTACCAACTGAAAAACCAGAGGCAAGTGCCACTGCACTACCAAAAAATTGATTTAAGGTGTTTTTTAATGGCATAACGCCATGGGCTACTTTTAATCGGTGTAATACAAAGGGAATACCAGTTCTTAAATATTTGTAGCCTGTTAGCCAGCCGAATAATAAAATTATCAACGAGCCTATGATTGGTAAATCAAAACGACTTATTTTATCTAAGGTGTTATAGTTATCGCGCTTAACTAAGTAGAGTTGTTGCATTTCTTCAATAGTTAAGGTAAACAAAATGACTAATAATGCCGATGCAAAACCACCGATGATGGCAAGTAAACAAATTTGCCATGAGGTTTTAGGTAATGCTAAATGTTTTCTTATTGCGTTAAGAGGTTTCATTATTATTGGTAGCTAGTGTCACTTCATATCATTTTTATTGGGTTATTATACGTTACACATGAATTGGTTAGCAAAAATAAATCTTACTGTGGTTGTTGAGCGTTTAGGGCCATATAAATCAGCATTGTTTTTAGTCATTATTATAGTGCTTTGTCTCTTTACCGGTTACCGCTTCGGTAATTTTTATCATCACTTTCAAGCCACCACATTAGCGCAACAAAAAGATCGACTTGAACACTTATATCAAGAGCAAGCGCTTAAAGTTGAGCGAATTCATACGTTGGAAGTCGAGTTGGCTGTTGAACAATTAGCCAATCAAAATGCGCAAGTCACATTACAACAAATGGCTGATGAGCATTATCAGGTTAAGAAGCAGTTAGGATTTTATGAAAAAGTGATGGCGCCTGAGAAGGGGGCTAATGGCTTAGTGATTGATAAAGTGAAAATTACAGCCAGCGAAAGTTCTCATTATTATAATTTTCAAATTACGTTAGTGCAGCAGCAACTGAAAAAACGCTATGCTAAAGGTTATGTTGATATAATGGTAATAGGTAGCTTTGAAAATAAGCCTAACCAACTATTATTGTCTGATATATCAACGGCGACTAAAAAAAGCTTATCGTTTAGTTTTAAATACTTTCAAGTTATTTCAGGAGGCTTTACTTTACCGAATGGTTTCATTGCTGAAAAAATAAAAGTGTCAGCGATATTAACGAAAAGTAAATGGCAGAAATATCAAAAACTTAATGAAATACTACCTTGGGTTTTAGAGTAATAACTTAATAATACTTGACTAAATTAGTCAGGTTTAAGATAATTACCTTGATTTATGTTGTGTATCCTTTTGTTTACCTTTTTTTTAAGTAGAAAGTAGAGTTTTATGTCTGATCCTATCTCAAATCCAGAATTACCAATTAAGTTCACTGATGCAGCAGCTAAAAAAGTGTTGTCTTTGATCACTGAAGAAGAAAATCCAGCATTAAAGCTTAGGGTTTATGTTACTGGTGGCGGTTGTTCTGGTTTTCAGTATGGTTTTACTTTTGATGAAAAAGTGAATGATGGTGATATGACCATTGATAAACAGGGAGTAACCATGGTTATTGATCCAATGAGCTTACAATATTTAGTTGATGGTGAAGTTGATTATCTTGAAAGTTTGGAAGGTAGCCGTTTTGTGGTGAACAACCCTAACGCTTCAACCACGTGTGGTTGTGGCTCTTCTTTTTCTATCTAGATTTTTTTACAAGTATTCTTGCAGCTATTATATCCTAAGCTGTCACCTTTTTATGTAAGTAAAGTTGCGCATCGGCTTGTTTTAAGAGTTCATCCATTGTTTTTTTACCATCACTTGCCGCTGCACCACAACTAATCGTAATGGAAAGAAAATCACCTTGATAAGGCATAGGGTTATTTTGAAAAAAGTCGGTTAATCGTTTACAAGCTAATAGTGCTTCTTGGTAAGTTTGACTGGCTAAGGTTATTACAAATTCATCGCCCGCATATCGAAAACATTTATCGTTCTCACGGATTAACTCTTGTAACTGCGTGGCAACGTATGTCAACACTTTGTCACCGCAAGCATGCCCATAAGTATCATTCACTTGCTTGAATTTATTACAATCAATGAACAGTATTGAAAAAGGTACGTTGTAGCGGCGTTGTCGAATTAACTCTTCATTGATTGATACTTCCATTAGTCGTCGATTAGCTACACCAGTTAAGCGATCATAATGAGCCATATATTCCAGTTGTTCTCTGATCATCGCATTTGATAAACAAAGGCTAACTTTAACCGCAAGTTGCTCTAGATGTAAGGTGCCTAAATCAGGTGTGAATCGATTTGGATCATCGTCAGTAAATAATAAACTACCAAATGTTTCTCCTTCTAAAATTAATGGCGTTAACGCAGCCGAGCGAGTTTTACTGGCTAAAATTTTAGGTAATATTGTTTTTATGTCATTAATGTTATTAGTTAAAAATGGCTTTCTTTCAGGATGAAAGGTTTGTAGTAGTTTACTATCAACATTACGGCTATTTTTTTGGTGCCAATTGCTTTGAAGGTTACCACTGAGTAAATAACTTAACGGGGTTGGCTCTGCTAACAATAAATAAATACCGGTTAAATTAAATTTATCTTTAATTGAGGTAAACAGTTGTTGTAATAATTCTTGACTAGATTTACAAGTGATAAGTTGGACTTCAATATCAAAAAGCTTTTGTGCAATAGCTTCATTGGCACGTGAATTAGCAATAACGCCTGTTAACTTTTTCTTTAATTCAATGATAGATTCAGACATAGCATACCTCCTTGTTTTTATAATTTCTAGAATTAGCAATCTTTGGTATTGTAGTCATCTTTATCTTATAACTTATAACCCAAGATCTAGCTGTAGTTGGGTTAGCCTTCCATCAGTAACATATCAATAATTGTATTCATGTCAAGATCAAACTCTTCAGCTCTTACACTTTTTACAATAAAATCATCATTATCAGTTAAGTCTATGTCTTGGGTATCCAAGTATTGATTCAGGCTTACACTATAAAAAGAGCGTACATTAGGTTTGATAGGATTGTTGTCATTGCGTTTTTCTACAATGGCTAATTTTTTTGATTCTAACTGGACTAGTGAACCAATAGGAAAAACACCAATGCATTGAATAAATTGATCGACTAAAGCGCTGTCTAAGTGATTGTTTTTAGCTAATTCTCGTAAAATTGAAAATGCTTTGTTATGGGTAAAACCTTCTTTATAGACGCGATTTGCTGTTAAAGCATCAAATATATCGCAAATGGCTATCATACGGCCGTATTTACTAATATCTTTTCCTTTAACTTGAAAAGGGTAACCCTCACCATTAAGTTTTTCATGATGCAGTGCTGCGACTTCCAAACTTAACTTATTAATACCAGGCGTTTTGTTAATAATATCAATAGAGTGATTAGCATGAGTTTTCATAATGCTGAATTCTTCATCACTTAATTTTCCTGGCTTATTTAACACATTATCAGGTATTTTTATTTTACCAATATCATGTAAAAAAGCACCCACACTAAGATGCTGTACAACTTCTTTACTCATCTCTAAATAATGGCCGAAAATGGTAATGTAAACAGCAACAGCCACAGAGTGTTCTAATAAATATTCATCTTTTTCTCGAATGTTTATCATGCAGGCTAGAGAGTCAGGATTATTAAAAATCGCATCAACAGATTTGTTAGTTACCTCGATAACTGGCCCTAGATTAATGGTCATACCACTTAGTGCTTGTGCGAATAGTTCTTTTTGAATGTTCTTTGATTCGTTAAATATGGCTTTGGCTTCTTTAATTTCGGCTGTTATTTTTGCTCTGTCTTTTATGCCGCTATTTGGAAGTGGAATGGCTGGGTTGGGAATAGTTTTGCTGTCATCAATGAATACAGAAATAACCTTTTTATTTTTTAGGTTATTAATGGCTTTATCACTTTTAATGTATCCCGGTGCACTTAATGAAAAGCTGCCATTTTGTTGAGCGATTTTTGTAACGTAATGACCAATATTTAATTCGGTAAGTTGCTTTTCTACAATCATTTGATATAAGACCAATTAACTTCAATGTTACGGAATGATTTTCTTCATATGATAGTAACGACTTTTTATAGATTAAACAATTTATGTTGCTCATATTTTACCCAGACTATTTAATTTAATATTGTGAGTGATGGTTACTATGGTCTTTAAATTGCACAGGTAATTTATACTTAAATAAATTATTATAATACCAATGGCAGTAAGTTAGTGATCAAATATCAATGAGGATAAATTTTCAAGAACAAGGCGCTTGATTGAGCAATAGTGGGCGTGTGTGATTGAAAGCAACGATGTTATTGGAATATTTAGCCCATTTAGAATGATCAAATATTTATTGCTATTGGTATAAGCAACGAATAATTTAGTTTTGTGGGTTTATGCCGATAGTTATTGGGTACGTTGTTGCAGATAACAAGACTGCTATGACTTCATCTGTTTTATTATCTGAATTTAGGATTACTATGCGTATTTTATTTTTTATTATATTTATATTATTTTTACCTGTCGTTAAAGGACAAAATTTAGTTGCGGTGCAAATTTATAGCGACGATCAATTGTTAACTTTAATTAAGGAAAATAAACATTTAAGCCAAGTAGTCTTAGATGAATGTCAATTAGTGCAAGACATCGAGGCACGTGCAATCAAAGCTAAAATGCCTTCATATCAGTTTTTATGGGGTGACATGCTCGCGTATGGCATTTGTGTAAAAAAAGATATAACCCTGGGTTTGTATTATATGCGTTTGGCAGCGGATCAAGGGTTAATTGAAGGGATAGAGCAAATAGGACGGTATTATCATATAGGCAAATTTATGCAAGTGGACATGGATCAAGCCGTTCTTTTTCTTAAAGCAGCCGCTGCTATGAATAATCTTGCCGCTCAAATGCGCCTAGCATCCATATATCAGCAAGGTTACGGTAGTCCGTTAGATTATCCTGCACTTTATTCTCAGTTACATCATGCAATAACAGACGATAAGACCACGCATAAAAAAATTACGCGTTTATTATCAAAACTAGCAGAAAAAATGCCTGATAAAATCGTTAATGCATCGAAAAGGAAAAGTTACACTAATTAGTCAGCCAAATAATTAGTGCTGAGTTAACGGTTACGAAATAAGAGTTTGTGGTATACTGTAGAGTAATTAACCTATTAAAAAATATCTAATTATTGTGACTTTTAAAGACCCCCACGCTAAACGTGAAGCAAAAAAATATGATAAACCAGTAGCTTCCCGTGAACTCTTACTTTCTATTATTGAAAAAAGTTCACCTCCACCAACCTATAACGCCCTAGCGAAAATCTTAAAATATCAAGAAGAACATTTACTTGTTGGTTTGAAACGTCGTTTACGTGCGATGGAAAACAGCGGTCAGTTGATTTTTAATAAATTCAAACAATACGCTATACCAGCAGAAAGTAGCTTGGTAACTGGCAAAGTTATTGGTCATAGAGATGGCTTTGGATTTTTTGCAGTGGATGATCCTACGCAAAAAGGCTCTTTACCTACAAGCCCTTTACCTATAAGTAAACGAGGTAAAGACTTTTATATTTCAGCCCATGAAATGAAGCACGTATTCCATGGCGATATTGTTCAAGCTATTTTAGTTGATCGTACTGATCGAAAAGGTCGTAAAGAAGTTAAAATTTTAACGGTGATTGAACCGAGAAAAGCGCCTATTGTTGGACGTTTTTATGTTGATCATCATATTTGCTCAGTAGTGCCAGAAGACACCAAAATAAAACAAGAAATTTTAATTGATCCCCAAGCTAAGCTGGGTGCTCGTCATGGTCAAATGGTAGTTGTTGATTTAGTACAGAGACCAACAAAACGTTCTCTTGCTATTGGTAATGTGGTTGAAGTGTTAGGTGATCATATGGCACCGGGCATGGAGATTGAAATAGCTTTACGAGCACATGATTTACCCCACCAATTTTCCCATGATGTTCAAGCCGAGTCGGCTTGCATTAGTGATGAAGTGGAAGAGTCGGCAAAATTACCGCGCAAAGATCTAAGAGCGCTGCCACTGGTAACAATTGATGGTGACGATGCCCGTGATTTTGACGATGCAGTATATTGTGAGCCCAAAAAATCAGGTGGTTGGCGCTTATGGGTTGCTATTGCGGATGTTAGTTTTTATGTTCGTCATGGTAGTGCATTGGATGATGAAGCTATTTCTCGTGGTAATTCTGTTTATTTTCCTAGCCAAGTTATTCCGATGTTGCCAGAAAAACTTTCCAATGGTTTATGCTCTTTAAATCCAGATGTTGATCGCCTTTGTATGGTGTGTGAAATGACGGTAAGTGCTTTGGGAAAATTATCAGGCAGTAAGTTTTATCCGGCAGTGATGCGTTCACATGCACGTTTTACTTACAGTAAAGTCGCTAAAATATTAGATGGTGATGAGACATTACGAACTGAATATCAAGCCTTAGTACCAGATCTAGAAAACCTTAAAGACATGTATTCATCATTAAGTAATGCGCGCAGTAAGCGTGGTGCTATTGCTTTTGAAACTGAAGAGTCACTATTTCTTTTTAATGAAGAGAAAAAAATAGAAAGTGTCGTGCCGCTTATCCGTAACGACGCCCATAAAATCATCGAAGAATGTATGATTTTAGCCAACGTTGCCACGGCTAAATTTATTGAAAAAAATAAAAAGCCAGGATTATTTCGCGTACATGATAAACCAAGTGAAGATAAATATAATAATTTTGTTAGTTATCTGTCTGAGCTGGGTATTTCACTGCCAAAAAGAGAAGTACCAGAGCCGCAAGATTATTGTGATATTTTAGCAAAAGTGGCAAATCGTCCTGATCAAGAGCTGATTCAAACGATGTTACTGCGTTCAATGCGCCAAGCGGTTTATCAAAGTGATAATCTTGGGCATTTTGGCTTAGCGCTGGAGTCCTATAGTCATTTTACTTCGCCAATTCGTCGCTACCCAGATCTTGTCGTACATCGAGTGATCAAAAGTATTCTTCAACAGCAGCTTGACGCAACGGAACCAGCAACCGCTAATGCGGGGTTTTATGACTATAAACTTGAAGAAGTTATTGAGCTAGGTGAACATTGCTCAATGACTGAGCGCAGAGCTGATGACGCGACTCGTGATGTGAGTGATTGGCTAAAATGTGAGTTTATGCAAGATCATGTGGGTGATAATTTCACTGGTGTTATCAGTACCGTGACAAATTTTGGACTTTTTGTTCGCTTACAAGATTTACATATTGAAGGCTTGGTACATATTACGGCGCTTGGCCAAGACTATTATCATTATGATGATGTACGTATGTGCTTAACAGGTGAAAACAGTGGTGTTAAATATCGTGTTGGTGATGTGGTTACTGTACAAGTTGCTGCAGTAAATTTAGACGAAAAGAAAATAGACCTCACCATGCAGTCAGTTGGCGATAATAACGGTGATAAATTAAAAAAACCAAATCAAAATTCAAGTAAAAAGCCAAATAAAAAATCGAAGAAAACATCAAGCAGTAAAACTGCTCAGTCTAAAGAAGAAAAAAGCAAAGTTAAAAAACGGAGTGCACGCAAAAAACGCCCCGGTAAAAACGCACGAAAAAAAGCAAATCAATAATCAATCATGCCTATGTGGTTTTAACAAGTATAAATGATCATATATTGGGTGTGATTGGTATAACCACTGGAGTGACGTTTCTAGGCATGATAATAAATTAACAATTAGATATGAAGTAGGTCGTACGTGAGTGCGACAAAGGTAGAAAAAACATGGCAAAAAATGAAGAGTTAGTTTTTGGTATTCATGCAGTAAATGCTTTATTAACAAGTGCTCCTGAGCGCTTTATTGAAATATGGCTATTAAAAGGGCGTGAAGATGACCGTTTAATGCCTATTATTAATTTAGCACGTAAATATGGTATTGCCGCGCAAATGGCGCAACGTAAAGTGCTTGATGATAAAAGTTTAGGTGAGCAACACCAAGGCGTAGTCGCGCGAGTAAAGCCGGGAAAAGTATTTAATGAAAATGATTTAGATGACATTATTGCTAACGCTGAAAAAAATAATACATCACCATTTTTATTGATTTTAGATGGTGTTACCGATACCCATAACTTAGGTGCTTGTTTACGAAATGCCGATGCTGCCGGCGTACAAGCGATTATTGTACCGAAAGATAATGCGGCTCGTTTAACCGCAACGGTGCGTAAAGTAGCGGTTGGCGCGGCAGAATTTGTGCCTTTAATACAGGTCACTAATTTAGCGCGTACGATGAAACATATACAGAAAATGGGTGTATGGATTATTGGTACAGCGGGTGAAACGGATACCTGCCTTTATGATGTTAAATTATCAGGGCCAATGGCATTGGTAATGGGAGCCGAAGGAAAGGGCATGCGACGTTTAACCCGTGAAAATTGTGATCAATTGGTAAAACTACCAATGGGGGGTAGTGTTTCAAGTTTAAATGTCTCTGTGGCAACGGGTATTTGTTTATTTGAAATAGTTCGTCAACGTCGGTCGTAAACTTAAGTCGTTATTAACAATGTTTATGAGCAACATCCATAGCTAAAGTATTTAAATACTTATTGATCTCATCTCGTTGTTGAAAAAGTTTACTGAGTTGTTGTTCCGCTTTTTTAAACTGGCCTTTTTGGATATAAAGCTCAATTAACTCTGCTGTTTTATGCGCTGCAATATGGCTAGATTCAACATGATTGAATGAATTAAATTGTTGATATTTATGTATACCAATACTGTGATACCACTTGCCAAAATTACACTGAAGATGGTTAGCAATATTTAGCAATGCAATCGGTTTTTTTTGTGTTACGGCATTA
>Ga0105358_10001066_pt1 | contig 14421 bp, 18 predicted proteins | sample GOMGulsemesocosm_5_FD_83509 | JGI IMG/M metagenome (GOLD analysis project Ga0105358, IMG submission 83509) | Methane-oxidizing microbial communities from mesocosms in the Gulf of Mexico - GOM15C Gulf of Mexico | ecosystem: Environmental > Aquatic > Marine > Cold seeps | place: Gulf of Mexico... | reverse complement strand
CACTTTTGGGTCAAGAAACAGGCCCGCGTATGGGATCGTTTTTTGCCCTTTATGGCTTGAAAGAAAGCTGTGAACTTATCGATAAAGTTTTATTGGGTGAAGATTTTAACGCTTAAGTAAAATAACTTTGATCTATAAAAGCCATCCAGTTTATATCTGGGTGGCTTTTATTTTTCCCACACAAGAAAACTATAATCTGGTGTTTTTTCACCGTCCCCTTTGTGATCTTCTTTAAAGACACAAGACCATATGGTTTTGTCTAATTTAGGAAAAAACGTATCGGCATCTGGGTATTTTTTATGAACTTCTGTCACGTAAATTTTGTCAGCTTTATCCAAATATTGCGCGTACATCTGCATCCCACCAATGATGAATGCTTCTTGAGTACCGGCACCTTCTGCCAACAAAATGGCTGCACCCAAATCATGTACAATGGATACGCCTTTTGCTTGCCAACTCGCATCACGAGTCACCACAATATTCAAGCGCCCCGGTAAAGCCCGACCAATCGATTCATAGGTTTTGCGCCCCATGATAATTGGTTTTCCCATGGTCGTTGCTTTGAAGTATTTGAAATCTTCAGGGATATGCCATAACATTTTATTATCTTTGCCAATAGCACCATTTTCAGCCACGGCAACAATCATACTGATCTTCATTTATATAGCCACCGGTGCTTTAATATGGGGTTCAGGCTCGTAACCGATCAATTCAAAATCATCATAAGTGAAATCAAAAATATCCGTCACATTAGGATTCATTTTTAATTGAGGTAACTGTTTTGGCGTTCTAGAAAGCTGTAATTCCACTTGATCCATATGATTGGCATAGAGATGGGCATCGCCAAAAGTATGGATAAACTCGCCGACTTCTAAATCACAGACTTGTGCCAACATCATGGTGAGTTGGGCGTATGACGCAATGTTAAACGGTACACCTAAAAATATATCCGCACTGCGTTGATAAAGTTGACACGATAGTTTTCCATCCGCCACATAAAATTGAAATAAACAATGGCAAGGTGGCAGCGCCATTTCACCAATATTGGCAACATTCCAAGCGGATACGATCATGCGTCTGGAATCAGGATTGTTTTTAATTTGATCCACAAGGTTTTTGATTTGATCAATTTTTTCGCCATCAGGTGTCGGCCAAGAACGCCATTGATACCCGTATACGGGGCCTAAATTACCTGCGTCATCGGCCCATTCATCCCAAATAGAAACTTTGTTATCTTTTAGGTATTGAATATTTGTATCACCTTTTAAGAACCATAAAAGTTCATGAATGATCGAGCGTAAATGTAATTTTTTCGTTGTGATACATGGAAAGCCCTTAGATAAATCAAAACGCATTTGATAGCCAAAGACACTGTAAGTACCCGTTCCGGTACGATCACTTTTAAAAGTGCCTGTATCGCGCACATGGCGCATGAGATCAAGATACTGTTGCATTATGTAAAGGCCTTAACACAGTCAAAACGAGGGGTTCTTTATATAGTATCAAATTCACGCAAAGTCCATTTTGCTGTTTCACGAATAACCTCATGCTCATCCTGCAGAAGGGCAGTTACTTTATCTTTAAGTTCCACCTGTTTACCATTTGCGATTGCGATCAGAACATTTCGGATAAATCGATGACGCTTGATGCGTTTTATGGGACTACCCCTAAAGAACTCTCTAAATTCTTCTTCATTCAGCTCAATGAAATCGGATAAGAGGGGGGCGCTCAATTCAATACGTGGTCGATAATCTTTTTCTTGTGTTGGTTTTGTGAATTTATTCCAAGGACAGATCGCCAAACAATCATCACATCCATAAATACGATTTCCCATTTTACGGGCAAGGTCGGTATCAATCATGCCCTCATGTTCAATCGTCAAATAAGAAATACATTTACGTCCATCAATTTTTCCAGCCCCCAGAAATGCATCCGTTGGGCAAATGCTCAAACAACTGTTACAGCTTCCGCAATGATCGGTTTCAGGCATATCGGGTTCGATGTCTAAGGTCGTATAGATTTCACCCAGAAACAGCCATGATCCAAATTTTCGCGACACCACGCATGTATGCTTGCCTTGCCACCCGACTTGAGTTTGAGCAGCCAGTGGTTTTTCCATGACGGGGGCCGTATCGACAAAAACTTTCAGTTCACATTCCCAACGTGCCACCATGTCACGCGCGATACGTTTCAAGCGTTTTTTTACAGGATCATGATAGTCTTTATTTTTTGCATAACAGCTGATGAGTGCGCGATCAGGGTGGTCTAACAATTTCATCGGGTCATCTTTGGGACCATAATTTTGGCCTAAAACGATAATTGTTTTGGCATCTTCCCATAATACCTTGGGATCAGCCCTGCGCTCTTGTGTGGTTTGCATCCAATCCATGGTACCATATAGGCCTTGGTTATTGAATTCAGCCAAATCTGTTTTGGCTTGAGCTGATGTTTCAGCTTTGCAAAAACCGATATCATTAAATCCGGCTTCAAAGGCCATTTGGCGAATGGCTTCTTTAATATCACTCATCCAATGAACTTTCTTCAGCAGGAAATAAGATAGGTGCAGAACGTTTTTGTTCTTTATCTTATAAAGCTTGTTTGACTTAGAGGGAATAGTCCTTATTTATGTTCTAACATTCACGCATTAGGTATTTAAAGATGACAAAAGAATATGAAACGGCAGTTTTTGCAGCAGGTTGTTTTTGGGGCGTTGAATCCGGATTTCGCGAAGGTTGCGATATTGTCGATGCAGAAGTTGGATATACAGGCGGTCATACGGATAATCCGACATATAAAGATATTTGTACAGGTGACACCAACCATGCAGAAGCAATTAAAATCATATTCGATCCGACACGTATATCTTATGAAGATTTAATTGATTTATTTTGGGGATTACACGACCCAACGACGCTTAACCGTCAAGGCCCAGATAGGGGAACACAATATCGTTCCGCCATTTTCCCTCAAACCAATGAACAAAACTCTATTGCCCATAAAAAATTAGATGAAATTAAGTTAGCAAATCGGTTTTCAAACCCTGTCATAACTCAAATAGAAAAAACGGCACCTTTTTATCGTGCAGAAGAACAGCACCAACGTTATTTCGAAAAAACAGGTCAAAAGGGCACTTGTTATGTCAAATAGCCTATAAGTTACATTAATTTTTCCTTATATCAATTTACTGGTGTTTTAATCGCTTTTTTTGGGGCTTTAAAACGCTTGGCTGTTGCCATGACTGTTAGCAATGTTTTATGTTTTATAAGAATCGAACGGGTGGAATTAATTTATAATGACTGAGACAAAACACATACTCATCGTTGAAGATGACCCAAGTGTTGCAGATATCGTATCTGTTTGTCTTGAAGATGCGGAATTTAAAACCATCATCGCGAATACAGGTCAGTCAGCACTTAACATTATTTCAGATACACATATCGATCTATGCATTGTGGATTTAGGTCTGCCTGATATGGATGGTCTGTCTTTAACCCGTGAAATCAAAAGTCGTTGCAATATTGGCATTGTTATTTTAAGCGGGCGTGGAGAAACAACAGAACGTATTATCGGCCTTGAAGTGGGCGCAGATGATTATTTGGGAAAACCGTTTGAGCCGCGCGAATTACTTGCACGGGTGCGCAGTGTGATCAGGCGCACTCAAGTAACGAATACCACGACATCGAACGCGCCACAGCCATCCAATATTATTAAAGATGGATTTAATTATGTTTTTGAAGGTTGGAATGTTGATCTCTCATCATTAGAGATTGAAAGCCCTGATGGTGATCACCCCCGCCTATCCAGCAGTGAATTTAATCTATTACAAGCCTTTATGGAAAACCCCAATCGGATTTTAACCCGTGATCAGCTGCTCGATCTTGTACATGGGGATAACACGCCTGCATTTGATCGCAGTATTGATGTGCAAATCACGCGTCTGCGCAAAAAAATTGAACCGGACCCTAAGGCACCTAAATTTATTAAAACAGTGCGTAATCGGGGCTATATGTTTACCGCAAAGGTAAGCCGCACGTAATTCCTTGTGCATTAAGGATTGCGTGTTTCTATGCCGCCACCCGGATAAAATTCTTTACGTTTCCACCATAATAAATCGCCGCGTAAAAACGCTTGGGCCAAATCATTTTTGGGGCCTTTAAAGAAAGAGGCCGCAGTCGTATATTCTAGCAGGCGGCCGCGATGCATAAACATAACATCCGTACCCAAACGACGGGCTTGGCCCATATCGTGCGTGGTCATAATGATTGTTGTTCCGCTTTGTGCAATCGCCATGATTGTTTCTTCAATTGCATGTGTGGCAGATGGGTCTAGGCTTGCACTTGGTTCATCCAAAAATAAGACTTCGGGGCTGATGACCCAAGCGCGCGCCATGGCGAGACGTTGCTGTTCTCCAAAAGAAAGAATGCGAGCAGCTTGATTGGCAAGACGACCTAGTCCGATGCGTTTCAAAACGTCATATGCACGTTCACGGCGTTCATTTTTGCCCACCCCCTGTAGCTTCAATGCAAATTCAATATTTTCAAGTGATGAGCGGCGCAACATAACAGGACGTTGGAAGACCATGGCTTGGCGTTCGCGCGTATTTTTTGAAAAATTTTGATCGCCATTCCATTCAACAGAACCGCCCATGGGGGTAATCAAACCATGACACAGACGTAACAACAGGCTTTTTCCTGCACCATTTGCGCCTAAAATCATTGTGCGTGTTGCTGGCTTAACAGTAAAATTTAAATCTTTAATCAAGCGTTTGCCGCGTGCTTCAAAACGCAAATCACATACAGTCAAAGGTAAGATGGAAAGCTTTTTATTCATTTAACCACCAATCCTTTTCTTGGAAAATTCACCCAAAATAAAGGCACTTGCATTAATGGCAATTGAAAGACTTAATAAAATAATACCTAAACCTAAAGCTAAGGAGAGGTCTCCTTTGCTGACTTCCAAGGCTATGGCCGTTGTCATAACACGGCTGACATGATCAATATTACCGCCAACAATCATAACGGCGCCTACTTCAGCACTGGCACGGCCAAAGCCAGCTAAAACAGTGGTCATTAAATTGAAACGCCCATCCCATAATAAGGTGGGAATTGATCGGATTGGGCCACAGCCTAATGACAGTAATTGTTCTTTATATTCAGCCCATAACTCTTGCACGACTTGGCGGGTGAGGGCGGCAATAATGGGGGTGATCAAAATAACTTGTGCAATGATCATTGCTGTTGGTGTGAACAATAAGCCGAGAACGCCCAGAGGGCCAGAACGTGACAAAACAAGGTAAACCATCAAGCCAACAACAACAGGGGGCAGGCCCATTAAAGCATTCAATAAAACAACAGCCACCCGTTTACCCCGAAATGGGATCATAACAAGGCCAGCGCCAATGGGTAAGCCTAGGATGGCTGAAATCAAAACAGCACTTACGCTGACTTGTAATGACAGGCCGACAATCTCAACCAAATTTTTATCGAGATGTATGATCAGCCCAAATGCGGCTGAAAAAGCAGACCAGAATTCACCCACAGATCAGCCTCCACCACGATGAAAACTTTTGGACATGCGCGTGAATTCTATTAAAGCAGCCTCTTCGCTTAAGCCATAAAAGCGAAAAGTGATAAAAGTTACGGGAAGGCATAATAACGCAATGCGCCGTTCACCGACTTTGGACAGGTCAATTTCAATCTGGCCTGAAGGGGCACCTTCAATAAGAACATGCGCACCCTTATCTTCGTCACCGTGGTAAGTGATTTTACCATTTGCAATTGATTTAGGCAGCAAACGCATAAAATCTTTATGGTTGGTGCCCATCTCGCGAGTGATTTCTGCAAATTTATGTATATTAGCTGACACGTTTTATCCGCCTGCGATCGGCGGCCAAACAGCCACATGATCATTATCTTTTAAGTGATGAACTTGACGCGCACTGGGTTCAACATACGTGCCATTGACCAAAACTAAATGGCATTGTTCCAAGGGCACATCATACTGATTAAGGACATCAATAACGGTTTTTTCACCAGATAAAGAAATTTCAGCTTCGTTGGCAACAGCATTTTCGGGAAGGTATTTCCCCAACATCGCATAGAGTTTAAGCGTTACATTCATTTCAAGTTTCAACTCCCGTTGCACAGGTAAGGTTATTTTACACGTGTTAAAACAGTTAGAAGCTCAATGCTATCCTACTTTAGATGAGATGCAAAAGATTCCTTATCACGAAATTGTTGATTTCATTTAAATTTACTGGAGATTTGATCTAAGCCCCAATCTAACCAAGGCGTAAGAAGCTGAAGGTCGCTTGCTTCAATTGTTGCCCCGCACCAAATACGCAGTCCTGCAGGTGCATCCCTATATGATCCAATGTCATAGGCTGCATTTTCTGTATCTAAAATCGTAACGAGCCGTTTTGCCGCTTTGGCTTTATTCTCAGCAGATAGTTTTTGGAACCAATCGGCCGTAATGCTTAAACATACAGATGTGTTTGATCGTGTTGCCTGATCTTCTGCCAAGAAATCGAAGGTATTATTTTGTGAAACCCAATCTTCGATGACTTTTAGGTTTGCTTGTGAACGCGTTATCAATCCTGATAAACCACCAACTTCTTCAGCCCACTTTAAACCATCCAATGCATCTTCTACGCATAACATGGATGGTGTATTAATGGTTGCGCCTTTGAAAATCCCTTCAATCAGCTTACCATTTTTAGTCAGGCGGAAAATTTTTGGCATGGGCCAAGGCGGTGTATAGCTTTCAAGGCGTTCAACAGCGCGCGGGCTTAAAACCAGCATGCCATGTGCGCCTTCGCCGCCCATAACTTTTTGCCATGAATAAGTCAAAACATCGATTTTTCCCCACGCAATATCCATCGCAAAAACAGCAGATGTGGCATCGCAAATTGTCAGGCCTTCACGGTCCTGTGCAATCCAATCCCCATTTGGGACGCGCACACCAGATGTTGTACCATTCCAAGTGAAAATGATGTCACGCGAAAAATCAGCTTGGTTAAAGTCAGGAATTTGTCCGTAAGGTGCTTTAAATTCACGCACATCATCAAGTTTCAATTGGTTTTTTATATCGTCAACCCAGCCTTTACCGAAGCTTTCCCATTGGAAGATATCAACACCACGCGGGCCAAGTAAGGACCATAACGCCATTTCAACCGCACCTGTATCTGATGCAGGTACAATGGCGACACGATAATCTTCTGGAATGCCTAGAACAGATTTTGTGCGCACAATCGTGTCTTCTAATTTTTCTTTACCGATTGTTGCACGGTGAGAGCGACCTAAGGGAGCATCTTTCAAAGCATCCAAGCTGAATCCAGGACGTTTAGAACAAGGGCCAGAAGAAAAATTCGGATTAGCCGGTTTTACATTTGGTTTTTTTACAATGCTCATGTCTGTATAAACTCCCTTCCAGACAGCCAATCAATATCTGAAAAGAGAATACGCTCACGCCGATCCTCTTCTCTTACAACCTATGGCAAAAGAAGAACTTGCCAGCCCTTTATGATCAAGGCCAAAGCTCATGGAGGTGGTAGCAAAAAAAAAGGTTCGAAGCAATGAAGCATCGAACCCTTTTAAAAAACTTATGCTAAGAAAGATTTACTCTTTGCCAAACACACGTTCAAAAATCACATCAACCCGTTTGGTATGATAAGCAATGGAGTCTTCTTCCAATAGTGTGCTTAACGCATCAACAGATAAGTGTTCTGTCAAACCTTCGTCTTTTGATAAAAAGAAGAACAGGCGGTTATCATGGTCTTGTGCTTCAACTTCTGTTGCATCCATGACGGCTGGGCTGTCTGGGTTATCTGGATCAATGCCATAAGATTTCCAAACGCGCATCGCATTACGTTGTACGATACGATATGATTCTTCGCGGCTAACATTATTTTGCGTCAAGAATAACAAGACACGTTGTGCATCATGCACACCGCCAAAGTTATTCATGTGGTCCAACATATTTTGAGGATAAAGCACTAATTTTTCAATTGTGCCAGCCAAGCGGTTCAAGGCAAAATCAAGTGTTATGGTTGAATCTGGCCCAATCATACGTTCAACAGAAGAATGCGAAATATCGCGTTCATGCCAAAGCGTCACATTTTCCAATGCAGGCACAACCGCCATACGAACTGTGCGTGCCAAACCTGTTAGGTTTTCCGTCAAAATAGGATTACGTTTATGGGGCATTGCGCTGGAGCCTTTTTGACCCGGCGCAAAATATTCCTGTGCTTCGCGTACTTCTGTGCGTTGCATGTGACGGATTTCAGTCGCAACATTTTCCATAGAAGAAGCAATAGTGCCCAATACACAGAAGAAATGTGCATGGCGATCACGTGGAATAACTTGTGTTGAAATAGGTTCTGGCGTCAAATCCATTTGTTCCGCCACATATTCTTCAACGCGCGGGTCAACATTTGCAAAAGTACCGACGGCACCAGAAATCGCACAAGTTGCGATGTCTTCACGGGCCATTTCAAGACGTTTACGGTTACGATCCATTTCCGCATAAAAACGGGCAAATTTTAAGCCCATTGTCACGGGTTCGGCATGAATGCCGTGGGAGCGACCAATACAAACCATATCTTTGGTTTCTTTGGCACGTTTTTTCAACGCAGCCAACAAACGGTCTAAATCACCCAGCAACAGATCAGCTGCTTGTTTCATTTGTACGGATAAACATGTGTCCAGAACATCCGAAGATGTCATGCCTTGGTGAACAAAACGTGCTTCATCACCGACGTTTTCAGATAATTCAGTCAAAAACGCGATGACATCATGTTTAACTTCGGCTTCAATTTCATCAATGCGCGCAATACGTTCTGGTGTATATTCTTTTTGGCCTTTTGCCCAAACAACTTCGGCTGTGCCTTTCGGAATAACGTTGAGTTCTTCCATTTTAGTCACAGCGTGAGCTTCAATTTCAAACCAGATACGAAGTTTATTTGCAGGCTCCCAAATGGAAGTCATTTCCTTGCGGGAATAGCGTGGGATCATATTGATAGTCTCCTATTGGACAATGGCAGCTTGGCTGTTTTTTAACGGTTTTTCACGAGCCGTCAATTGCCTATAGGGGCGAGGCAATAAAACTCTTTTAAAACAAATGGATATTAAGGAGCGGAGGCGGTGAGAGATAAATTGAAGCTAACAAATACAATCACTTCCAAGTTCGAATCACCTTTGTTCTGGCTTCGTGTGAAATGGTCAGGTGGTCTGTAAGCCGGGTTTTGTCCCGCTGCCATTACAACAGCATAGATGATCATTCGTCTGGGATGTTTGTTACCAAACACCTCGCGCGACACACCCGAATGGTAGCTTGAATATGCGCTTGCAGCCCATTAAATCTGCCGTCCATTCCTATTCGGTCTTGCTTCCGGTGGGGTTTAGCGTGCCCCCCTTATTGCTAAGCGGGCGGTGCGCTCTTACCGCACCCTTTCATCCTTGCCATCCGATCCGAAGATGTGATGGCGGTTTGCTTTCTGTGCCACTTTCCCTAGGGTCGCCCCCGCCGGACATTATCCGGCACCGTATATCCATGAAGCCCGGACTTTCCTCCCTTAATTCGTTACCAAAGAAAGGGCGATCATCCAACCACCTGACGGACATCATTTAAGGCTATTTGGTTGTGAGGTCAAGTAATGCCATGAGGCGGGCGTGTGTTTTCTTCGGATCAGGCTTAATTAAGGCTTCTGTATGGAAATGGCGTTCGAACGCCATAAGGGTTTTTGAAAGGTCATCGGTTTCGTAACCAAATTTGCGTAAATCGTCTTTTATCGTGCGGGAGGGGGCGTGATTGAAAGCAGATGTCCACAGGCCAATTCCGTTGGTGCTAAGTTCCTGCCAAGGAAAAAGCTCGCCGGGGTCTTCTTTGCGTTTTGGCGCGATGTCAGAATGAGCGACAACATTATGTGCTGGAATAGGATGGCGGGCCAATATGGCTTGGCACAGTTTGATCACATTTTGGATTTGAACGTCAGGAAAGCTGTGATAGCCAAATTCATGCCCCGGATTAACAATTTCAATGCCAATGGAGCGTGCGTTAATATTCGTATTTCCACGCCAAAAACTTACACCTGCATGCCACGCACGTTTTTCTTCTGGTACAAGCTGGAAGATTTGGCCGTCTTCTTCAACCATGTAATGCGCGCTAACTTCTGCATCTTCGTTGCACATACGTTCAAGCGCTTCTTGGCCGGATTTCATCCCTGTATAATGCAGGATGAGCATATCAATGTTTAAATCATTGGGTCGCGCATCACAGTTGGGTGAAGCAGATTGAATGATGTTCATGGTGTATATTGATCCCAAGGTGGAATAGGGCTGAGCTTTTCCAATAGATAATCGATGAAGACACGAAGTTTGGGTGCTGTATAGCGGTTTTGCGGATAAATCGCCCAGAAAAATGTTCGAGATGGCGGCTCAAATTCTTTAAGAATTTCAATCAAATCACCTTGTTTGATCTTTTCCCCACCTAATAAAGTTGCAAGCCGTGCAATGCCAAGCCCATTGAGTGCGGCATAATGATGGGCTTCGCCATTATTGCATGTCAGGCTGCCCTTTACCTTAAGCAGTTTTGGTCCCGGGCAATTGGTGAAGGGCCAATCATTGAGATATTCCGGTTCATTATATGTTAGGCAATTATGGTTGAGCAAATCGTCTGGTGTCTGTGGCTCGCCAAACTTTTCAAGATAAAAGGGCGAGGCATATATAATACGGCGAATAGAACAAATTTTGCGGGCAATCATGGAACTATCGAACAGTTCATCGCCGATCCGCAAAGCAACGTCTTCACCAGATTCCATTAGATCAACCCGACGATCTAGTAAATTCATTTCGATTTCAATGTCGGGATAGCGTTCTTGAAATTCAACCAGCAAAGGGGCGATACGACGTGCCCCCATGACAACGGGCGCATTGACGCGCAATAAACCACGCGGTGCATCACGCATACCGCCGACTTCACTTTCTGCATTGTCAATTTCACTGAGGATACGTTTTGTATGTTCCAGATAACGCGCGCCGGCTTCTGTTAGGTTTAATGCCCGTGTTGTGCGGTTCAGCAGGCGTACACCAAGACGGTCTTCTAGGGCATTGATTTGTTTGCTAACCGCGGAAGGTGTCAAGTGAAGCGCACGTGCCGCAGAAGAGAAACTACCTTGCTTGACGGCCTGAGCGAAAACAGACATTTGGCTTTCTTTGCTCATAGGGGAAACCTCATCTGTTCCTAAAATTCACAAGTGGTTTGCCAAAATAGCATATTATCATTTGTCAGGGAAAGAAATACATTAGCTTCAACAAGACAGCAAATTGATGACCGCTTAAAGGAGCCCTCTCATGAAAACGTACATGATCTTAGAAGCAAACACTGTGAGCCCTGAAGATATCGATCGTGCCATAGCACGCGGACACAGTTTACGTAGTGAAGCGACTTGGCGCTTCTTTCAAGCCATTTCAAACAAAATCACAAAATTATTTCATTCAAATTCGTCAGATGATTCCGGTTTGGCGCATTCAGCTTAAAAGTAAATCTCCCATTTCCTTTTAAGTTAAAAGATGAAGACGGAATATTCTTGTAAAAAAGACCTTGCTCTCCTCCCAGAGTGAGGTCTTTTTTTATCTTGATGTTTAAAATACATAGTTTGATGTATTTTAGCCTTCAGTCTTATTTTTTAAATAGGGCTGCCAGTCATTATAAGGGGCAAGAACGGGTGCCAATATCTTGTTGTAAACGCCTTCTTTTTTCAATTTCATGATCGCGTTGGTTAAATATTCATCGACAATCCGCCCGACCTTTCCTTTGGGAATTAGGGCCTTGACCTCAAAATTATAATAAAGCTGTCTGTGAATATTGTTCAGATCATACTGATGAATGAACGGATCTATTTCATTTTGCGCAAAGATGAAACCATCAATTCGACCTGCATTTACTTTACGTATGGCACAAGGAAGGCAGGGTGTCCCTGTTATAGGGAAGGGGAAAAAATTGATATGAGCGGAGTCTGTGACGATATCATAATTACTTAACTGCGAGATATCGAGCGGCTTATCTTTATGAGTATAAAGAACGAAGGCAACCTGAAAAAGTGTTTGTGTCGAAAAAGCATATGGCAGCTGTTGAACATCAATACCGGGAGTTTTAATCAGTGGAATATGATAGTCCGCGCTGGCGTTTGTTAAGTTATTAATAGAGCGCTTGAAAGGGACAACGACCATATTTGTATGGCTGTTTGAAACACGATCTAAATTTCTAATTAAATCAACAAAGGCCCCTTTAATCTCACCTGATTCATTGATTTCAGCCGACTTTGGCAAGGAAGCAAGTGTCGCACTCAGTTGTATGGGTTGGGCGTATGCGAGTGTGCTTATCAACACGAAACCGAGCAGCAGGGCTATTATGCCTGACTTCAAGATTTGGTTGGATGCACTGTTCATGCTTAGGTTATCCCGTTGCATAAGGTGGAAATTACGAATGCCTAATTCATAATTAAAACATATTATACTGATTTTTTAGAATCGGTTATTCGCATATTCTTATTAAAAAGTGTAAAATTTTACTGTTTTTTACAGACCTTAAGTTATTTGATTGAGCCAAGTTATAAGTTCTAGCGTTATCTAGAATCTTTCAGAAACCCAAATGGCAACTTTTGACCCTGCTTTTACGGCACCCGTAATAATATTGTAACCGGGGGCTTGTTCAGCGCCATGCGCATAGGCGGTGTCACGGTGTTCAAGTTCTTCTTCGCGAAATTTGATAAATGTTTCGCTTAATTCAGGCTCGCTTGACCCAAGTGTTTCAATCTGTTCTGCGTAATGTTGATCAATGGTCTCTTCTACAGCCACCGTACAGGCCATCGCGGCTTTTTCACCCAATAAAGCCGTTCCTGCACCAAGGGCAAAGCCCGCCATATGCCATATGGGTGTGAAAAAAGTCGGACGGACACGGCGGGCTGCAGCCATTTTATTGAAAGTGTCTAGATGGACTTCTTCTTGATCCAGCATATGTTGGAGAAGGTCTTTTTTATCACTTTTTCCAAGAACGGCCAGTTGACCCTTGTAAATGCGCACAGCACCATATTCACCCGCTTGATCAACGCGGATCATACGTTTTATCATTTCATCATGGGCAGGGTCGCCGGGCATATGGCCTTTTGCATTTGTCATGGTTGCTGGCTCGTTCAAATTTTTATTTATGAGAAGCGATTTTACGGATAATCACAAGGCTCGTAAAGGTGCTTAATGCAAAAACGATATTGGCAAGGGTGTTATAGGCTGTGATGGAGATGCCGAATATGACCCAATCTTTTTTATCACAGGGTTTTAAAGCTTCGCTCATGATCGATGATTTTAGGTCTTGAAGACTTGAGGTTAAACCTTGTGTGCCACTGCAACTGGCCTCCCACCAGAATTCCTCAACACCAAAATGATAAAAAGCAATGCTCGCGCCACAGATAAATGCAATGCCGCAGCCTATAAGTGCTGTCTGTTGGGTGAAACCACCAGGACGCCCCATAATGGCAAATACTGCAAATAAACCAGCTGCCGCGTAAGGGATGCGTTGGTAAAGGCATAAAATGCAGGGATCAATTCCAGAAACAAACTGTACAAAATATGCTGTGCTGAGTGCCACTACGCAGACAAGGAAAATAAGCAAACCGGGAAGTTTCGGTTTTTGTGCAATGAGGGTCGATAGATTGTTCATGTTCAATGCCATAGTTTGATTAATGCAAAACCACCGACGACTAAAATGACAAATACAAGGGTCAATTTTGCCAAATGTCGTTCAATGAAAATTCTTATGGGGGTACCATATTTCCACAATAAGGCAGCAATGAGGAAAAAACGCGCGCCGCGCCCAATTAATGATGTGAGGCCAAAAGAGGTGATGTCCATTTGCGTGACACCGCTTGCGATGGTGAACAATTTATAGGGAATGGGAGAGAACCCAGCTGAAAAAACAATGAGAATACCATGTTCGTTATAGAGTTCTTTCACAGCGTTGAATTTTTCAACTGCGTGATAGAATTCTAATACGGGTAGCCCGACAGTTTCAAATAAACCATATCCAATTCCATAACCTGCAAGGCCACCTGCAACAGAGGCAAGCGTACAGATTAATGCAAATTTCCAAGCTTTCTCACGTGCAGCCAATACCATCGGGATTAAAATAATATCCGGTGGAATGGGGAAAAAAGAACTTTCAGCAAAAGCGACAAGTGCAAGAATTAGTAAGGCGTGAGGATGTGCAGCCAAGCCCATTGTCCAAGTATAAAGTCTTTGAAGCACGTGAATATATCCTCTTTTTCAATGAAACTGAATGCTGGTTTAACAGTGGTTTTATGCGGCTGCAACGTCAGAAACTATATTAAGAACATTTTTCTTGTTAAATTCGCTGTTACAGAATGAATTT
>Ga0105358_10001065_pt1 | contig 14424 bp, 10 predicted proteins | sample GOMGulsemesocosm_5_FD_83509 | JGI IMG/M metagenome (GOLD analysis project Ga0105358, IMG submission 83509) | Methane-oxidizing microbial communities from mesocosms in the Gulf of Mexico - GOM15C Gulf of Mexico | ecosystem: Environmental > Aquatic > Marine > Cold seeps | place: Gulf of Mexico... | reverse complement strand
TAAAACGAATTAAAGCGCTTGACCATAATGATAAAGAAATCGATACGGCTGAATATAGCTATTATGAGAAAGGTAAGACCGCAATAGTCGAGTTTAAAAAAGGCCAGGGCGGAAGAGCATTGCAACAAGCAGGCGAATCATTATTGGGCGCTAATCAAGAACAGTCTTCCAATAAAACGTCTATCGCCCAGCATCGTTTAGTTTTTTCTGAACCTGGTTATACCGAGCGTGTCGAATTTCGTAATCTATATGGTATTGCAAGCAAAGATGATGTAGGTAGCTTTGGTCAGGCATATACCTATGATGAAACGGGGAATAAGTTATCTACTTTTAATCTTTCCAGCGATGGCAGTGCTCTTGTTACCAAAGATGGAATAAAAGAAATACGCGCTGTTTATGATGAGACACATAATTTAGTTTCTCTCGCTTATATAGATGTAGGTAATAAATTAGCTATTAATGATAAAGGGTATGCTCGTATTAATTGGCAGATTGATGAAAAAGGTAATAAAATTTTGCTGGCGTATTTCGGAGCAGATAATAAGTCAGTTTTATCGAAAGATGGAATTGCTGGTGTTACAAAAACCTATGATGCTCGAGGTAATGAGGTTGAGCAGGCGTATTTTGATACAGAGGGTAAGACAGTTCTACAAATAAGGGGTATGGCTCGTGTTTCTTCTGTATTTGATGACAGGGGTAATATGCTTGAGCAGGTGTATTTTGATACAGAGGGTAAGGCAGTTTTGGGAATAGATGGTTATGCTCGTATCAAATGGCGTATTGATGCAAAAGGGAACGTAATTGATCAGGAACATTTCGGAATAGAGGGTAAACCAATTTTATCTAAAAATGGCTATGCTCGTATTACTAGGGTCTATGATAACAAAGGTAATGTAGTAGAAGAGGCCTTTTTTGGTACGGATGGTAAGCCTGTTTTATCTAAAAATGGGTTTGCTCGTATGATCTGGCGCTTTGATACTAATGGAAATAAAATTGAATGGGCATATTTTGGAATAGAGGGTAAACCTGTTTTATCTAAAAAAGGACTTGCTCGTGTTACTAGTACCTATGATGACCGAGGTAATCAGGTCGAAGTGGCCTTTTTTGATACGGATGGTAAGCTTGTTTTATCTAAAGACGGTATTGCTCGTATCAGATGGCGCATTGATGTAAGAGGGAACCTAATTGAACAGGCGTATTTTGGAACGAATGGTAAGCTTGTTTTATCTAAAGACGGTATTGCTCGTGCTACTAGAAGCTATGATGACCGAGGAAATGAGGTTGATATGGCGTATTTTGGAACGAATGGTAAACCTGTTTTATCTAAAAAGGGTATTGCTCGTGTTATAAGTACCTTTGATGACCGAGGTAATTTAGTTGAGCAGACTTTTTTTGGTAAGGAAGGAAATCTTGCGTTATCTAAAAAGGGATATGCTCGTATCAGATTACGTATTGATTCAAAAGGGAACCAAATTGAGACGGCATATTTAGGAATAGATGGAAATCCTGTTTTAAATAAACAGGGAATTGCCCGTATTACTAGTGTCTATGATGACCGAAAAAATGTAGTTGATACAGCATATTTCGGCATAGATGGTAAACCTGTTTTATCTAAAAAAGGTCTTGCTCGTATTATTAGTACCTATAATGAACGAGGTAATATAATTCAACAGCAGTATTTTGGGATAGATGGTAAGTCTGTGTTAAATAGAGAAGGTATTGCTTTTGTTACGTTTACTTACGATGAACGTAATAATATAACAGAGTATACTTATTTTGGAGTATATGGTGAGGTAGCATTATTAAATAATGAGTTTTTTCGTAGTACGAATGTTTTTGATAGTAAAGGAAATAACATAGAACGACGATTTTTTGGAATCAATAACAAACCAATTTTAAATAAAGATGGCTACGCTCGTGTCACATGGTTCTATGATACAAGGGGACGTGAAATTGAAACAGCCTATTTTGGAGTTGATAATAATCCTATTTTGATAAATGAAGGTTATGCTCGTGTAGCACTAGACTACGATGACAGAGGTAATATGGTTGCATGGTCATTTTTCGGATTAGATGGTCAGCTAATTTTAGATAAAACGGGTGTCGCTCGTTCAACTGGAGTCTATGACGACAGAGGTAATAAGGTTGAAGGAGCTGTTTTCGGAACAGATGGTAAGCTAGTGTTAAATAAGGATGGTTTTGCTCGTGTTATTGGTACCTATGATAAACGAGATAATAATATAGAGTTGGCATATTTCGGAATAGATGATAAGCCAATATTAAATAAAGATGGCTATGCTCGTGTTATTGATGCTTATGATGACTATGGAGATACAGTCGGGAGAGCTTACTTTGATACCAAAAATAAATATATCAAAGGCACAGGAACATTTAAAAAAACCTCTAAATAGGCAAGGCATAAATATGGATTTCAGAGAGTTTGCGACAAATTATTTAAACCCAATTTTTCTGTTTTACCGGGCAGTTTTGTTAATCTCTGCAGGCGGGATGGTATTGTTCTCAATTCCCCTTTTTATAAATAATGCCAGTAGAAATGACGTTGTAATTGTCGTTGTTGTAGCCATTGCTGTTTCAATTGGCCTGGTTAGATTGTTATGGCAACGACCCTATATGTTGTACCTTTTTATTCCTCTTGTTGTTTCCGGTGCTGCTTTTGCTATTCGTGGGAATGATGCACCACAACAAGGTATCTTATGGCTACCAATTATTATGTGGTTAAGCTCGGCCATTCTAATCGCATGGAATGGAATAAGGTCCTGGGGATATGGCATTTCGTTAAATGATATTAATGATAGATTAGATAACTGAAGGCAGATAATTAATGGCAATATTTAAGTTTATAGCCAAGAAAATGAGCACGGGTGAAGCAGTCAAGGTGGAAGTCTTTCTTGGTGGCAAAGCGCGAGGGTTTACTCCAGGAACTAAAGATGGGTATTTAATTGTTGAAACAACTCAAAGTGGTAAATATGAATGGTATGCAAAAAGAAGCGGATCAAAAGTAGATTCTGGTAATTCTTCTGGAGGGAGTATTTTGATAGGCGTTAATTAATAGTTCTGCAAGCATATATATTGGAGAGATTATGTTAGTTTGGAAAGGGTGGGGATTAATGGTGTTAGCCATTCCTTTGGTTTGTAGTTTTTTATTACAATTTATCGTAAATTTTAATTTTGGAGATGGATTTTACAAAACAGAAAGTTGGCCTATGCCTGTTGCATTCATAGTATCTTCTATACCTGTTTTTATACTGGGTTATAAGCTCAACAATAAATCAGGAAGAATAGTGGTTGATATAGAAACTAATGAAAAAATAGAACTAAAAACCATACACTCGTTCTTTTGGATACCCATGCAATATTGGGGCGCCATTATAATATGTATCAGTATATGGATGTATCTGGCTAATACTGGGATGATTTATAACTCATAATGATTGGCAGAGAATCACTAATGCTCAGGAAATGCTTAAAACCATTGATTTAAAAAAAATACTCTCTTCAAATGATATCACTGGTCTAAAAACAGCTATAGAGTTGGGCCTGGATATGAATGAAGCAATGCATCCAGCTTTTCCTGCACAACCAGTTTTATATTTTTGTAATAATAGCCGACATGGTTCTGCTGCGGGTGAAATGCTTCAGTTATTGATAGATGCAGGGGCGGACTTGTCAGTAAGAGACAAATTTTCGCATAATGCGATGTATTATGCTGTGACTAGAGGATGTTCAGAGATGGTGAACGTTTTAAAACTTAATGGCCAAAGTATATTACCTAGCTGCTCATTGTTAGAACTACTAGCACATAGACCAAGACATCCAATACTTGACCAAAAACAAGGCTATAAACAGGTTTTAAAGTTATTGCTGGAAGAATCCCCCTTTCTGGAAGAAAAAACCAACGATAACAACCCTAAAACAGCTTTGCACATCGCCTGTAAAAATGGATTTTCTAATGAAATAGAAATACTGCTAATGGCTGGAGCCAATCCGAATAGCAAAGACAACAATGGCGAAGCCCCTTTGGCATATATTACTAACTATGCCTGGCGCGCACATATTGACTGTTTATTTGCGATTTATTATCTGATCAAATGTGGTGCTGATTTGGATAATTTAGGAAATAATGAAGATTCAGAAACAGCACTTGCCTGGGCAACGATGTATGGTGGAAATACACTGACAGTCGTGACCCATTTGTTAGAATCGGGTGCCAATCCAAATAAGGAAAACCACCGGGGAGAAAGCCCTTTAATACATGCAGCCAGGAGTGACAGAGCAGATATAGTGCAGGCACTACTGTTTTTTGGTGCCAATTTAGATCATAAAGACAGCAAAGGTAAAACAGCATTGGATTATGCCATAGAAAATAAACGGGGAGAGGTGGTTAAGATATTAACTGGTTAGGCTATCAATTATACTTCGCCAATCTTTTGAGAAGTGCTATGCAAAGCAAAGAATATAACAACATGCAATTAGAATTTAAGAGATTCTTTAATCAAGGCTTAACAGATTATGAAATTGAGCATAAAAAAGGTGGTATAAAAAAGCATAGCTCGTTCCTCACTCTTGGTTTTTTGTCTTCGGTGATTTACGACGTTATTCATTATTAAAAGCAAACCGACTAAAAGTAAATAATGCCCCAACTACTCCGCATATTCATATCCTCCCCAAGTGATGTAGAAGTCGAACGACAAATTGCATTACAAGTCATAAACCGTTTAGGGCAAAAGTATCAAAATTCATTGGAATTAAAAGCTGTCTTATGGGAACGCGAACCTTTATTGGCTAGTGGACACTTTCAAGATGCGTTAGATCCGGGTAGTGCTGATATTATGGTCTGTATACTCTGGTCTAGATTAGGATCTCCTTTACCCTCAAAATTCACAACGCCTGAGGGACGGTCTGGTGTGACAGGAACCGAATGGGAGTTTGAACATGCCCTGGCTGCTATTAATGAAACAGGACGTCCAGATTTAATTGTTTATCGCAAAACCAGCGAGTTAACAACTAATGTAAATGATTCCCAAAAAGCGAAACAAGCGATTGAACAGAAAGAACAACTAGATGCTTTTTTTGATCGAAATTTTCATAATCAAGATGCAGAACACACTTTTAAGCGAGCATTTTTTCCGTTTGAAACATCCGATAAATTTGAACAACAGCTGGAACCCCATTTAACTGAGTTACTGGAAAAACACTTAGAAAAAAATCAAAAAAACCGGCAAGAGATCATCACCTGGCATCAAGGTTCACCTTTTAGAGGCCTGGAAACCTTTAATCAAGAACATCAAGCGATCTTCTTTGGACGTACCCATGCCATTGGTCAGGTAATGACTCAATTCAAAGACCAGGTAAATAACAAGCACCCTTTTTTAATGCTTTTGGGTATGAGTGGTAGCGGAAAGTCCTCACTGCTGAATGCCGGACTCTTGCCACTGTTACAAACCCCCAGAGTTGTAGAATATGCTATTGGTTATTTACGGTTAGTTACAATAAGGCCTAGTCTTTGTGAGCATTCACAAGGGCCATTAATGGGACTATGTCAGCAATTAATCCAAAACCTCCCTGAGCTAACAAAACAGGGACAAGATGCAGAAACACTAGAAGAACAAATACTTCGATCACCAAAAACCCTAAGGAATACCTTTAAACAGCTAACGGAAACACTGCAACATCAAGCAACCCTGCATAAGCAAGTCAGCGCAAGATTACTACTCACCATAGACCAGTTTGAGGAACTGTTTACCCACAAAGCCTTTGACCCTGAACAGCGTGAAGCATTTTGCCTAGGTTTGAAAATATTAATTGAAACAGGCTTTATTTGGTCTATCTGTACCATGCGCAGTGATTTTAACAGTGCCGCAGAAGGCACAACACTGATTGAACTGATGCGTGGGCAAGGGCAATATACCCTGCAACCACCTAAAGCCCATGAAATAGAACAAATTATCAGACAACCCGCTAAAGATGCTGGTTTAAGTTATGAAACTACGGAACAAGGTCAAAGTCTGGATAACGAAATTTATGAAGCTACCCTTAAACAAGTAGGGGTATTGCCACTGCTGGAGTTCTGTTTAAATGAATTATTTATACATCGTAATACAGAAACCCAACAACTTACTTACAGCGCCTATGAGCACATAGGTAAACTGGAAGGCGCTATCAGCCAGCGAGCAGAACAAGAAATAGAACAATTACAAGATCAGCTTAATCTAAAACAAGCATTACCTAATGTATTTCATGCCCTGATCAGCATAAATCCAGATAACGAAGAAACAGCGACCTCGCGGTATATGTTAGCTAATCACTTTAGCCGGGAAAGTGAAGAAAATATTATTATTCAGGCTTTAATAAATGCCCGGTTATTAGTCGCTAATGAAGATAATAACAAAGCAACCATCAGAATAGCCCATGAAGCACTTATTACCCACTGGCAAAGTGTTAAAGACTGGATATTGAAAGATATTGAGTTTTTAAAGTGGCATGCTAGAACAGAGCAGGATGCACATTTATGGCAACAAGAGGGTAGGATAAAAGCTAGACTACTGCAAAAAGGTAAACCACTGACCGATGCGGAAAGTTTTTTGGAAACTCGGGAAGAAAATATACATAGTCAAATCATATCTTATATTCAAGCTTCAATGACATTGGCAAAGAAAAAGAAAAAGATTGGCTGGATAGTCACTGTATGTGTTTTTATTATTCTTTCAGGACTTACAGTTTTGTCAATCAATAAAAGCATTGTTGCTGAAGAACAAATAAATATTGCACAAAACGAAACAAATAAAGCAATACAGGAAAAAGAGAAAGCCCAATTTGCTCAAAAAGAAGCAGAACATAATATTGGTTTAGTTTTTGCTGAAAAAGCAAAAATTGCTGACCAAAAACATAAACAGGCCAGTGCAATACTCTATGCGTTAGCTTCAATGACACAACTAATTCCAGATAAGGAAATTATAGAAAATATTGAATTAAATTCGATTGTAAGAAAAAAACTAGAATACACAATGGCTTTGAAAATTAATCCCTATAAACAACATAAAGAAACAAAACAAATAGTTGCCATTTCCTATGATGGAAAAATATTCGCTTCGGGGACGGGGGGGGATGAAAATACAGTGCACTTGAGGGATATTATTAGTGGTAAATCTCTAGCTATTATGGAAGGACACACGGGTTCTGTTAGCAGTATTGCATTTTCACCAGATGGTAAGACTCTAGCTTCGGGGGGGCGGGATAACACCGTCCGGTTATGGGATATTGCAACGGGCAAGTCTCTAATTATTATGGAAGGACACACGGGTTCTGTTAGCAGTATTGCATTTTCACCAGATGGTAAGACTCTAGCTTCGGGGGGATGGGATGACACCGTCCGGTTATGGGATATTGCAACGGGCAAGTCTCTAATTATTATGGAGGGACATACGGGTGATGTTGAAAGTGTTGCATTTTCACCAGATGGTAAGACTCTAGCTTCGGGGGGAAATGATGGAACAGTACGTATATGGAGTGTCGTTAGCGGTGACTCTCTGACAGTTATTGAGGAGTATAGAGGAAGTTCTATTGTAAATATTTCCTTTTCTACTGATGGCAAAATATTAGCTCTTGGACGGTTTGGTGGAACAATAAACCTATGGAATATTGGAAAAGGTAAGATAATATCAGTTATTGAGGTATTTACATCTATTAGTAGTCTTGCTATATCACCCGATTTCAACACAGTAATATTTTCTAGTGCAGAGAACAATTTATTCTTATGGGATGTTTCCAGGGGTAAATTTCTGGCTACTATTGATGAGCATGCTGGTTCTGTTGTCAGTATTGAATTTTTTTCTGATAGCAAGAATTTTGTTTCAGTTGGTTATCAGGACTCGATACTTGTATGGGATCTTTCTGGTGATATTATGTCGGTTTTTGGGGAAGGACGTTATTATGATGTTGCTATTTCTTCTAATGACACGATTGCTATAAAGACTCGTTTTAATACTGTGTATATAAATAATCTCCTTAGCGATTTTTCGACTGAAATTATTGTAAACAATAGGGGAATTAGAAGTATTGCCATTTCTCCAGATGGCGAAAAACTAGCCATAGGGGGTGGGAATGGCATTGTAAGTTTATGGGATGTTTCAAAGGGTATAAATATAGGCGTTCTTGAGGGACATACAGGAGATGTTAATAGTGTTGCATTTTCACCAGATGGTAAGACTCTAGCTTCGGGGGGGGACGATAAGTCGGTGCGCTTATGGGATGTTGGAAAAGGCAAATCACTTGCAATAATTGAAGAACATACGGATTATGTTAACAGTGTTACCTTTTCCCCAGATGGCAAGACTCTGGCTTCGGGGAGCAATGATCGTTCAGTACGTCTATGGGATGTTGCTAGAGGGAAATCTCTAGCTAATATGAGGGGATTTTCTGCTTCTATTAGTAGTGTTGATTTTTCTCCCGATAGCAAAATATTAGCTTCAGGGGGATGGGATAACACTGTGTATTTATGGGATGTTGTTAATGAAAAGCTTCTCGCTATTATTGAGGGACATAAAGGACCTGTTAAGAGTGTTGCCTTTTCTCCTGATGGTAATACATTAGCTTCAGGGAGTACAGATAATACAGTGCGTCTATGGGATATATCAAATCTAAATAGAGTTTTTGACCCACAAAATTATTTAGAACAGTTAAGCGATCAGTGGGGGGTACAAATTAAAGGGGTGGATATTGTTTCATCAGAGAAAAAAAATAACCAAGAATTAATTAATAGCATGACGCAGCCAAACTGGTCAAAACACCACCCTTTCCACTGGCTCCAAAAAGCAGAACAAGGCGATGGCAACAGCATGATCGAATTAGGTAATCTATACTTACGTGATGATATTAGCAAAGCCAAGCACTGGTTTACTCAGGCTCTGGCTCTACCCGAATTTAAAGCAATTGCCTCAGAGCGTTTACGCATTACCGAAAGAATTGTAGAGCACGCAACGGCAGAAAAAAGTGAATAGTGTACAAATAAATCATCAAATATAAAAATAATAAGGAGATAAACATGTTCTGTAACCAATGCGGAATAGCAGCCCAACCCCGCGATGTTTTTTGTGGTGCATGTGGCTTTAAACATGAAAATCCTGCAGGCACAACAGCGTCAAAACCAGTACAAACTGAAGTTGTTGCTAGTAAAACACTGGATATAAGCTGGGTATTTAAATCGACTGGTATTTTTATCTTAACTTTTATTGCAGTGTATTTTGTAGTGGGGTTTATGCTGGGTTTAATGATAAATATTGACGATATTAACCTGAACAACGCAATGGTGTTGGTCATGGTTGGTATCTGTAACTTGTTTGTATTTTTTATCGGTGGGTTTATCAGTGCCTATTTTTCACCAGGGATTACGCTTAAAGAGCCGGCTATTGCAATTGCCATATTAGCAACGCTGAGTAATTTTTTTACACTTGGTATAGGGGCATCTTTTCTCGCATGGATTGTTCCGTACTTTATTGCTTATTTTGGCGCTAAATATGGTGAAAAACTTCAGCGTGCAAAGGCAGCGTAATGGACATTTTGATTGTTTTTATAGCTTTGCTGTTTAGTACGGGTTTTTGGTTTTGGTTAGTGCGTCGAAAAGACCGTTTTGCGCCGGAACCCTTCTGGTTTTTATGCAAAATTATGCTATTGGGCGGAGTGATCAGTATCATCCCATCAGGGGTATTAAATAGTCTGGTAGTGGATCAACACGAAACGGCTATCTTTACTTCTTTATGGCAAAACTGTTTTGTGGGCTTAAACGAGGAACTCTGGAAATTACTTGCCACGGTGTATTTGATTAAAAACCATCATCATTTTGATGAACCTGTTGATGGGCTTATTTATGCCGCAACGGTCGCATTAGGTTTTGCTGCAATTGAAAATATTGAATACATAAGTCGGCATGGACTTGGTGTTTTGGCTTTGCGACATTTTACCTCAGTTCCAGGGCATTTAGCATTCGCGATGTTATGGGGGTATGGTTTAACCCTGGCAAAATTCAAACACCCGGAACGACATTGGGTCAGGGTTATCTGGCCTTACTATCTTGTAGCTGCTTTATTTCATGGTATTTATAATTTTTCTTTAGGGGTTTTCCCCGCAGGTTTAAATATAGTGGTTGCCATGATTTTGGTCGTTGGTTTGTACCGCCACGATTCTAAAAAAATAGCGGGGATGTTAATTCATAGTCCTTTACGACCCAAAGGGCATTGTCCTGCATGTGCGAGTAATAACCAACAGTCCAGCCAGTTTTGTCGTCAGTGTGGGACAGAGTTGCTTGTAGAAGAGTTCAAAGTATTAAAGCAAGTTTCCTGCAAGCAATGTGCAACGAAAAACCTGATAACTGCCAAATTTTGTGTGCAGTGTGGTGAAAAGGCTTAAGTAAACTTTGGTCTGAGGAATGGAGGAGCTGTATCCGATTTCCCCAGAACCTTATCTTTTTTTAAGCTCCTCGGCCCAAACTATAGGCAACCACAAAGCAATTTGTTCACACAAGCTACCAGGAGTACACCAGCCTTTATCTGAAAATGTTTTCATATCAGCTATTAGTACCTCTTTAAAAAAAGATTCATCTTTGATTTTAGGCAATATTTCCAGAAAAACTGATTTAGCCTGAGTTAAATCTTTTTGATGTAACCAATAGCTGTTTGCTAGATTAACACCCCAAGTTAGACTATTTGGACTAAGGCGATAAGCCTTTAAACTGGACTGCTGTGCCGCTGAAAAATCTCTAAGGAGTAATTGATACCAGCCCATACTGCCCCATGCATCAGCTACTGCAGAATCATTTTCTGGAAGTGTTTGAATGATAATTAGATTATGTTTAATCGCTTCTTCATAGTTTTTATTTTTGGGGAATAGTTTTGCTATTTTTCCATATGAAATGGCCAAATCTTGCTGGAACTGGATATTGCTGGGGTCTTGCTGAGATAGGGTTTTATCTATATCCAAAGCTGTATGATAATAATTGACGGCGGCATCGGTATTGCCCAAGTGTAGAGACAGCTCCCCGAGTTTGTGATAAGAGACGGATAAATCTCGCTGGAACTGGGTATTGCTAGAATCTTGCTGAGTCAGGGTTTTATCTATATCCAAAGCCGCGTGATAATAATTGACGGCGGCATTGGTATTGCCCATGTGTAGAGACAGCTCCCCGAGTTTGAGATAAGAGACGGATAAATCTCGCTGGAACTGGGTATTGCTGGGGTCTTGTTGAGCTAGGGCGTTAGCTATGTGTATGGCCGCCTGATAATGATTGCTAGCGGTATCGATATTGCCCATGTGTAGAGACAGCTCCCCGAGTTTGAGATAAGAGACGGATAAATCTTGCTGGAATTGAGTATTGCTAGGGTCTTGTTGAATTAGGTTTTTATCTATACTCAGGGATGAACGATAATGTTTGTCGGCGGCATGGGTATTGTCCAAGCGTAGAGACAGATCTCCGAGCTGGTTATAAGAGACCGATAAATCCCGCTGGAACTGGGTATTGCTGGGGTCTTGCTGAGTCAGGGCTTTAGCTATATCCAAGGCTGCATGGTAATGTTTGGCGGCGGCATGAGTATTGCCTTGGCGTAGGGAAAGCTCCCCAAGTTTGTGATAAGAGACAGATAAATCTCGCTGGAGCTGGGTATTTCTAAGGTCTTGCTGAGACTGGGTTTTATCTATACTCAGGGCTGCGCGATAATATTTGCCGGCGGCATGGGTATCGCCTAGGCGTTGAGACAGATTCCCTAGGTTGTTATAAGAAATCGATAAGTCCCGTTGGAACTGGATATTATTGGGGTCTTGCTGAACCAGGGTTTTAGCTATATACAATGCCTTGTGAAAATGTTTGCCAGCGGCATGGGTATTGCCTAGGCGTTGAGATAGGTTTCCTAGTTTGTTATGAGAGACCGAAAAATCCTGCTGAAACTCAGTATTGCTAGGGTCTTGCTGAACCAAGGTTTTAGTTATATCCAAGGCCGCGCGATAATGATTAGTGGCAGTATTAGTATTGCCTTTGCGTAGAGATAGGTTCCCGAGCTTGTGATAAGAAACCGAAAAACCCTGCTGAAACTCAGTATTACTAGGGTCTTGCTGAACCAATGTTTTAGCTATATCCAGAGCCGCGTGATAATGTTTGCCAGCGGCATGGGTATTGCCTATGCGTAGAGACAGATCTCCGAGCTTGTGATAAGAGACCGATAAACCTTGCTGGAACTCAGTATTGCTAGGGGTTTGTTGAGACAGAGTTTTAGTTAGATTCAAAGCCGCATGATAATGTTTGCCAGCGGCATCGGTATCACCTAGGCGTAGAGACAGTCCCCCTAGCTTATGATAAGAAACAGATAAATCCTGCTGGAATTTAGTATTGCTGGGGGCTTGTATAGCCAGTTGTTCAAACAGATTAAACCCTTGTTGATAAAGCTCTAATGCTTGTTGAGGATCAAGCTGGTCGTTTTTTAAAATCTGATCGGCTTTTTGTATTAATGCAGTTGCTTGCTGTCTTTGTTCTTCTGCAGATTGATCACCATGCAGTTGTAATGCTTCGACAATGGCATCTATACGGCGCATGGTTTCCAATTGTTTATGCTGCGGGACATAATCGTTTAATATATCACGCAAATCAAAATTCATAAAATTCAGGTTGCTGCGAACCTGACTTAATAAGCTTTGTGCACGTTGTTTTTCTAGGTCTGCGCGTTGCCATTGAAGGTAAGCAAAACCAGCTACTAGGCTTGTAGTAATAGTTAATACTCCCATTATCAGGACAACTTTTATAAACCGCTTGCTGGCAGCACGGGCTTTATCCAGTTGGTATATTTTATCGCGTTGCACCAGTTGCTCCAGAGGAACACCCAAAATACCAGCAATAAGTTTTAGTTTGGCTGTATTGCTCTGTTGTTCATATCTATTTGCCAAACGCTCGGCATCCGCTTTGTTACGACCCTGTTTAAGTAATTGTTGTTTATAGACGTTGGGGTTAGTAATGCCTTTGCCTCCGTCTAATAAACGGAAGTCAGCGGCAATGGGTTCGGAGACTTTCCCTAAATCCAGATCACCGCTTGCTGTTATGGGATATTGTAAGGCTTTGGGAAAGCACTCTAAGCTGCGTACATCTTCTGGGTCTTCTTCTTTGGTATCATCAATTGAGGCATTGGGTTCCCCAAGTAACATAGCCGCCATAATACGGTCTTTTTTTCCTGTACGTTTAAAATGTAAGATTTCTTCATTGACATAATGGCTTTGTACAGCCCGTGGCGAACATAAGACGATTAAAAAATGAGAATGATCTAGTGCAGTGGTGATAGCTGAAGCCAGATTGGCATCAGCAGGTAATGAGACTTCATCTCTAAAAACCGGATAGATACGTTCAGGAATAATTTCACCGCGCTGGTTTTCTGTACCAATTAAATCGGCTGGAATATCATAAATTTCTAGTTGTCGATGTAACCAGGTCGCCCACTGTTGGTCTTCTTCGGTATTGTCTGCATGGCGATAGGATATAAAAGCGAGGTAGTCTATTTCACTAGTTGGCTGACTGACATTTGAAATTTTCTTCATACTGTTTTTTTGCGTTTATTTAATCAGCATAAGGCTATTTAAATATGATGGATAAAGTTTTACTTCAACAAACTATTAATCTTCGGAGGAAATTTCTGATTTTAGATATTGAATACGGCCTTGCAAGCTGCTAATTAACCATAGGTCAATGATTAAATACTAGAGTAATTAAAATGATATAAAAATATAATGCAGTGTAAATCTTTATGTTGGGTAATAATAACATAGCAACCATCGCAATAACTGGTGCTATTAAAAGGATGATGCCTTTCGCAATTTTTCTAACCAATTGTCGGTTTGTAGAAGCAAGTAATGCGATTTGTATTGCAATATATATTTAAGCTTAGCCTAGCTAAAAGCAAATATGCTGTCAGTTGACTCGTAAATTATTTTAGCAAGATTATAATGTATATTGAATTTTTGTACACGACAAAAAACCAGCATTTAACTGATCCCCCCTATAAATAAAAACCATAAGTAAGAAAGGTAATTATCTTAATAGGTGTTGAAGAGACTAGGCTCTGGAAATAATTGCTTTTCCTTAGGAGAGAATTTATATGTTGTTCCAAGGGGCTGAAATATGGAAATAATGTTTAAAAAAGTATGCGTAACTTTTGCGTAAAACAGTTATGCATTGTTGTGCTTGGTAGGGCATTTGCAACGAAAAACCAGGCTGTTGTGTGTAATAAAATCAACAGCTTATAACTGTTAATGGTTCTTTTAATGCGATGGTCGCGAGTTCGAATCTCGCAGGACCCACCACGAATAGCAATATAATCAAGCGGTTAGCCTTAACGGGCAACCGCTTTTTTTATGCCTTAAATTCGCTGTGGTAACTTT
>Ga0105358_10001064_pt1 | contig 14426 bp, 7 predicted proteins | sample GOMGulsemesocosm_5_FD_83509 | JGI IMG/M metagenome (GOLD analysis project Ga0105358, IMG submission 83509) | Methane-oxidizing microbial communities from mesocosms in the Gulf of Mexico - GOM15C Gulf of Mexico | ecosystem: Environmental > Aquatic > Marine > Cold seeps | place: Gulf of Mexico... | reverse complement strand
TTGTCGTCGGGGCTGGGGTTGCTGGCATTAGTGCGGCGGCCGAACTGCAGAAGCAAGGTAAGTCGGTGCTTGTTCTTGAGGCGCGGGATAGGTTGGGTGGTCGGACTTGGAGTGTGCGCCATAAATCAGTGTTGTTGGAAATGGGCGCCAGTTGGTTACATGGTTTGGAAAACAACCCCTTGGTCTCTTTGGCTCGTAAAGAGGGTTTGAGCTTACTAGCGCCAACCGATTGGAATCACAATGTTAGTTATGATGATGCCGGCGAAGTTATAGAGGACATTGCTGAACTGCGGGATCGATGGTTGGGCGTAATTGATCAGTACGCGCAGCGGTACCAAAGCACTGAGCCAAATGCCAGTTTGCAAATGCTGATGGATGATGCCCAGAAGACGGGCGACTTGAGTTTTGTGAGTGATCAGTTGCATCAGGCATTTATTAATTCGATGTATGAGCAAGAGTGGGCGGCTGACGCGGCGGCTTTATCGGTACAGGCTTTGGATGACGGTGAGGAATATCAAGGCCAAGATGTTATGTTGCGCCAGGGCTTCGGCGAAATTTTATCGATTTTGTCAAAAGGGCTGACGATCGAATTAAACCAGGCGATAACGTCGATTGATTACTCGAGCTCAAATGTTAATTCTAAAGTTGTTGTGAAAAGCCGGTTGAAGCGGTGGGTAGCCGATAAGGTTCTAGTAACCGTACCGCTGGGAGTGTTGCAATCTGGTGACATTAAATTTATCCCTGAATTACCAACGAAAAAACAACAAGCCATGGCGCATATTGGCATGGGCGTCTTGAATAAAGTGTGGCTAGAATTTCCTGAGGTCTTTTGGGACGACGTTAGTTCAATCAATTTTGTCGGCGAAGATAAAGGGCGTTTTTCTGAGTGGCTAAGCCTTGCCCAAGACTTTGGTCGGCCTTACCTCCTTGCATTTAATGCAGCCGAGTTTGGGCAGAAACTGGAAGCGTTTAGCGACGCGGAAATTATCGAAGACGCCATGCTTGTGTTACGCAGCGCCTACGGTGATGATGTTCCTGAGCCGACCAGCTACCTTATTAGCCGCTGGCATTCGGATCCTTATAGCCGAGGCTCTTATAGTTTTTTACGCCAAGGTGGCAGGCCTGAGCATCGCAAAGATTTAGCCGATACTGTTGCAGAGAAACTGTTTTTTGCAGGGGAGGCCACGAGTACTCGTTTTCCGGCGACGGTGCACGGAGCCTATATGTCTGGCTTGCGAGAGGCCAAAAAGATGCTAGAGAGATCTAATGGAGCAGAGGCAAGAATCCCAGCTGAAAACTTGCAGGATAAAGCTGCTAGTCACACGGCGGTTGCTAAGGACTTTGTCGAGGATAAGGCCGGCGACAAAAATTGAATGTGAATTTTAGTCATTCTGTTCAGAGCAAAAATGGTGATTTGATAGGAGCGCCCATAGGCGATATGTTGAGGCTAGGTATATAGGTTTTATTTACAGAAAATACTAAGGTGACCTACAGCTTCGATGTAAGTGACGTCGCTGTAAAATAAGTACATCAATCAATAATAATCAATAACAAAAAATTCGAATAATAAAAAACGTACCCGCCAATGGGATTGGCGGGTACAAAATGACAACGTCTTCACCAAGCATCTTTAAATTCAGTTGAAATTAAAGGTGCTTGTAGGTAGGGGAGTACCTAAATAGACGCTGTCAGAGGTGTAACATTGTCTTCATTCGCATTGCTTTGGGCTTCGCTATCTGAGCTTGGCGTTTCTAGCAAAACTGATGGTTTACCTTTGCAAGCTTTGGCTAGGTCTTCTCGGCGTTCGGCCAATAAAATTCCTATAGCTTCACTTGTGCGTTCATCAATACCCTCGATGTGAGTCTCGAGCAGAGTGGTGATGTTCGCCGCCAGCTCCAGCATTTTGTCGTGTTCTTCGGCATCTCTTTTATTTTCAAACATCTTTCCGTCTCTGTCGCACTTCCAAACTGCTACAACTGCCATGTGATCTCTCCTCTTTAATCTACTGTTTAAATATACAGTATTTTGATCGCTACGCAAGCTCTTATGAAAATTGGAGAAAACCGAATTGCGCTCACAGAGGGGGCAAAATCTTAAAGTGCCAGCTTTGTGTATGATTCGACACTATGCGCGGTTTCTTCGTGAGGCTATTCTTAAGGATCAATGGCCGCAGTGGCTTGGCCGTAATCGAATCAAAACATCAACAAGAAGCAAAGCTATGACTCACACAATTGTATTGCCTCGCCTGGTGGAAATCGGCGCAGGGTCACTGGAGAAATTGCCTCAGCTATTGGCATCTTTAAACTGTCAAAAACCCTACCTCATTTGCGATGGGATATTACAGCAGTTAGGTGTCGTCAATCGCTTAGCTGACTTGTTGGCGGCAGCAGGCGTTAGCTTCAGCCCCCTTACCGATCTGACGACCAAGGTGATGCCGGAGCCAACTGAAGATTCGATACAGGATGCGGTAGCTGCGGTGAGGGCGGGTAACTTCGATGGTATCGTCGCCGTTGGTGGTGGCAGCGCTATAGACAGCGCTAAGGCCGTGGCGGTGTTGGCTAAATACGGCGGCGCAATGCGCGACTACAAAGTTCCTCGTCAAGTAGACGAGCCTGCCTTGCCGCTAATTGCTATACCCACGACCGCCGGCACCGGCTCTGAGGCGACTCAATTTACGATTATTACTGATGCCAGTAGTGATGAAAAAATGCTCTGCAGAGGTTTAGCCTTTATGCCGATGGCAGCTATCGTTGATTATGAATTGTCATTATCGGTGCCGCCACGTGTGACTGCAGATACCGGTATCGATGCGCTAACTCATGCCATCGAAGCTTATGTGTCGGCTAAAGCGAACGCCTACAGTGACCAGCAAGCCTTGGCCGCAATGGCGCTTATCGCACCGAATTTGGAGGCGGTCTATCTCGATGGCGATAACCGCTTAGCGCGTGAAGCGTTGATGGTGGGTTCTCACCTTGCAGGTGTTGCCTTCTCTAATGCATCAGTTGCATTGGTGCATGGTATGAGTCGGCCGATAGGAGCACATTTTCATGTCCCGCATGGTTTAAGCAATGCGATGCTCCTGCCAGCCGTTACACGCTTTTCGATTCCTGCTGCCGAGCAACGTTACGCCGACTGCGCCAAAGCCATGAAACTAGCCCCTGCAGACACAAGCAATGCTAAAGCAAACGACACTCTATTGCGGTGGCTTAGCGCCATAAATGCCAAGCTGCAGGTCCCAAGCCCAGAGGCGTTTGGTATTTCTCGGGACAGCTTTATGGAAAAGGTTAGTATTATGGCCGAGCAGGCGCAGGACTCAGGCTCGCCAGGGAACAACCCGAGAGTGCCAAGCCTAAAAGAAATGGAAGAAATTTATCAAGAGCTTTGGGAGTAAGTTCTCGCAGAGAAGGCGATGACGCTCCCCCTGATCTAGGTCTCAGTAGCTTTTAGTTTGTGCTAGACGTAACCGAGCTCTAGCGCAATTGAAGTCAGGTAGTATTTGGGAGGAGTGGGCGACCGTATTATTGAAGTAAAACGCCAACAGAATTCTCAGCAGGGAATGCCCTCGCATAGGCAAGTTTTTATATATCGGGCGCTAAAAGAGAGGTGAGTGTTACTTGTGTATTTATGGCGCACTCTAAACTTAATCAAGTTTGTACTGAGGGCTATGGCTCGCTAAAGACTGTTTAGTCGATGGTTTATATGAAACCAATATCAGCAATTGTTATTGCTGGCTGGCTCTAGGGCTGAGTGTGCACAGCGAACATAAATCACCCGGATCAACTAAATAGCACCCAGCTTTGAGCTTTTTCACAGTCTAAATCTGAATGTTATTTGAGCGTAAGTTGTTTGTCACACAAAATTAATAAACCTAAGTCGTTTGTAAACTGTTCGGTTCGTTAGTGGGCGTAGGATGGTTTGCATCGTCGTTTTTCGTGACGACACAAGGCGGGTATTGGCAGTATCCGTTCGGCTTTTGCGGCTTGTAGCTTGAAGTCTTGGGGTAATCGGCAAGGTACCAGGATGTTGTGAGTCTCGTCACTATTTCTATAGAAATGTTATATAAAACAGCGTGTTACGTTCATATTTTCGCTGTTATTGGGTGGTGGTTTTGTGTTTCATTTGATACTTTTTGTTTTTCATAAGCCTGGATCGAGTAACTTGGGTTAAATGTATCGACCTGCTTGCTGGCCGGCAGAATGTAAAAACCATCATCAAGCAAGTTGGCATCGTGCTCGACATAATATTGGGTGTTTCCCCAAAATTGTTTGTGGGGGCTGGGGTTATTATTGTTTATAGGGGCGACTAGAGTTGCTTTTTATGTATTTTCGCATAAGCTGTGTTGTTGAGTGGTCTGATATAGGCCATGCAAAAGCTTTTAATTAGCGTTATAAAGTAGACGGCGGTCACAAAACGCACAGTCAGTTGCAGGGATAATTACGGCTTACGTTGTTTTTTACGTTATATTATTATCGAATTCGTGACATAATGTGCTGTTAGGGTTTCTCGAAGTGTTAATGTTTATGCTTTTTGAAGTGCTAGCGCCGAATTTGTTGGCTTAAGCTATCGTAAAAACGTCGCTTAATTCGTTAAAAACGACATTAAGCTGTTTTTGAGCAAAAAATTGCAACTGAATGCATATCCAAGGTCTTTAAGTTGATGATAATATCCACCTTGAGATATTAAAGAGTAAAAGATGACGTTTGATTTTAAGCTTCATCAGAAACACAAATTTTAGTGTTATATCCGAACTGGTGAATTTGGGTATAATTTTTAAATTTCACCAACAATCAAGAGTAAAGAAAATGAGTAAAGGTACAGTTAAGTGGTTCAATGCCGATAAAGGCTTCGGTTTTATTACACCTGAAGACGGCAGCAAAGATTTGTTTGTTCATCATTCAGAAATTCAAGCCGGTGGCGGATACGCAACATTGAATGACGGTCAGGCTGTTGAATTCGAAGTTGGCCAAGGCCAGAAAGGCCCATGTGCAAATAAAGTAGTTGCTATCTAACTGCCGCACATAACAACTTTAGCTAACGGAAGCTTACGGGGCCTCGGCTCAATAAGCTTCCGCTGGTTAGAGGCGTTTTATATATATATATATATCTCCCCCCCTCTTCTTATCGCTCCATCCCCTCAGTAAATTTGTCACAATAAGCCATATTGCTAATCTTCTACTCGTGCCTTTAAGCTACCATTGTTTATCGCAGCGTGTTGCCGTGCTCAATGTCTATGTTTCCAAATTGATCTTCACCATGCCCATAAGTTTTGAAGCTAGTTATGAGGTGGCACGATAGAGCCCTCTAAGAGTGCAGCGTTCATTGTTTAAGGTTTAAGCCATTAATCTACCTGAATAAACCGACCTAGCTCCAGTGCTCCTGATTCCTCCGCAAACTTACGATTGGCGCAAATTCGCAACGTTGGCCTGCGAATGTTATTGCCTACCCTTGCCACCAATGAGTCATAAAAAGAAAAGGGCCTAGGTGGATAGACTTGCGTCTAGACAGAGGTAGTACGAAGCCACAAAAAACAGTTTTGTCGGGGGTTTTATTTCAGAACTGCTGGTTGCGGTACCAAAGAGGTTGAGGTGAGCTGCCCTGACCTTAATGGATGGTGCTTACCGCTACGAACACTGTTGTCCGCGTGCAGGGAAAGGTTGCATTGTTCGAGTGAGGCTTGAGTGTGCCTCTGTAGGTATTAGAGGGGGGAAGTGTCAATCAACATGGCTAACCCTGATATTGATCGCCTTTATTGTCGGTACTCTGTGACAAGCGCTAATGTTTTACATTGTCTCTCGCACTTATTTATCACAGCTTACATTTTAAGTTCGCGTTGGTGAATGTTAGCGGGTGACGAAGTTTTCGTTGTGATCAAAAGTTTTGGGTTTGGAGGGCTGAAGTGCTGTGGTATAAGTGACAGTTCTGTTTCGCCCGTCATCTTTGGCTTTATATAGGGCTAAGTCTGCTTGCTGGTATAGTGAGGCGCTGTCACCTGATTTAAAGAACGCTAGGCCGATGCTGATGGTAAGGTATCGAGAGGCAGAAGAGTGGGGGTGGACAATGGCCGACCTTTCAAGTTCAGCGTGAATCTTTCCTGCTATCTGATTGGCTTCCTCAGGGTTGCTGCCAGGTAAAATGATGGTAAATTCTTCGCCTCCAACTCTGCAGAATGTATCGGTGCTTCTTTTAACAATTGAGTCAATAATTCTGGCTAATTTAATCAAGCACTTATCTCCAGCCGGGTGCCCCAAGCTGTCATTGAACCGTTTGAAATAGTCCACATCAATCAAAAGAAGCGATAGCGGCGTCTCGAATCTTCTCGCACTATTTACTGCATTTTCTAGTGTTTCGTTGTGCTTTCTACGGTTGGCTATGCCGGTTAATGCGTCCGTGCTGGATGATTCGGTAAGCTCTTTGTTTAGTCTTTCCACTTCTGCCCTTGCTTTGATGGCATCTAAAAACCCGGCCCTTAGTGTCGTTATAAAAAACACGGTCAAAACAGGATATTTTATGAGAGAGACAAAGATATCAAAATACAATTGGTTACCAGTAAAGAACCCAAAATATATTTTCAGTCCGAATATGGGAGTTATAGCGATAAATAGCGAGGGTAGGTTATAAAATAGGCCCATTAAAATAACGAAAAACCCAAACATTAATATTCGTTCCGAAGCCAGTGTGTAGCTCCAGCTTGTATCAGCGCTAAGAGCCATTAACACCCAGTGGCAGCCGCAAAACAGAGGGAATGCGATAAGTGTCAGGAGTGTTGAATCATTTTTTATAGATAAAGTAAAAATAACTAATAACAGAATGTAGGCGGCGATCGGTAGTGTGTGAGCGATTGAAAAGAAATCGGCATGCTTATCCACTAAATAATAGGTTGATAAAGATAGCTGAACCAGGCTTGAAGAAAGGACAATCCAAGCCATTCCAGTTCGGATAGATGTTTTTATTTGCTTGTCATACAGATTGTTTGTCATGAGGTTGCTACTTCTATTCGGTTAGCCGTTTTGTTCGAATTGTCTGATCATAATCGTTGCTTTGATGCTCTACGTTGTTCGCAGGCGACGTTGTCATTTTGGAGTGCCAGCGTCATACGCAGCGGAGGTATCATTGTTCTGCATAGCGAAGGTAAATCTCTTCGAATTTTGGCAGGCAATGTTTGAAAGCTTCACATACGAAGGGGTCAAAGTGTGAGCCAGACCCATCTAAAATGTGCTGAGTTGCCCGCTCGAACGACCATGCTTGTTTATAGGGGCGGTGTGAGGTTAAGGCGTCGAATACGTCGGCTACAGCAACGATTCTCCCGCTAAGAGGAATGCTCTCTTCTTTCAAGCCGTTCGGGTAGCCTGTGCCGTCCCAACGTTCGTGGTGGCTAATAGCTATCTCTCTTGCCATTTTTAAGAGTTGAGAATTTTGCTCTCCTAAAATATTGGCACCATACTCTGGGTGTTTTTGCATTATGAGCCATTCATCTTGGTCAAGTTTACCTGGCTTCAATAATACTGCATCGGGGATGCCTATCTTGCCGATGTCATGCATCGGCGATGCTGAGAGAATCAGATTACACCAAGAAATATCGCTGCTAATCTTTTCGGCTAAAATGCGTGAATAATGGCTCATTCTAATAACATGAAGGCCGGTTTCATTGTCTTTAAATTCTGCCGCCTTCCCTAAGCAACTGATAAGTTCTAGCCGAGTGGCCTGTAGTTCGCTAGTTCGTTCGTCAACTAAGGCTTCTAAGTGGCGCGACTGGTCAGATAATGCAAGTTGGGTGTTGATTCTAGCCATTACGATTGCAGGGTGTATGGGCTTGGCTATGTAATCTACAGCGCCTAATTGTAGACCTAGGCTCTCGTCTTTAATTGAGTCCTTAGAGGTGACAAATATTATTGGTATAGACTTTGTCTTCGGGTTTTCTTTTAGTTGTCGGCAAACATCATACCCATCCATCTCTGGCATCATTACATCTAAAAGAACCATGTCAGGCGCCTGGGGCCGTTGACAAATGTCGAGCGCACGCCGTCCATTGGTAGCGGCTTTTACATTATAAGTCGGGTGCAGTATGCTTTTTAATATGTCAATGTTTTCGGCTTGGTCATCAACAACTAGAATCGTTGCTAGTGGCGCGCTTATATTATTTTTCATCGGCATGCTCTTTGTCCAATATAGAACGAATGTTTAAAGTAATCTCTAGCGCAGTGTCGAAATCATACTCTTCGAGAGCCGACATGGCTTTCTTGGCCAAATTATTTGTTTTAGTATTCGACGTCAAATATTGAATGATTTTCGACGCAGAGTCTTGAGCTTGGGTGTTATCTTGTTTCAAAAACTCAATCATTTCATCTAAGCTCTCTACCACCTGAGGAAGCTCGAAACTTTGTTCTGGAGAATGATTCGAGTTGTTATTATCGATGACACTTTTCATGTCGATAATTTGGGTAGAAATGTTCACGAGTTTTTCTGAAAACTCTGCTTTAGACTCTGGCCCTTTAACGTTGCTTTCTATCTCTTCAGCAATTATAGCTATGTTCAAGGCGCCGATGTTGGCTGATGAGCCCTTCAATGAATGAGCCATGAGTTGGCAGCCATCCAAGTTGTTGGTTTGTAAGGAGGCTTCAAATCGGTGTTGGAAGTCACTTTCGACAGAAACAAATTTACGCAATAAGCGAAGATAAAGTGCATAGTTATTCTGGCACGTAGCCATGCCTTTTTCTGGAGATAAGTGTGGAATGGCCTGAAGGAAGTTCCAGTCAGCGTTTTCTGAATTGGCAGGAGCGCTGATGTGGTTCAGTGGAGGTAGTTGGTCCGCCGTATGGGTGTTGGATGGCTTTATCCATGCGGCCATCTTAGAAAAAAGCTCAGTAACGTTAACAGGTTTGGCTATATGCTCGTTCATGCCTGCTGCCTTGGCCCTTGCAACATCGCTCAATAAAGCATTTGCAGTCATGGCTAAGATGGGCAGCTTTTCGTACTTGTCGTTCTTTCTCAGCAGTGCAGTTGCTTGATAGCCATCCATAATAGGCATTTGACAATCCATCAGAACACCATCAAAGCTGCCAGCCAATACCATTTCTACGGCTTCAGCTCCATTGTTTGCAGTTTCAACGATAATACCCCTGCTGGTAAGTAACTCGAGAGCGAGCTCACGGTTTACTTCATTGTCTTCGACCAGTAATACCCTAGCCCCACGTAATGGCCTGGCGAGCTTCTCGATAGGATCATTGTCTTTCGGCTCGGGAGACGTGGTTGCTCCACCCTTGCGCTCTCCGTTGTTCTGCGCAGTAGCTAATAAGGTATGCAATGACGTATAGGTTATTGGTTTGCAGAGGTAAGATTGTATAAGCCCAGGGTGTTTATCTTCGGCTTCTCTTTCGGCGTCTTCGGCGCTGAACGCTGTAGTTATAATTATTTCGGGTGTCGGTTGTTTTTTAATTGTGCAAATATTGTCTATTTTTGCTGCAGTTTCGATGCCGTTAAGATTCGGCATTTTCCAATCTATCAGCATCAAGTCTGGTTTAAAATTGGCGTCATTAAATATTTCTAGTGCATCAGCCCCATTGGATGCCTTTGTTACTTGAAGGCCAACTTCGGCACACATGACTGACAATATTTCCAAGGTGCTTTCATTGTCGTCAACAATCAAAACATGCTTAAAGGAATGAGGCATGGAAGACTCGGATATTTTACTTTCGTCATTTGAGGTATTTAAAGAAACCTCAACAAAAAATTCAGAGCCTTCGCCGAGTTTACTTTCAGCCCAAATTTCCCCATCCATAAGGGCGCTAAGCTGTTTGGATATAACCAAGCCCAGACCGGTCCCTCCATATTGACGGGTAGTTGATGAATCGGCTTGATTGAAAGGTTCAAACAAATTCTCTAAGTGTTGTTCATCTAAGCCTATACCGGTGTCCTTTACCGAAAAAATAATTCTTATGTTTTGTTCTGTGCCTTGGATGTTAACGGGTAAATTGTTAGGTGAATCAAGTTTTAGAGCTTTTGCTGTGATGGTCACTTCTCCAGAGTGAGTGAATTTCACCGCATTATTCGCCAAATTCATAATTATTTGACTCAACCTTAAAGGATCGCCTATTACATACTTCGGGATTCCTGGGGACAGCTGAAACATAAATTCAAGGTTTTTATCTCTAGCATTTAAGCCAACCGATTCTGCGATATTACTGAGCGTGTCTTCCAGATCAAAGGTGGTTGATTCCAGCCTTAACTTACCAGCCTCTATTTTAGAGAAGTCTAAAATATCATTAATAATACCGAGTAGCAGTAGTGCAGCGTTGTGCGATTTATTAATGTAGTTCCGTTGCTTGGCGTTCAAGTCCGTTTGTAGTGCAAGATAAGCCATGCCTATTACAGCATTCATTGGTGTGCGTATCTCATGGCTCATGTTTGCTAGGAATTCCCCTTTCGTATGAGAGGCCTTTTCTGCGATATCTCTGGCGCTGGTAAGATCTTTTTGTAGCTGAATTCTATCGGTAATGTCACCAAAAACTATAACGCTGCCCTCGAGTTCGCTGTTCTTAACCATGGACTGACAGTTACACTCAGCCGAAAACACCGATCCATCGTGGCGGGTGAACGTTTCATCCTCACTGGTATACCCTGCGCCAGAATGCAGGCCTTTGACGATATGTTCGTAGTTAGTGAATTGACCGTGCTGTAAGAAACTAAAGAAATTTTTGCCGATAATGTCTTGTTCTGTGTACATCAGAAGTTTCAAAGCGGCATCGTTTGCATAGATGACATTGAAATCAGCGTCGGTGCCTATTAAGCCTTGGCCTATTGATGACAGGATTAAGCTGCTGTTTTCTTCAAGATTTGATAACTCTAACGTTCGCTGGTCGACTAACTCGCTTAGTTGGTCTCGTGAGAGTTGAAGGTTGGTATTTGCACGTCGGCCCATTTTCAATGTAAACAGTATCAACGGAACGGTAAAGGTTAGCATTAAAAGTATTATACCAATGATGCTGTAACGAAACTGCTGATACGATGCTAAAGCATCTTTAACCGGTGTTTCGGATGATAAGCCAAAGTTGTACTTGGGGTTCCAACTGAAGACGCCGAATACATTGACTCCCTGGTAGTTGGTATAGGTTTCGAGGTGGCTCGATAAGGCTCGCTCACCAGGTTTTGCAGATTTCACTAGCGCCAACAATGGATTGTCGGTGCCGGTAAACGCAAACTGTTGTGCTGGGTTTTTCGCAACTTTGTTGAGTAAAATGTTTCCGCGCCAGTCTATCGGGTAAACCTCGCCGTTTTCCCCTGCGCCCATGCCTTTGATTTGATCGAGGAAGTGCATATTTTGATAAAGCTGATCAATAACTACGGCCTTGACCACGTTGTTTTTGTCCGTCACTGGGATGAATACTAATACGCAGTTTCTACTGAATGCATCAGAAGATATTGGACATTGGTTTGACGGCTGGATGATGGTTTGCCCCATCAGCGAAAACTCTAAAAATATAGGAAACCGTTTTACCAGCTGATTATATTCCCCAAAGTTTTCGGGGCCAATAAGCGTGTAGCCATCAATGTCGACTAATTGGCGGGCTTGTTTCTTTGAAAAATATTCATATTGGCGCCAATATTCTTCTATAACCTTAACGTTAGCCTGCCTTTCTAGAGGCTTGGATTTCGTTGCTAGTTTGATGATTGAATCAAGGAGAAGTGGTTGCTTGTATTCGTGTTCTATTATTTTCAAGTAAAAATCAAAGCTTTCGCTTATATTTCTCTCTGCAGAATTGAGGCTTTCTAATGCGCGTTGATAAATTTGTCGGTTTACTTCTTCTTGGTGCTTTTTGAGTAGATACCAGCTACCGGCGATAATGAGTGTCGAGAACAGGGATATCGTTAGAATTAATAGTCGTTCAAATGTTTTAGAAGAAAATATTAAATCAATATTTTTCTGATTAGACATTTTTTGGAGCGCTATGGCGACAAGACAAAAGGAGAAAAATAGCGTCAACAGTAGCAATGCAATTGGCATTATATCGGCGTATTCTGACGTTGATTCTTGTTCAAATCTTTTCTCGTTTTCAAAAAACTGAGTCATTATAGGACTGTTGTTAATGCCGTTCGTCTTGGCTTGTAATTTTTTTATGATAGATGATAAATTTGGGTTGTTTATATTGGCTAATAAGTGCAGTTTTTGTGACGGTATGATTGACTGAGGAATACCTCGTAAACCCGCTAATGATTGATGACCTTGTAAAAATGACACAAATAGTTGAGCGTCTAATAACGCATCAACCTGACCACTTAGAACTAAGCCTGTGGACTCTTCAAGGTTTTTTGTCTCACGAATTATTATTCCAGGGTATTGTTTCTTTACCAGGCCTATAGATAGGTATGAGCCCACGATAGCAAGAGACTTCCCTTCTAAAGACGATATTGAACTTATGCTTGTGTCGTCGGCACGAGTGTATAGGTAATCATTCAGTGTCATGAATGGTAAGCTGAAGCGTCCTAGGTTCTCGCGACTGGGGTGGTAATACGCACCAGCGACGATATCTAATTCTTGATTTTTTAATCCCAATAGCAAATTGGAAAAAGTATTGGATCTGTACTCTATTTTTATCGGTGTTCCACGAAATAACTTTTCAATGTAATCTACCAGTAATCCGCTGTATTGATTGTTTTTCCCTCGTATCAAAAGTGGCGGAATTTCTTCAACACCAATAACTATCTTTGGTTCTTGGCTTAAGTACTGAAGCTCTGACTGAGCATATAGGATTTCCTCTCCGTCTGTATCGTTACTATTTAGATAGAGCTCTAAATAGCCTAATGACTCCCCTTTATACTCGATCGGAGTTTTTGAGAATAAGAAGCTGAAGATATCATTTGGCAAACTCTTGTCAAAATGGGCTCCACTTTGATCTCGGTAATAGCTAAAAAACACGTCATTTAATTCTGTTTCGATAATTCTAATGCCGACTATTTCTGGGTGTTCGGCTAGCAGGTAGGATAAGCTTTCTTTTGCGGATTGCTTGTCCAAGTTGTAAAGGTAGATTCGTGTTGCGTGGGCTATGCTGGTGGCGAGGTCAATACGATGCTTAGATGAGTTTGATTCTTTATCGTTTGGCGACGGATGCTCATGACGAATATTGTTGGTCGTCTCGTGTGCCACCGACGATGTTAGTGTGATCATGATGAGCATCAAACCAATAAATATGCGCTTTATCATACTAGGGGGTGTCATGGCTGCCCTCGGGTGTCGTATATTTTATTACTAAGCGTTCTACAGAGCCGTTGTTTATTAGAGCTGCAAGGGCTTTGTTTAACTCGGGTAAAATATCAATGTGTTGCTTGTTGATACGAAAACTTAATTGGTAGCTCACATGTGGGCGAGTCATGTGGACGTGAAAAGAAGTGTTGTTACTAAGGTAGGAAAAAACATCTAGGGGCATGATGGCGTAATCACACCGGTCCAGTTCTATCAGTCGAAGGATTTGCAATTCAGACAAAGCTTTTACTTCTCGCTCTGGTTTCTTTTGAATGTCCGTAACATTAAACCCATGGACACTGCAGGGTTTAAGCTTTTCTATTTCCTTATGGTTTAATTTGCTGAGCTCATGGTGCTTTGAGTATACCCAGGCCTCTTCGCTGGCCATGAATGGCATGGAATAAGAGGAGTTTTCCTGTTCTCCAAGTTCTTGGCGCCAAATCGGGTCGATGCCAGGTTCTATATCAAGATTCCCGCTAATCATCCTTAGCCTGATTCTAGATTGTGGTGTGGACTTAAAGGTAAAGCTCAAGCTCGAACGGTCTTCGATGAGTTTCAGCAGGTCGATATATAAGCCTGTAAGGTTACCGTTATCGGACTTCCAATAGTACGGTGGGCGACCACCGTCAATTAAACCTACAGTTAAAGGCTTTGAATGGCTCGAGGGTTTAGCTGTCGCGTGTATAGCCGCGAGAGGCAGAATAATTAAAAATAAAAAGCAGCGAATCACAATACACACCAATAAGGGAGAATCGACTAAGTGAAAGCCTCGTTCGAGCTTTTCTAAGCATCAACTAGATTATATTGACTTGAGCTAACGAGGGTTGCTCTGATAATACCGCTGAAGTATAGCTCTTAAATTCTGACTTTATAAAATATATACACTACAAAAGTATAGAGCTGAGGGGTACGTGTTGCTGTATTTGGAATGGCTAAATTAACCAAATTCGATCTAACGGGGCTAAGAGCCCAAGCTCTGCATTGTGCGGCCAGCTCCTTAAAGCTAAATATAACCTTAGGGAACCTCTGATTAAGTCCCACCAGTTCTCTGCGAGCACTAAAGCGGCTAGCTACGCGAAAGACAGCGCCGTAAATGGCGGGTCCTTTACAAGTTGGCTGACAAAGTAGATGGCCGCTTTAGTGCCCGCCCTTTGGGGCATACAGAACAATGCAGCAGCGGTGTTAATAAATT
>Ga0105358_10001062_pt1 | contig 14432 bp, 16 predicted proteins | sample GOMGulsemesocosm_5_FD_83509 | JGI IMG/M metagenome (GOLD analysis project Ga0105358, IMG submission 83509) | Methane-oxidizing microbial communities from mesocosms in the Gulf of Mexico - GOM15C Gulf of Mexico | ecosystem: Environmental > Aquatic > Marine > Cold seeps | place: Gulf of Mexico... | reverse complement strand
TCAACATTGCTGAGTCAGAGGCAAAAGTTATCCAAGCTAAAGCCGATGGTATGTTGATTCAATATGACCGTGAAATGGCGTCTGCAGATGCGAAATATGGTCCAATTTTTGAAGCTTATGCCGCACGTAGTATTGAAGACTTAGCAACCGATACTAAAGCATTAAAAGTGGGTCAACGTCTCTTTTTACAAAACTGCTCACAGTGTCATGGTTCAGATGCCCGTGGTACCACAGGCTTTCCTAATTTAGCCGACAAAGATTGGTTATATGGTGGTTCACCTGACGCTATTAAACATAGCATTATGACTGGCCGCAACGCCAACGGTATGATGGCTTGGCAAGGTGCATTAGGTGGAGAACAAGGTGTTAAAGAAGTTGCTGCTTATGTAATTAGCTTAAGTGGTCGTGATGTTGACCCTGTAGCCGCAGAGGCGGGGAAAGCTAAATTCGCTTTATGTGCTGCATGTCATGGCGCTGAAGGACAGGGTAGTTTAGCAATGGGCGTACCTCTAGGTGCCCCAAACCTTACTGATAATACTTGGTTATATGGTGGTTCACAACGCGCTGTTGAAGAATCTATCCGTAATGGCCGCGCTGGTGTTATGCCAGCATGGAGTCACATTTTAGGTGCTGAAAAAGTACATGTTATTAGTGCTTATGTGTATAGCCTTTCTCAAGACTAAATTGTCTTAGATTGTTCTATCGCTTTGGCCTCATTAATTTAATTAATGAGGCCATTTTATTGGTTCCTACCTAATAAACCCCGTATAATACCGCTACAAATTTAGCGCTTTTGAGAAAACGAAATTCAATGAAAACATCTTGGTATAAAGAGCCTTGGGCATGGTTTGTATTTATCCTTCCTTTTACTGCGGTAGTCGCTGGTATAACGACTTATATAATAGCTAACGCCGATCCTGATCCTTTGGTCGTGGGTGATTATTATAAAAAGGGTAAAGCCATAAATATGGAAGTGGGTAAAGTTAAACACGCGCAAAAGTTAGGCATTCGCTTTGCACTAAAGTTAACCGACAATGAACTAGTGATTAAACCGACAGGTATTGAAAAGGTTTTTCCGTTATTAAATATAAATTTTTACCATCCTACACTAGAGGGTAAAGACTTCTACTTAGCTTTAACGCCAGACGGAAATGGCTATTTTAGAAAAACTTTTGACCAACCTGTAAAAGGTAAGTGGAAAATAACCATCACGCCTTTTGAAGGACATTGGAAGATACAAAATACTATCTACCTCCCTCAAGCAAATTATATTGATATCATACCAAGCCCTACTGAAGCACAATAGTCATTGTGAGTTGTTTCCATTGTGGTGAAATTGTACCTAAAGGCATCGAGCTGTTTGTCAATATTGAAAATATAGAGCAACCGATGTGCTGTCTCGGTTGCCATAGTGTTGCAACAACCATCATTGATAATAATCTCACCGATTATTATCGTTTTCGAACGGAAACGGCTCAAAAAGGCCAAGCGTTAGTACCTCAACAATTAAAACAAAATCAATTGCTTGATGATGATGCATTACAAGATGAATTTACCTATAAAACAGAGCATTATCGAGAAACAATCTTAACCGTCGACGGAATTAGTTGCGCCGCATGTGCGTGGTTAATTGAAATGCAGTTATCTAAAGTTGGAGGAGTCATTGCTATTAATGTTAATGCCACCACTCAGCGCGCCACAATAAGATGGGATAATGAGCAAATAAATCTGAGCAACATTTTATTCAAAATAGGTAAAATCGGCTATCAAGCCCTGCCCTTTAAGGCCAGTCAACTTGAAGAATCAAATCAAAAAATTAGTAAAACATTTGTTAAACGTTTAGGTATTTCAGGCATTTTAATGATGCAAATACTGATGATCGCCACCGGCCTTTATTTTGGCGCCTTCTCTGATATGTCAGACATTAACCGAATGTACCTAAGATGGGTAAGCTTTTTCCTGACACTACCCATTATCACCTATGGCGCATCCCCTTTCTATATTGGCGCAATAAAAGCGCTTAAAGTAAAACGTTTATCCATGGATGTTCCTGTTTCTATTGCGATTATACTCGCCTTTAGTGCAAGTGCTTGGGCAACACTTAGCCAACAAGGTGAAGTCTATTTTGAGTCTGTTTCGATGTTTACTTTTTTACTGTTGATTGGCAAATTTTTAGAGTTTAGAGCGCGTTTACGTGCAGCAGAAACCTCAGCAAACCTCCTAAAATTAATGCCAATGACTGCAACCATTATTTGTGGGCAAGGTGAACAACTTATCGCGGCGAAAAAGCTGAAAGCTCTAGACATTGTCATTGTAAAACCGGGTGAAACAATACCTGCTGACGGCACCATTATTTCAGGTAGTAGCCAACTAAATGAGTCAATGTTAACAGGCGAACAATTACCTATAAATAAAACCACCGGTGAATCGGTATTCGCTGGCACCATCAATGGTGACGGCAACCTTAATATTGAAGTGAAACAAGAAAACCAACACTCCTTTTTAAGTCAACTCATTCGCCTAAGTGAATCATCACAAACACAAAAACCTAAACTAGCGCAGCTATCGGATAAAGTAGCGCAATATTTTGTTGGTATTATTTTACTAACCGCCATTTTTACTGCGTTTTATTGGCAACAACATATACCAGAGCAAGCCTTTTGGATCACCTTGTCTGTATTAGTTGCAACCTGCCCCTGCGCACTATCATTAGCGACGCCTACCGCACTAACCTGTGCAACGGTTAAATTGAACCGTGAAGGCATTATGGTAAAGTCTAGCCATGTTATGGAAACGATACCTCATATTGATTGCGTTGCTTTTGATAAGACTGGAACACTAACAACAGGCGAGTTTGTTATTAACAAGGTAATTATCGTCGATACCAACCACAATAAAGAACAAATACTGGCCATATCAGCCGCATTAGAGTCACATTCAGAACACCCTCTGGCAAAAGCTTTTGTTACTCATCGTGATTTTAACATCAATATTTCAAACGTGGTGGTTGAGCCCGGAGCCGGAATTTATGGTGAATACCAACAACTCAGTTATAAAATAGGTAAACCATCATGGTTATTATCAGAAGATGAATTATCTCAATATAACGATGCACAGTGTGTACTCGTTAAAAATGAACGTTTAGTTGCGGTATTTTATCTACAGGACAATATCCGAGATGATGCTGTCGCCTTAATGACTTACTTTAACGATCAACACATTGATACCATGATGATTTCTGGTGACAATCAAGCAGGTTGCGATAAAGTTCAGTCAGTTCTGAATTTAAACATTGTTCGCAGTGGTTTATCAGCAAAAGATAAAGTGGAAATTATCAAAAGCAAACAAAAAAAGCACACCGTGGCAATGTTAGGTGATGGTGTTAACGATACGCCAGTATTTGGTACTGCACATGTATCAGTTGCTATGGGTGGCGGTACCGACATCGCTAAAAACGGTGCAGATGTGATTTTATTAAATAATAAACTCAGCACCGTAAAAACATTAAGAACAATTGCCCTAAAAACTAAGAAAATTATTTGGCAAAATTATTTATGGGCATTTGGTTATAATGCCATAATATTACCCTTAGCTGTCAGTGGTCATATCACGCCTTACATGGCGGTTATTGGCATGTCGGCAAGCTCTATATTAGTGATCACAAATTCACTTAGGCTTTTAAAGTAAAATAATAGGAGAAATAAAGTGAGCATCATCTATGTATTAATTCCTATTGCTATATTACTTACAGCCATAGGTATTTATATTTTTTTCTGGGCAGTAAAAACTGAACAATTTGATGATTTAGAAAAACAAGGTCTAAGTATTCTTTTTGATGATCAAGATGATATAACAACGATAGATAAAAAAAATGACATAGAAAAAAACGATAATCCTAATGACCCTTGATTATTTTTCAGCTTTTATTATTGGACTTATTGGTTCTGGTCATTGTATCGGCATGTGTGGCGGTATTACCACCATGTTAACAAGTGCTTTGCCTCAGCAAAAAGCAAGTTCTCATTTACTTTTTGTTATGCTCTATAATACGGGCAGAATTCTCTCTTACGCACTTATCGGCGCTATTGTTGGTTATACAAGTTCTACCGCAGCAAGAAACATAGGTATACCCCTTGCTGGCTTACGTTTAATTGCTGCCGTCTTCTTGATTTTTTTAGGCTTGTATTTAGGCCAGTGGCTAATGTGGCTCACTCGCATTGAGAAGCTAGGGAAAGTTCTCTGGCAAAAGATATCACCACTAAGCAAGAACTTAATCCCCGTTAATACTCCTTTAAAAGCACTCGGCCTTGGCGCTTTATGGGGCTGGTTGCCTTGTGGCTTAGTCTATTCAACACTTACATGGTCAATGGCAAGCGGCAATGCACTTTCTGGTGCGCTAATAATGCTATGTTTTGGTCTTGGCACTCTACCCGCATTAGTTCTCATGTCATTAAGTACAATAAGAATAAAACAATTTGTAAATAGGCCCTTATTAAAGAAAACCCTTGCTTTTGGCATCATTTTCTATGGTATTTACAGCTTAATCGTTGCATATCGCCTATTGTTCTAATATGATCCATAGCATTAAGTATTTAAAGATATATTGAGTAGTTATGCAAAATAACCAATGTCAAGGTCAACAACACATTCACTGTCAAAACTGTAGTATCAGTGAGTTATGCATCCCTTATTCTTTAAATGATAAAGAACTTGAAACGTTAGATAATATAATAGACCGCAAGCGTCCCATTCATAAGGGCGAACAAATATTTCAAGATGGCGATAAAATGCAGTCTTTATACGCAATTCGCTCAGGAACATTTAAAACATTTACCGTAAATGAACAAGGTGAAGAACAAATCACTGGATTTCACCTTGCTGGTGATTTGTTAGGTTTTGATTCAATAGCAACTGGCGAGCACCCTAGCTTTGCAAAAGCGCTTGAAACATCTATGGTATGTGAAATCCCTTACAATACGCTAGATAACTTGTCTAATACGATGCCTAAGTTAAAAAAACAAATTTTACGCATGATGAGTACTGAAATCCGTGCAGATCAAGAAATGCTAACCTTGCTTAATCGAAAAAATGCAGAGCAACGTTTGGCAACGTTCATCAGTACTTTAGCTGCAAGGTATCATGCACGTGGATTATCTGCAGTAGAATTTAGATTAACAATGACACGCAGTGATATCGGCAATTATATTGGTCTTACTGTTGAAACAATTAGTCGTTTACTTAATCGTTTCCATAAAAATGACTTAATTCTGGTTGAAGGTAAATTAATTACTATTTTAAATAGTGAGAAACTCACCGAAACAGCTGCACTATAGATTCATTTATTATCAATTTAAACCTTGCTAGTGATAATCAATTGCTAGCAAATTACTACTCTATACTCTCCTTAGAACCTCTTATTCCCCTGCTAAATACTTTCGGCTAATAACTTGATTTAAAACAAATATAAATTATGCTAGTTATTAGATTATACTAATTAACATAAATGATAAGCATGGGAATATATTATGGAACAATATCAAAAAATCCTTACCGTTATTGACCCTACGGTTGAAGATCAAAAAGCACTAAAACGTGCTATTGAACTTGCTCAGAAAACAAAAGCTAGTATCACAGCTTTCTTAACTATTTTTGATTTTTCATATGAAATGACCACCATGTTATCAAGTGATGAGCGTGAAGTTATGCGTAAATCTGTTATTGATGACCGTAGTCTATGGTTAAATAATATCGTCGATTCTATTGAACACCAATCAGTTACTATTAACTGTCAGGTTGTTTGGCACAACCGCCCTTTTGAAACAATTATCGAGCAAGTACTTAATGAAGGTTATGATATTGTCATCAAAGGCACACATCAACACGACAAACTAAAATCCGTAATATTCACACCAACAGACTGGCATATATTGCGTAAATGTCCTTGTCCTGTATTGCTCGTCAAAGATCATAGTTGGCCTGCACAAGGTAACATTGTTGCTGCGATTAATGCCGGTAGTGACGAAGATGAACATATATCTTTGAATAAAAAAATAACTGAACAAGCAATTAGCTTGGCTAATACTGTAGATGCAAATGTACACTTAGTTAATTCTTATCCAGGAACACCGGTTAATATAGCCATAGAAATACCAGAATTTAATTCTGCAGAGTATAACGACACGATGTTAAAGCATCATCAGCAAGCAATGGTTGAACATGCAAGTAAATATGATATTGAGCAAAGTCATACTCATGTGCATGAAGGCTTGCCAGAAGATGTAATACAAGCATCATCGGTAGAACTAGACGCGGAACTTGTCATTCTTGGAACTATAGGTAGAACAGGTTTGTCTGCGGCATTAATCGGCAATACCGCTGAGCATGTTATTGATAGGCTTAACTGTGATGTTTTAGCGCTTAAACCTGATGGTTATGTATCACCACTAAGCAAGTAATAGTATTTCAATAAAAGCCACTGCAAAGCGGCGAATGAAATCTAATTGAAGACTTAACTAAATACTTCGATAGCACACAAGGTTAAGTCATCAAATAAGACGTCCGTTTCGGCAAATAAAGTTAACGCATCAGCAACATCATCAACCACACAATGTGGGCATTTATCGGCATCTTGTAAAACAGTCTCTAAACGACCGAAACCAAACTCTTCTTGATGTGGAGAGCGAGTTTCCAGTACAACATCTGTATAGACAAAAATAATATCATGAGGCTCTAATTGAATATCATGGTTTGTCCATTGATATTCTTTTAACACGCCAATAGGGATATCTTGTGCTTGATCAAGCCTAATAAGTTCTTTGCCACGTTTAATATAACCGTGAGGGTGACCTGCACATGCATACCTAAGTCGTCTTAATTCGGGATCGTAGGTAAAAGCGATTACGGTAATAAACTTGCCACGATTTTTCCTTGTAAAAAAATGCGTGTTAACATAATCTAAAACAGCCGCTGGCGGCTCTTCCTCTTCGTTTTCTGGTCTATAAGTTCTTAAAATAGCATCTAACATTGCCGCTTCTACCGCAGCACTGGGTCCATGACCTGTCACATCAGCAATAATAGCACCAAAAAAATGAGGTTCTGTTTTGTTTTTATCGTCACTTAAACTGCCGATATCAAAATAATCACCACCCGCTTCTTTATATACTTGATACTTAAACGCAAGTTCAATGCCGGGTATTTTTGTGCCCGCTTCTGGGAGTAATAGATGTTGTAAGCGCGAAATCTCTTTTAACTCTTGCTCACGCCAGTTGGTTACTTCTTCTAATTCTTTTTTCTCTGCAGCACGCGCTAAATCAACCATAGCGAAATTAGCCAACAACGAAAGTTTATCTAAAGTTGATGATTCAAAATCATTACTATGGTCGATGACTAATATCCAACGTTCAAGGTGTAAATCCAATAATATTGGCAGCACAAGAATACGATTATGCTTTGCTAACTTATCTTGAAAAAGAGCTGAGCACTGACTTTTTTTAATGATAAAAGGAGCCGATTTGTTTTTCCACTCTTCTATAAACTGCCCTTGATAAATACGCAACTCGTTGGTTGGGTTTAAAAACTCTACCGCAGTATAAATAGGACAATAGTCGTCATGGCAATAATTAGATATTTGAAAATAGTTTTTATCTAATTTCAAACAATTGACCATGGCTAAAGAGCATTCTTCAAGTTCACTATTGAGAATACTCTTTAGAAATGCAATAGCATTTACATGTTTATCTACTTGTCTTAATTTTATTAGTTGACTCAACTAAACGACCTTATTTATTTTTTAATTAAACTACTTTTAATTGGATTGTTTTACTGATTTCTTAGCTAGTTTTTGGGCCAAAATTTTATTTAATTTTTCTAAACCGCCTTTTTTAAGCGTCGATTTATAATCATTTACATAGGTGCTTACCATAGAAACACCCTCTGCAGAAAAGTCATAAATTCGCCATAAATCTTTGCGAAGAATCAACTTAAATGTTACTGGGATTTTCTTGTTTTTCATGACAATTCGGGTATTTATTTTAGCGTACTTGCCCTTTTTTATATCTTCTTTTAAATATTCAACTTCTTCATTATTGTATTCATTTAACAAGGTAAAGTAGGTATTCACGACAACTTGAGTAAATAAACCAATGAACTCCTTTTTTTGTTCAAGGGTCGATTTCTTCCAATACCGAGAGACCACACGTTGTGAAAGTACCTGTAGATCAATTTTATCTTTTACTACTTCTACAATTAATGTTTTTTTATCAGCCTCTGTACTTAATTTGTCACTGGCAATAACTAATAAGCGGTCAACGGTAGAACGTAATGATTCAGTTGGTGTTACTTGCTCAGCAACAACTGAAAAAGTGGTTACTGAAAATAGTAGCGCGATAAGTTTTTTTTTCATTTTATACTCTTGATTTATATACTATTGTATTTATTTAATAACGCTGCTGCGCATCTTTATTCATTGTCATCATCAGAACTGAAAATGTATTTACTGACCAGTTCCTCGATACTAATGGCAGGTTCTGTTTCAATAATTTCATCGCCAGATTTTAATAATTCATCAGCGGCACCAGGAGATATTTTAACAAACTTATCGCCTATAATTCCTGCTGTTCGAATAGAGGCAATGGTATCTTCAGATAAAATCACGTCATCATCAAAGGTGAACGTCGCTACTGACTCAAAACTTTCTTTATCTAAAATGATATCGGTAACCTTACCAACTTTTACACCCGCTATTTCAATAAAGGCTCCCTTCTTTAACCCTGAGCTATTATCAAAACGTGCTACCAAACGATAGTTATTCTCAGAATAGCCACTGACACCTGCAATAGTTACCGCTAAATAAGCCATTGTAGCCATACCAAAAATGATAAAGAGACCAACAACAAAATTTACATTCATATTTTTCATGATAAAAATTCCAAATTACAACATCAGTGAACTAACAATATAGTCAACAAATAACATCAATAAAGCACTTAAAACAACCGCTTGCGTAGTAGCATTACTAACACCTTCGGCACCTGAAAATTTTTGCTCAATATGAAGAAAAAAACCTTTTGCCATACAAACCCATAGTATTAACAAGCCAAAAAGCGTTGATTTCACAATGCCCATCCACACATCGTTCCAAACAATCGTATCAGCCATGCCAATAAGATATGCACCTTCACTCACCCCATGAATAAGTACACCAACAACATAGCCGCCACCAATACCAAAAACATCAAACATTGCGGTGAGCAATGGTACTGAAATAATACCCGCTAAAAGTCTTGGTAGAATCACGTAGTGGTAAGAATCAATCGCCATACAATCTAAAGCATCAAATTGCTGTTCATTCCTCATAATACCAATTTCAGCACATGTCGCAGAGCCGACACGAGCAATAACCATTAGTGCGGCCATTACGGGCCCCAACTCACGAATTAGACTCATAGCAACCGCTGCGCCTAATAATTCAACCGAGCCAAAGCGGATTAGCGTGTCGTAAAACTGTAAGGCGATTACCATACCGGTAAATAAACCAGAAACTAAAATAAGAGGAACTGTTCTTGCGCCAATAAATTGCAGATGTTTTATCATTTCTCGTAGAGGAAATTGAAACAGCCATAACCTTGAAAGTGTTTTTCCTAAAAATAACGCTAATCGTCCTGCAGATTCAGTAGAATCAACAGCGCGCTTACCCATTTTTTCTATCATTTTTTTTAAACGACCCAACATATTATACCATTTTGATTAATTTTCTTCCCACTCAGCGAGATTTAAAAGGCTTAGAGGCAAGGCATTGATTAAAGAGAATGGTTATTCCCTTGTCGAAATCAATAACGAAGCATGTAAGCCTTTTAAACTCGCCCTTCGGGAGTTTGTCAGCGATTCGATAACTGCACTGAATTTCTTTCATATAGAATAACTATGATGTAAAAAAACTCTATTTGTTCTCAAACCGCTGACAAGCTCTGAGTGGGAACAAACTTAATCAAATTGGTATTAATTTTGCCCAGTAGTTAATCGTTGTATGTACAGCTCAGCATCAACTACGTCATTTCTTGGTCTTCGATTAATTAAGTTTTGAATACGTTCGTCACTACTTTGCTTTATTTCATCAACCGTTCCGGTCATCACAACTTCACCGTCAAACAACACTGTAATTTTGTCAGCGATTTTAAAGGCACTTTCTAGTTCATGGGTGACTACAACAATGGTCATGTTCATTGCGTCTCTAAGCTTTAAAATAAGCTCATCAAGCTCTACAGCCGTTACAGGGTCTAAACCTGCAGAAGGCTCATCAAAAAAAAGTAATTTAGGGTCCATTATTACCGCACGAGCAAGACCTGCTCTTTTAAGCATACCGCCTGATAATTCAGAGGGCATTAGGTTTTCAAAACCCGCTAAATTCATTAACTCCAATTTAAGCCGAGTCATTATATCAATGGTATTATCATCAAGTTCGGTATGGTGTTTAAGCGGTAGTTTAATGTTTTCACCAACGGTCATCGAACTAAATAAAGCGCCACCTTGAAAGGCAACTCCCATTTTTTGTCTTAATTTGGTTAAATCCTTACGATTAGCCTTAAGTATGTTTAGTTGATCAATTTTGATGGAGCCAGAGGTTGGCTTTAATAATGCTAACATATGATTCAACAGGGTACTTTTACCCGAACCACTGCCGCCCATAATGACGCGAATTTCACCTTTTTTAACTGAAAAATCAACATTTTTTAAAATTTGACGTTCGCCATAATGACTGACTAAATTTTTAACCTCGATAATATCTTGGGTTGCTGATGTCATTTACTATTCTCTAATATCATCTAAGCTGTTAACCATAGGAAACACTTTATTTAAGTTAGTTAATTCAATGACTTGTAAAGGAGCACCCGCAGCAGCAATAATGGTGAGTGTTAATTGGTTATTCTTAGCGTAATTAAATGCTTCGACCAATGTAGCTATGCCTGAGCTGTCGATATAACTTAACTCAGAAAAATCGACCAATACTGAACAACCCTTTTTTAAAATAGCTAATAGTTGCTTGCGCACTTGCGGTGAGTTATGTAAATCGACTTCACCCGTCAGTACGAGTAATTCATAGTGTAGATGCGTCGTTTGTGAATAAGACATAGTTTTAACCTTGAGGTAAACGTTTTTTTAATTCCAGTTTATTACCAACGGGATCAGACAGGGAAATAAGTTGCACAGAATCCATTGCTTTATGAATAAGTTTTAGACCAAGTCCACCGGGTTCGGTGAGCTTTTTATCTTTTATTTCTAAACAAGATTTTTTTATGCATTTAGCATAATCCGTTAAGAAAAAAATAGCTTCGTTCTCACTTTGATAAACTTCAAGCTCAATTCGTCCTGATTTATCACCGCAATAAGCATAACGAATGATATTGGTGCACGCTTCATCAATTGCAAGGGTAAGGAGGTTTATTTCTGGTTCACTAAAGCCCATTTTTTTACAAGCACAACGAACTACACTTCTAATTTCAGATAGTTCATTTGTACAAGCGTTATAATGTTCGCATCGGACAAGTTTCATGTGGTGTACTTTTCTACTTCGTTAACTGATATTAGCACTACTAATTTATATTACTATCATAATTAACGACTTAAATTATGCAGCCATAGTTAAATGACTGCAACTTACTCTAATGTTCTGTGAGTTACTCAGGTAAATGCCCAACTTTAACAAGAATCAGAGTATCTTGCTCAACAAAGGGATTGTGTTTGCTCATATGTGGACTTCTTATCCATGTACCAGCAGGATAACGGCCATATTCATCAATAAACTCTCCACTGATCACAAATATTTCTTCGCCTCCGGCATGTACATGCGGTTGAAACCGCTCATCTACTGGCCAATGAACTAACGCCGTCGACTCACCTTTAAAGCTATGTAACGGCATAACCTTTAAGTTACCATGCCCTGGTAACCATTGATTATGATGTGTATTGATATTGACATGTTCAAAATCACCTTGCTGAAATTGATGCAATTTCACTAATAATGTACAACCTTTGGTGCTAAAAGGAGCATGAGAGAAACCTTCGGGGTTACGGAAATAACTCCCTGTACCATAATCTCCTGTTTCATCAGAAAATATACCGTCAAGTACTAATATTTCTTCACCTAAAGGATGACCATGAGATGAAAATTTAGCGCCAGCATCAAAACGTACAATACTGGTTGCATGACCTCGTTCAGCCTCTTCCCGAGCAAGAGGTTTACGCCAAACACCTTGATGTGAACTTGGTTGCCAAATTTGTTCGTGACTGTTAATAGTGACCTTCTGAGTAAAATCCATATTCAACATGGGATAAACCTCTTTATTTTGTATTTGGACACTAAAGCAGTTATGTCCATGTGCTTTTAATTACGTCCGGCCATTACACCACCATCAACATCCCAAATAGCTCCTGTAACCCAGCTCGTTTGCTCAGATAATAAAAACATTATAGTCGCTGCGATATCCTCTACACTGCCAATTCTCCCTATCGGGTGAAATTCATTAAATCCAGCTAACGCAGAATCTAATTCATTTGGATTGATAAATGATTCATAAATTGGTGTTTTTACAACGGCTGGAGAAACCGCATTAACTCGAATACTTGCATCAGCTAACTCCATTGCCATATGTTGCGTTAACGCATGTAATCCAGCTTTCGCCATAGAATATGCAGAAGATGGTGTCGCTTTAACGGCCTGTTTTGCCCACATAGAACCAATATTAACAATATTACCTGCTACTTGGTTGGCAAACATATTTTTAGCAACAGCCTGTGAAATAATAAATGTAGCTTTATTTAACTCCATATAAGTATCGTAATCCTTAACACTATGATCAATGAAAGCTTTAGGACTAAAATATCCAGCTGCATTGATTAGATAACCAATTTTTGTTTCAGGCAACCGAGTAAAATCTACGATCTTTTGTATACCTTCTTGTTGGTATAAATCTGCCTTTATTATCATTACGTTACCAAGTAAGGATAATTCTTCTTTTACGGCGATAAGTTTATTCTCGTTACGACCTGCAATAATGACGTCAATACCTTCATTAAGCAATTTCTTCGCTGTTGCCAAGCCCATACCACTTGAGCCACCAATAATTAATGCTGCACCCGTTTTACTAAAATTCATAAGACTACTCCAAAGTTAAGTCCAAAGTTAAGTTTTTACTCGAAATCAAATTCGATGTGGTAATCTTACGTCTTTAAATATCCCCCTAAAAGTAAGCACAAATTGGTTACCTAGGAACTTTTCGGTACATCTTAATGAATACTAAAGAAAAAATATTTCCAAGAAAATCATCACCTGCACGTTCGGCAAGAATGGTTGAAACAATAATAGGCTGTAAATGGTCACTAACGGTTTATCATCTTTTGAATAACGATATTAATCGCCCTGGTGAAATGGTTAGAAGTGTCGAAGGGCTTTCGACAAAAGTACTTAATGCCTGTTTAAAGAAAAACATTGATTTTGGCATTTTAAATAGAACGACATTTAACGAAGTTCCGCCACGTGTTGAATATAACGTCACACCGTTTGGCACTAAGTTTATTAACGTTTTAGAGGGGTTGGAGAAATTACAGCAGGATATTGATACAGAGAGTAATGCAGAGAGAAGTGACTGATAAAGAGCTAACAGGGAAAGTAATACAATGTATATTTTTTGTGAATTTTATTAATGGAATTTAATAGGAATATTGTATAGAGCTAACAACCTAAAATACCAAGGTTGATTTTGTAAGATACTTCCTTTGGATGTGGAATTGATAATCCCAACATAAAAACAAAATTGGCGGAGTGGACGGGACTCGAACCCGCGACCCCCGGCGTGACAGGCCGGTATTCTAACCAACTGAACTACCACTCCGCTATATTGTTTTTCTCAAGCTTTCCCATAAAAATGGACGGGACTCGAACCCGCAACAAACACATAGACGTGACAGGCCGCTTCTCTAATAAAAAGCTAACCAACTGAACTACCACTCCGCTATCTTGCTTATTTCAAGTTTCTCATATCATTTACTTTTAGAGTAAAAATATAAACGGGACTTGAACCGTTATTTAAACAAAATTGGCGGAGTGGACGGGACTCGAACCCGCGACCCCCGGCGTGACAGGCCGGTATTCTAACCAACTGAACTACCACTCCGCTATATTGCTTATTTCAAGTTTCTCATATTAATAAAAACACAAACGGGACTTGAACCCGCGAAAAACACATCGCTGTAACAGGTTATTTATCAAATAGATACGCTAACCATTCAATTATCACTTCGCGATCTTTCTTTTGAATTTTGATAGGTATTCAAACCATTAAAACAAATTGGCGGAGTGGACGGGACTCGAACCCGCGACCCCCGGCGTGACAGGCCGGTATTCTAACCAACTGAACTACCACTCCGCTACATTTGTT
>Ga0105358_10001060_pt1 | contig 14448 bp, 13 predicted proteins | sample GOMGulsemesocosm_5_FD_83509 | JGI IMG/M metagenome (GOLD analysis project Ga0105358, IMG submission 83509) | Methane-oxidizing microbial communities from mesocosms in the Gulf of Mexico - GOM15C Gulf of Mexico | ecosystem: Environmental > Aquatic > Marine > Cold seeps | place: Gulf of Mexico... | reverse complement strand
TATGAGTGGCTCGATACCCGAGGCCAGGGCATTCCCCCTGAAGCCACCGGGGTGTGGGGTGATATCTCCGATCAACTCTATCGCCTGCAAAAGAGCAATACCCGAGCCAGGGATGATCTGCGCGCCGTGATTAAGCGCATCCGAAAAATCACCAGCGCCCTCGATGAGGGACTGATCATTCTCGATGGTGAGTGTACGGTCGACTGGTGGAACCCCGCCGCCGCCAAATTGCTGGGCCTGCGCAACGAAGACTTACACCAGCCCATTACCAACCTCTTGCGCACCCCCGCCTTTGTCAAATTTATACAAAGCGGCGATTTCGAGCTGCCCCTTGAATTGCCCGCCCCCAACGAGCCCCAGCGGCTCTTACAGTTTTCGGCACGGATATTTGGTGATAATGAAATTGCCCTGGTGATTATGGACATCACTCGGCTGCGGCAGCTGGAAGAAATGCGCAAAGAGTTTGTCGGCAATATATCCCACGAGCTGCGTACCCCGCTGACAGTACTCACCGGCTATATTGAAACCCTGCAAGGCCAGGATATGCAAAACCTGCCCGCCGTCTGGCCTAAGGCCTTGCAGCAAATGGGCCAGCAGACGGAGCGCATGAATCTACTGGCTGAAGATCTGGTCATGCTTTCGCGCCTCGAAACCACCAACGTGCCCCTCAAAGTCCCGGTCAATCTCGACCAGCTGTTTGCACCCATCATCGACAATGCTCGCGCCTTAAGTGGCGACAAACACCACATCACCCTGACCAGTTGCGACCAACCTCTGCTCGAAGGCGATGCCAAAGAGCTGCACAGTGCGCTATCAAATCTTGTCTACAACGCGGTCAAGCACAACCCCCAGGGCTGCGATATTGCCATTGTGATTAAGCGCAATGCCGATGCCCTCACGGTCAGCATTAGCGATACCGGGCTGGGGATTGACCCCTTGCATATACCCCGGCTCACCGAGCGTTTTTACCGCGCCGACAGTAGCCGAGCGACGCAATCGGGCGGCACGGGTTTGGGATTGGCCATCGTTAAGCACGTATTGCTGCGCCATAACGGCGAACTCAAGATTGAAAGCACCCTCGGCAAAGGCGCGACATTTACCTGCCGATTTGATCAACACTAAAGATAAAGCTATCTTCTGCGCCATGAGCGACTACCCCTTTCTAAGCAGCGCCTTTCTCAACAGTCTTGAAAACAGCGGCTGCGTTGGCGCCGATACGGGCTGGCTGCCTGCTCACATCAACCTTGATGACGCTGACAACAGTGCTTTTATGCCCACCTATGTGAAGACTCACTCCTGGGGAGAGTATGTGTTTGACTGGGCCTGGGCTGATGCCTACCAGCGCAACGGTGTCGATTACTACCCCAAGTTGGTGTCGGCTATTCCCTTTTCTCCGGCCACCGGGCCACGGGTCGTCTTCAGCGGCGAGGGTGATCGCCAACAAGCCTGCCAAAACTTGTTTCAAACGGTGCGCGAACTCGCCGATGCCGAGCAGGCCCACAGCTGGCACTTACTCTTTCCCGATACCGAAACACTGGACTGGTTTAAGCACCCGGAATTGATGTTGCGCACCGGGGTGCAGTACCACTGGTTGAATCGCGGCTATGAAAGCTTCGAGCACTTCCTCTCTACCTTTACCTCACGCAAGCGCAAGATGGTGAAGCGCGAACGGCGCCGTGTTGGCGAACAGGGCATTGCTGTGGAGGTACTACCAGGTAGTGCTATCGACACCAGGCTGTGGCAATTTTTCTATCAGCTTTACCAGTCCACCTATCGTAAACGCAGTGGCAATGTTGGTTATTTAAGCCCGCGTTTTTTTCTGCAACTGGGTGAGTCCATGGCCGACAATATCGCCATGGCGGTGGCCCGCAAAGACGGGCAAGCCATTGCCTGTGCTCTGTACTTGCACGGCGGCGATACCCTTTACGGCCGCTACTGGGGTTGTGCCGCAGAGTATGATTACCTGCACTTTGAGCTTTGTTATTATCAGGGTATCGAGTATGCGATTGAACAGGGCTTGCAGCGCTTTGATGCGGGCGCACAGGGGGAGCATAAAATAGTGCGTGGCTTTGAGCCGGTGCCTACCCACTCCCTGCACTGGATTCGCCACCCTGGCTTTGCAACGGCCATTGGCGATTTTCTTGATCGTGAGACAATGGAAATCAAACGCTACATTGAACAGGCTAAGACTGGCTTGCCCTATAAACAAGAGAGACAAAACGCCTTATGACCACTCAGCATAGCTTTCTGCCCCAACACCTCGGAAAATACCTGCTTTCTCTTTTTGTTATCACCGTCGCCCTGGCCACCAACCCTGCACAGGCGGCCAGTAAGGTCGAAATAGATGCCTACGTCAGCGAGGCCCTGAAGAAATTTTATAAAACCTCTGCGGCCGGAAAAAATCTCGCGTCCCGCGCCAAGGGCATGCTGATATTCCCCCGAGTCTACAAAGCCGGTATTGGCATTGGCGGCGAGTACGGCGAGGGCGCGCTGCGTATTGGTGGTACCAATGTTGCCTACTACAGCACGGCATCGGCCTCGATTGGTTTTCAACTGGGCGCACAGCGCAAAGCACAGCTTATTTTGTTTATGACCAGTGATGCTCTGAGTACGTTTCGCAACAGTGATGGCTGGGAGGCCGGGGTCGATGGCAGTGTCGCTATTGCCACCTTCGGTGCCGGTGGCGATATTGACACTAAAACCGCACAGAAACCGATCATCGGCTTTATTATCTCTAACGAGGGCTTGATGTATAACTTAAGCCTTGAAGGTTCGAAAATTACACAGCTGCAGCGCTAGACATCAGTTTTTCGCCACACCAGCAAGCGATTATTGGCGGGCATGGCATTATCTTCAAGCAGAGTCATCCCTGCTGCGCTCGCCAGTTTATCCACCGCTTCGAAGTCTCTAATACCCTGCTGCGCGCCGCGCTGTTTTAGCCATTGGTCAAAATTAGCATTACTCGGCGAGGTAAATTGCCCTTCATAGTTAAACGGCCCGTAAATGGCTAGTGTGCCGCCTGCGGTAAGCACATCTGTGAGACGGCTGAACATATTCACCACACTGGCCCAGCCCATAATGTGGCAGGTATTGGCGCTAAAGACAGCATCGACCTTAGCAGTTGGCCACTCGGGCATATCGACGTTTAACAGCAATGGGCGGCGTAAATTGCTCGCTGACGAGTCGTCTAGCCAGGCATTGATGCCGGCGTGATATTCCGCCTGATCGCTGGTCTGCCAAATGACGTGGGGTAAGCGCGGCGCAAAGTAACTGGCGTGCTGGCCTGTGCCACTGCCTATTTCCAATACAACTTTAGCCTCCCCAAACACGCTTTCGAGAATGGTGAAAATGGCCTGCTGGTTATTATCGCAAGCCTGAGAAAAAGGTTTTTCTACCATTACCTAACCCCTGAAGTGGACTCAGCTCGCCGCCGCTTCGCGGGTGAAAACCCACTCACGGGCCGATGACATTGCCGGGTTATAGACATAACCCTCTCTATCAAAATTTTTGATTTGCTCAACATCCGATAGACGATTGCCAATGATGTAGGCAGCCATTAAGCCCCGCGCTTTTTTTGCGTAGAAACTAATAATTTTATACTTGTCGCCCTTCCAGTCTTTAAATACCGGAGTGATAATTTCGGCCGCGAGCTGCTTGCTCTGCACCGATTTAAAGTATTCGTTAGAGGCCAGATTGACCAATACCGGCAGATTCTCAGCGGCCTGATGTTGATTCAGGGCATCGGTGATTTTACTGCCCCAAAACTGATAGAGGTCTTTACCCCTACCATTGGCCAGCTTGGTGCCCATTTCCAGCCGGTAGGGCTGCATTAAGTCCAGCGGGCGCAGCAAACCGTAGAGGCCAGAGAGAATGCGCAGATGATCCTGAGCCCACTGCAAGTCTGCCGTCGACATCGACGCGGCATCGAGCCCGGTATAAACATCACCCTTAAAAGCCAGCAAAGCCTGCTTGGCATTGTCCGGGGTGAATTTTTTATCCCAGCTCAGGTAGCGATCAAAATTGAGGTTGCCCAATTTCTCGCTGATTTTCATCAAGGCCGAAACCTTGTGAGGCGACATCTCGCGCAAGTGCTCGATAAGCTCAGCAGAGTCATCGAGAAAGTCCGGCGTGGTGTGCTCGCTAGTTGGCGCCGGTGTTTCAAAATCCAGTGTTTTGGCCGGGGAAATCACCATTAACATCGCAGTATCCTTCAACTATTTTTAAACTATCGTGTCATTATAAGCTGTCTTATGTGAAGAGGAATATCCTGTGCGGCGTAAACAATGTCTGATCGGTCTGTGTGTTGCCCTGTTACTGACTATCGGCTGCGCAGTCAATCCGGTCACTGGCGAACGACAGTTTTCCCTCGTCTCAGCCGAACAGGAGGTCGCCATAGGCCGCCAACAATATTTACCCTCTCAGCAAGCCCAGGGTGGGCGCTACTATATTGACCCCGAGATACAAGGCTACGTTGCTAACATCGGCAAAAAACTCGCCGCCGTCAGTGACCGCTCCAACCTGCCCTATGAATTTGTCGTGCTCAATAATTCGGTGCCCAATGCCTGGGCACTGCCGGGTGGCAAGATAGCCATCAACCGTGGCCTGTTGATGCACCTGCAGGATGAGTCGGAACTCGCCGCCGTGCTATCCCACGAAATCGTCCATGCGGCGGCGCGCCACAGTGCGGCACAAATGACCCGCGGCACCCTCATCAATATCGGCGCACAAGCGCTGGGGGCCGCCGCCCAGAACAATGGCTTCGGCGAACTCGGTGGCATGGCCGCGCAACTGGGCAGCACCGCCTGGATGGCCAGTTATGGCCGCGATGCAGAACTGGAGTCCGATGCCTACGGCATGGAATATATGGTGCGGGCGGGCTACGACCCCCGCGGTGCGGTTAAATTACAGGAGACTTTCGTGAAGCTCTCCGAGGGCCGGCAGAGTGATTTTCTCACCGGTCTGTTTGCCAGCCATCCACCCTCTCAGGCCCGCGTAGCAGCAAATAGGGAGAAAGTGAAGACTTACCCCCCCGGTGGCATCACCAACCGGGCGCTGTTCCAGAAAAAGATCGCCCGCCTGCGTAAAGATCAACCTGCCTACCAGGCACAGACCGATGCGATGCAAGCACTGGCTGATAAAAAACCAAAACAAGCGCTGACACATCTTGATAAAGCCGTGAAATTGCAAAGCCGGGAAGGGCAGTTTTGGGAGCTGCGCGGTCACGCCTGGGCGATGCTCAACAACCCTACCAATGCCGACAAAGCCTACTCCACCGCCATCGCCAAAAACCCCGACTATTTCAGTCATTATCTCGCCCGAGGGGTGCTGCGCTTCAAGCAGGGGCAAAATAGCGCAGCGGGTAAAGACCTCGATAAAAGCCAGAAGTTGCTATCGACACCGGTGGCCAGTCTCTACCTGGGTGATATTGCCAACGACGGGGGGGATGAAAAAACAGCCATCACTTATTACCGCGCGGCGGCTCAAACAAAGGGCGATATCGGCCAACAAGCACAAAATAAGCTGGTGCTTATTGAAATGAGCCAGGCCCCCAATCGCTATATCCTCAATCGACTGACGCTGGGTAACGACGGTTATTTGCTGATCTCGGTGTACAACAGAAGCAATATCTCCGCGCAAAACGTTGTCGTGCAAGTAACAGAAATGGCCAGTACTTATGTCACCGGCCCCTCAGCGCAAATCGTTATTGGTGCGGTCGCCGCCAATACACAAAAGACCGTCACCACCCGCATCGGCCCCCTAGACGACGAAGCCGCACTGAACCGCCATCGCGCAGTGGTGATTGCTGCGCAACCTGTCCTGCCTGACGCCTTTTAGACAGCCAAACTAATGTATCTCCCGCCAGTCAATTACATCAATGCTTCGACGAATACTGCTTCGCCTGGGAAGTAAGTTTCGACGGTGTCGCCCTCAACGAGCACCACGGCAACTCCTATTGCATGGGCAATCTCTTCACCACCGAGGCGGCCACCCTCGCCCCCATCACTAGCAAGGCAAAAATCATCCTAGTGGGCAGGCCCCTGGCGCTATTAAGGCAAGCCCTTCCACTATCGCCATCTGAACCTCTGGGTGAAGCCTTATCAGAAAATGCCCCAGCAGTGGATTCCCAAGCTTAAAACCATTATGCGGGTGCTTCGCCCCGGCTCACTCACCGCCTTCAATGTACCGGGCATTTGCAGCAATGAAGACCGTAACCGCTGTATTGAGCTACTCGGCAAAGAAGTCTTACCCGTACTGCGCGAGTACGCCGATAGCATCGGTTTAACCGACTCCTTCGAGCGCGAGCCAGATTCTGTGAAACTGACACCGGGTACCAAGCGCGCACCGGTTGTTGATCGCAGTGGCATGGAAGGCCTTGGCTTAAAATAGTACGGCTGTCAGTGACAAGATAGGCCGCTCAAGGCAGACATAAAAAAGCCGAACTTAAAGAAGTTCGGCTTTTTTATTGGTGCTGTAGTCTCAATAAAAAAACTAGCTCTCTTCCCTCGGGCGGAAGAAGGGCAAGTAGCCGCCTTCTTTCAAGGGTTCAAACACCACCTCTACCGGCAAACCAATTTTCAGCTCGCGATAGTCGAGACCACGCAGGCCCGCCGTAATGCGCACACCCTCTTCCATATCCACGACTAACACCGCGTAGGGGAAGTCTTTCTCAAAATGGGGAGACATGGGCATGTGGCAAACCGTCCACGTATAGATGGTGCCGCGACCGTGAGATTCGCGCCAGCCCCAGTTGGGTGAACCGCACTTGGCGCACATAAAACGGGGGATGTGACGCCAGGTTTCGCAGTCGTGACAGCACTGAAAGCTGAGAATTTTCTTCGAGCAATTCTCCCAGAACTGTTCATCGAGATAGTTGGTCGGCCGTGGTGCCGGGTTTGGAATAAACTGTGTATCGGTCATCGTCTTAGTTCCTCAATATCACCAGGCTGCCATCACCAAAATCACCCCAACCTGTTACCAGGCCGAGCTCCGCATCCTTCACTTGCATCTCGCCACCGTCACCGCGTAGCTGGCGCGTTGCCTCGACCACGTGGTTGAGGCCCCAAACGTGGGCCTGGGAATGCAAGCCACCGTGGGTATTCATGGGAAATTTACCGTCAATTTCCAGGGTGCCATTTTTAACGAATTCACCCGCGCCACCCTGCTCGCAGAAGCCCAGAGCCTCTAGCTGCAGTAGTACAACGTAGGTAAAGCAATCGTAAATTTGCAGAAAGTCCATATCCGTCGGCTTCAAACCCGCCATCGCAAAGGCTTTGGGCGCAGAGTTGGCCAGGCCGATGTGGAACATATCGGGACGGTTGGCGATGTCATCGGCGGGGTAGGGATGACCCTCTGCCGCCGCCATAATATAGGCCGGCTTATGACGCAGATCTTTGGCCTGATCGGCGCGGCTGACGATAACCGTACAGGCGCCATCGGTTTCAAGACAGCAATCGAAGAGGCGGAAGGGCTCTGAAATCCAGCGGGAATTCAAATAGCCTTCCATATCCAGCTCTTGTCCACGGGTCATTGCCTTGTCATTAAACTGCGCATGACGGCGACAGGCCAGCGCGACGGCACCCATGGCTTCATGGCTGATGCCGTAGGTTTGCATATGACGCATGGCGATCCAGGCGTACATTTGCACCGGCGAGGCACTGCCGTAGGGGAAGTAATAATTCTGTAAGGTACGCTCCAGAGCGGGAATGGAAATCTGCTCGGGAAACTTGGCATTGGGCTTGGGGCGCAGAGCGGAAGAACCATTCCAACCCACCGTGACCACAATGTTATTGGCAATACCGGCAGCAATGGCCATGGCGGCGGTTTGCAAGGCGGTCACCGGGCTGGCGCCACCCATATTAATCGAGGCACTGTAACGCAGGTCTTCAATGCCCAGGTTGGCGGCGATTTCTTCGGCGGTAATCATTACCGGCGGTAAAATAATACCGTCAATATCGGTGTTTTTCAGACCCGCATCGGCAATCGCGGTGCGGGTCGATTCCAATATCATTTCAGCCGAGGGTCGTAGTGCCCCCCGGGTGTATTCGGTTTCACCGATGCCGACAATGGCGGCCTTATCTCTAAAATCGAGTGAATTATCAGACATGCTCTTTCCTCAAGCTGGTAGAGAAGTTACGTCTAGTGATGAGCAGCTAAAAGCTAGCTGTAAGGGAGTACACGATACGCCAAGTCAGTACAAAATGACGATTTATTGCGCGTATAAACTGGGGCGCAATAAGACCATAATTCCCAGAATGGGTCAATTACTTGACATTCTTATCGTCTTTAAACGCCAGCTAAAAACCAATCTCCAGCGCCTGACATAAAAAATGCATCAGCGGCTTCGCTGCTCGAAAGGTCTTTAACGTTTGTTGTGCAAAATCATCCGCCTCAATAGCGCTATCGTCCAGCCGTTTAATAACAATAAAGTCCTTTTGTTTCAGGCTAGTGATGAGTGGGTGATCGGCGCTGTAGCCTCGTGGCGGGCGCTTCAGTGTATCGCCGCCCCATTCGAAGCGTCGCTTAAAAGCGCGGCTATTCATAATGGCCTGCCAGGCCTCGGGTTTCTCGTCGATGCGCTGGCGAATTTTTGCCAATGCGCCAGCATCCGGTCGCCAACAACCGACGCCGAGAAAAACGTCGCCACGGTGTACGTGCAGATAATAGCCCGGTGCGTGAATATCTTTACCCCGGCGATGACGAAACTGAATACCGAGGTTGGTTTTATAGGGGGTTTTGTCGTTGCCGAAGCGGGTATCGCGATACACCCGCATGATCGAACCGCCACTGCGTTTGGGGATGGCCTCAAAGAAGGGCGACAACTTGTCGATCTTTGGGGCCATGTGCTCGACGAAACTGAGCGCCGGTGACAGTACAGCCTCTTCGTAACGCGGCTTATTTTCGCTAAACCAAAGGCGATTATTATTGACGGCCAACTCATCGAGAAAGGCGAGTAGTTGCGGGGAGAAACCAGTAAATTCACTCATGAACTACTATACCTTGCCCATGGCTAGCGGATTCAAGTATTCGGTAAGCCCTGTAAGAAGCGATGTGTTGAGCGCATTCTCTTCAGCTTACTCAGGGGAATTAAAAGTCTGTTCAATTTCATCGAGGTGCCCGTGGCGAACGTCTTTGCCCTCGACTAAATAAATCACGTGTTCACAAATATTTTTCGCGTGATCGCCAATACGCTCGAGTGCTCGCAATACCCAGAGCACATTCATTACCCGAGTAATACTGCGAGGGTCTTCCATCATATAGGTCATCAATTCACGCAGTGCCGATTTATAGTCGGCGTCGATTTGCTCGTCGCGCTTCATCGTTGCAATGGCAGCGGCGGTATCAAAACGCATAAAGGCATTCAGAGCATCGTTAAGCATACTGCGCACATCATTGGAGATATGACGAATTTCACTATAGCCCCGAGGGGAGGCCCCATCCACCGCCAATTTAATCGCCATTTTTGCAATCTTTTGCGCTTCGTCACCGATGCGTTCGAGATCGCGAATACAGCGTGTCACCACCATCACTAAACGTAAGTCGGTGGCTGCGGGCTGACGACGGGCAATTAGGGTGACACAGTTTTCATCGATGCTCACTTCCATCTCATCAATTTGATCTTCAATGCGTAGCACCCGCTCGGCAATGTAACTGTCGGCATTTTCCAGGGCTTTAATGGCCTCGGCTAATTGCTTTTCAACCATGCCACCCATTTCGAGCATCTGGCTTTTTATATTCTCAAGGTCTTCATTAAATTTCTGAGAAATATGTTGATCGAGTTTTAATTTATCCATGACATTCTCTTTAAGTAGAGGGGCCTTAACTGTAGCGCAGCCTTAACTACGGGAGCCTTAACAAGGGCGGCTTTACCGAGGCAAAAAATTAACCAAAACGCCCGGTAATATACGCTTCTGTGAGCTTGTGTTCGGGCGTGGTAAACACCTTCTCGGTATCATTCACTTCTACCAGCTTACCCAGATGAAAATACGCGGTGCGGTGGGAGACTCGCGCCGCCTGCTGCATGGAGTGGGTAACAATCACAATCGTATAATTTTCTGCTAATTCAGCGATGAGTTCTTCAATGCGCGCCGTGGCAATGGGGTCGAGCGCCGAACAGGGCTCATCCATTAAAATCACTTCCGGGCTAATGGCAATGGCGCGAGCGATACACAAACGCTGCTGCTGACCACCGGACAAACTTGTGCCCGGTTGAAGCAGGCGATCTTTTACTTCAGCCCATAAACCCGCACGTTTTAAACTGTTTTCGACAATTTCATCCAGCTCAACACGGCTGCCGGCGAGGCCATGAATTTTTGGCCCGTAGGCGACATTGTCGAAAATACTTTTCGGGAAGGGGTTGGGTTTTTGAAACACCATGCCCACCCTGGCACGCAATTCCACCACATCCATTTTCGAGTCGTAGATATTATCCTCTTCGAGTAAAAACTCACCCTCCACACGGCAGCCATCAACAGTATCGTTCATACGGTTAATGGTGCGTAAAAAGGTCGACTTACCACAGCCCGAAGGGCCAATCATGGCGATGACTTCATGCTTGCCAATATCGAGGTCGATATTAAAAATGGCCGGCTTGTCGCCATAAAAAACACTGGCATTACGCACGCGTATTTTTGCATCATCGACAAAGGGGGTGCCTACTGTGGCCTCGACAATCGTCTGTTCCGGTGCTGATTCCAGGGTGTTGTCTAGCGAGTCAGGGGCAGTTAAGTTCATCGTTGCGGCACTCATATTTTTACTCTCAAAGTTAAATCACCATTTTCAACGGGGATAAACAGCGCTTCGTGGTTTTCTACCAACGTCTTTCCAGGCGCTTACGCAATATAACGGCAAAGGTATTCATGGTAATTAAAAAAGCCAGCAGCACCATAATAGCCGCCGAGGTTTTTTCAACAAAGGCGCGTTCCGGGCTATCGGCCCAGAGAAAAATTTGCACGGGTAATACCGTCGCAGGGTCGGTGAAACCGCCCGGCACATCGACAATAAAAGCCACCATGCCAATCATCAACAGTGGCGCTGTTTCACCCAGTGCTTGAGCCATGCCAATAATAGTACCGGTCAACATGCCCGGCAATGCCAGTGGCAGCACATGGTGCATGACCACTTGTACTGGCGAGGCACCAATGCCAATACCGGCTTCGCGAATCGACGGTGGCACCGCTTTAATGGCGGCACGACTGGAAATAATAATGGTCGGCAAGGTCATTACCGCCAGCACGAGGCCGCCAATAATAGGCACCGAACGGGGCACGTGGAAAAAATTAATAAATATCGCCAGGCCCAATAGCCCGAAAATAATCGAGGGTACCGCCGCGAGATTATTAATATTCACTTCAATAAAATCCGTCCAGCGATTTTTCGGCGCAAATTCTTCAAGATAAACAGCAGCGGCTACACCAATGGGAAAGGACAGAGCCAATGTAATAAACAGGGTAAATAAGGAGCCGACTATCGCGCCGCCAATACCGGCCTGTTCAGGCTCACGTGAATCGCCACTGGTAAAAAAGTTGCTATTAAAGCGCAGTTCAATCTGCCCCGCATCCATCAGGGATTGTACCCAGCCTTGCTGTTTCTCATTGGTGCGACCGACAAAGGGGCCATCAGAACTATTGAGACTTTTAAAGTAGGTGTCGATATCATCGTCAGCCAGCACCCAGATTTTTTCAGCTTGCCCCAATAAATCGTGGTCGGCTTTTAAACGGTCAGAAAGAGCGTACTCAGCGCTGTTGCTGACCAGCCGATAGAGCTGACGCTTTTCTTTGCGCCCGGATACATCGGTAAAACGCGTGCGCAGACTCTTTTTTACCACGCCAGCAAAATTTGCCAGGGCTAATTGTTGGGCATCGTCGATATCGACAATGCCAAGAATATCGGCTTCATAGTCAACACTGATCTGAATATAGGTTTGGCGAAAAGCGCCATGGCCCTTGCCAATAATATCGACAAATAATGTCGCGACACAAAGCAGGCCAAAAAGAATTGCCATAACACCGTAGAGGCGAAAGCGCTTTTCCGCACGGTAGCGTTTAGCCAGTGTTTTCCTGATGCGCTCAGTGCTTGCGTTAGATGGCTTATTCATACTGTTCTCGATATTTTTTTACAACACGCAAGGCAATAAAATTTAAACCCAGGGTCACCATAAATAGCATCAAACCCAGGGCAAAAGCCGATAAAGTTTTGGCGCTGTCAAACTCCTGATCACCCACCAGCAAGGTGACGATTTGTACGGTCACGGTGGTCACTGTGTCTAAGGGGTTGACGGTAAGGTTCGCCGCAAGACCTGCCGCCATCACCACAATCATGGTTTCACCAATGGCACGCGATACTGCCAACAAGACGCCACCGACAATGCCCGGTAGTGCGGCGGGAATAATCACTTGTTTAATCGTTTCGGAATGAGTTGCACCGAGGGCCAAGGAGCCATCGCGCATGGTTTGCGGTACGGCATTAATCACGTCATCGGCCAGAGATGAAATAAAGGGAATGATCATAATGCCCATCACCAGGCCTGCCGCCAGGGCGCTTTCGGAGGTTACCGATAAACCAAAGCTGGTGCCGGTTTCTCTAATTAAAGGTGCAACCGTTAATGCGGCGAAATATCCATAAACCACGGTGGGTACGCCGGCGAGAATTTCCAGCGTCGGTTTAACAAAACCACGTACTTTTGAGCCGGCATATTCCGCCAAATAAATGGCTGACATTAGGCCCGCTGGCACCGCCACGGTCATGGCGATAAATGAAATCAACATCGTGCCCAGAAATAACGGTACTGCACCAAAGCTACCCGAACCACCCACCTGATCAGCCCGTATAGCCGTTTGTGGACTCCACTCCAGGCCGAATAAAAACTCTGACAAGGGCACTTGCTGAAAAAATCGCAGCGATTCAAAAATCACCGAAAGCAGAATGCCCAGCGTGGTGAAAATTGCCAGGCTGGCACACAACAGTAAAAAACCTTTAAATATTTTTTCGACTTGCTGGCGCGCACGCAGATGGGCTGACATGCGCCACCAGCCCCACAGGCCGCCGCCGCCCGCCACTAACAGTGCAAGTCCCGTCAATAAACGCTGACTCATATCACGCAAATAACCCAGCGCGGCAGCGGCATCTAATAATGCGGGCCTAACACCTTCCGCCGACAATGCACCACTGGCCAGATTTTCAATCTTGTTCATCAACAAATTGTATTCGGCGACAGAGCTCGGGCGAATCTCGTCGGGGATACCCGCCAGCAACATTTTACTAATGATGGTCTCTTCAAATGCCAGGCAGATAAAAAGCAGTAACACAGAGGGCAGGCCACACCAGAGTGCGACCCGCATGCCGTAGTAAGTCGGCAGTGAATGTAAGTTGCGCACACCACCTAGCTGGCGGGCAAACCCCTGGGAACGCTGATAGCCAAAAAAGTAGGCCAGAGCAGACATTACCAGTAGGGCAATGATCAGATTTGAAGTTTGCATATTAAAAAGCCGATCCCTTACAAAACACTATTCTTTGGTTTAACCAGAAAAAGCGGCCCGTTTTGCAGGCCGCTTTTTTATCTATCACTACACATATTTACAAGCCTTCGCCTGACATCGACTTAAGGGCTTTAATATCAGCACCATTGGCCCGCCGAACATCAGCGCTCAGCGGAATCATGCCTTTCTCGGCTAAATAACCCTCTTCACCCCAGGCTTTTTCGCTGGTAAATTCAGCCAAATAACCTTCAATACCCGGTACCACGCCAACGTGGGCTTTCTTCACATAAAAATATAAAGGGCGAGAGATGGGGTAAGACTTATCGGCGATAGTCTCGAAAGTCGGCACCTGGTCTTCGATCAGCGAGCCTTGAACCTTGTCGGCATTTTGGTCGAGGAAGCTAAAACCAAACACACCGAGAGCGTTGGGGTTAGCATCGAGCTTTTGCACGATAAGGTTGTCGTTTTCACCGGCTTCAATATAGTGGCCATCTTCACGAATGGTGTGACAAAGCGCTTTGTAGGCTTTTTTGTCCTGCTTCTTCATTGCCTTGATCCACTTAATTTTTTTGCAGCCGCCTTCCAGAGCCAGCTCGGCAAATGCGTCACGCGTACCCGACGTTGGAGGAGGGCCAAGCACTTCAATTTTTATATTGGGCAGTGCTGGATTTACTTCTTGCCAGGTCTTGTAGGGATTGGCGATCAGGGTTTGTGATGTCGTCAACGGGCCCGGCATGCTCTTCGGTGCGGGAACATTTTTGGCCAGTGCCAGAAAGATGTCTTTGCGGGTCAGGCTCATTTGCTTTGTTTTAACTGAGTTGGCGAGGACAATGCCATCAAAACCAATCAACACTTCAACAATATCGCTCACACCAGCGGTCTGACATTTTGCAAATTCAGACTTCTTCATGCGGCGCGATGCGTTAGTAATATCAGGATGGCCTGTACCAACACCGGAACAGAACAGCTTCAT
>Ga0105358_10001056_pt1 | contig 14493 bp, 12 predicted proteins | sample GOMGulsemesocosm_5_FD_83509 | JGI IMG/M metagenome (GOLD analysis project Ga0105358, IMG submission 83509) | Methane-oxidizing microbial communities from mesocosms in the Gulf of Mexico - GOM15C Gulf of Mexico | ecosystem: Environmental > Aquatic > Marine > Cold seeps | place: Gulf of Mexico... | reverse complement strand
TAACAAAATCATTTACTATTGCGAAAGATACCTCTTGTTTGTAATTTTAGCCAGAGACAGGGGATATATACCCAACAGAAATCAAGCACTTTCAATGATCACTTGTATAGACCTCACTTAAATGTACAACCGAAAGGCGGCAACTAAAAAGGCAGTACCTTTGCTACTAATAAATATTTAGCATTAGCTAATCTGTTCTTAATAAGGGCTTTAACATAGTTTCTAAACCATTCAGTTTAACTTCATACATCAGCGCTAATTGCTGCCCTATTTTACCCTCTGGAAAACCCTTACTGTGAAACCACACCAAGTAAGGCTCAGGTAATTGTAATAGTTTTCGACCTGCATATTTACCAAAAGGCATATTTTGGTTAATAGCTTCAATTAACGCTTGTTGATTTTCTAACACAAAACTCTCTCTTTATTTTTTGTTTTTAGCAATAGTAAACTCCAGCATATTCCAACGGCGTTAAAACTTTATTGTCATAAATCTACCATATATGTGACATAAATATGTCACATATTCAATTTAAGATATTTGTCATTATTTATAGCAAGGATAGACTATGTCTATTATTAGAAAGCGTAGTGCGGATCATAACAGTTACCTCCCTAACAACGCTCGTGACAATCAATATATTTTAGCCGAGTTTACCATTACTGATGATCTACTCCAACGGTTCTCAAGAGAAAAAACTGTCTCTAACGCAAATAATTCATCTAAAAATTATTGTGGTTTTTATCAAAACCTATCCAAGGTGTTATTTGATTTATCTGACCTTTTTGAAGTAGACAATTGTCTTTTTATTGCCAATGATAAGTTAACGAGAGTACGTTATAGTCAAGAGATGCACCAATGGCAAACCAATCAACAAATTTTATTTTATTATAATCCTGAAAATCATCAATTAAAAAAATCTTTTTTTGATGCCAATAAGCGAGCAAAAAAAATATCGTTATTATTTCTGACTACAGGCACAAATATCAGAGAGAATGCGGCTAAATTTCATGCCAATGTATCACAACTGGTAATAGCCTTTGCTAAAGAAGCAGCGATAGATATAACCAATATTCGTCTACGCGATCACCAACATATAACTTATGATTTATTTAACGAAAATAAGCTTAATAAAAGTAAACCGATAAATAATGACCGCCCAATTTCTGATGACTCAACTAATACTCATTCAAAAACACAAGTACATAAGTTGCGTTCTATGATTCATCGCTATGCTAGCCAACAGGTAACACTACCTGAATTTCATAGTGCGATGACATACGTGATAATTAATTTACCGATATCAAATAGACTACTTAACATGGTGGATGTTGATCCAAATTCAGCGGATCCATACAACCCACTTTATACTTTTTTAACGGATACCTTTACCCAGTCCGCAAAACGTTATAATTTAAATAACGGCGCTTTAATAGCCAATGGTTTAGTACCCATTGTTCGTTATAGTATCCACGAGATCACATCGCGCATGGGCGAGTTACAAATGCTTGGCTATAATCCAGAACAAAACCCTTGCGGCATTATCAGTAAATGGGACTCGAGTGAACTAGTTGACAATGTGCAATTGGTTTTTGTTGCTACCGATAAAAACCAAACTGAACACGGTTTTGGTCGCTTTCTCAATCAAATAGAGCAGGCAATAAAGTTAATGACTACCGAACTAGAAATGGAACCTAACAAAGAAGAAGTTATTGTTAGGTTCCATCAACATGTCGCTTATAATTTCTAATTGATAAAAAAACATTTCAACGCGGTCTAATGAAAACATTTAGTTTTATACCCATATATACTTCAATAGGCGCGTTTCAGGGGACCTTATAGGGCTAGTTTAGAAACGCTTTAGTACGTTATTGATTTCGACAAGGGAACAACCATTTATATTAGATGCGCCTTGTTCGAGACATTAGCACTAACTGAACGAATGGAATTCGGATTGATTTTTGAATCAAAAACGTTCTGTTAACCTGCAAATTAAGCAGTAATAAATCACCAGAACCAATCAACTTACTTCAGTTTTATTTATTCACTATATAAAAAACCTTACAACAATGGATTTATCAACAATAAGATTAAGATCAATTGACATAAAACCTTAATTTATCTCAAGCTATCAGGAAGTAACGTTTGATTTGAAGCCATGTATACCCGTATATATATGAAGGATTAAATTTTTATGCTAAATTTATCGTAAGTATTAATATTTGTATGAAAATGTTTTGGCAGGGCTTTGATAATGAGTAAAAAAAATAATTCAAATTTTAGTGAAATAGAAATGCTTCATGAATTATTCCAACTTGCATCTGATAATGCTGGCATTGGTTTGTTTTATTATGATGCCGAAAAGCATCCCCATAATTTTTATGCCCAGGACAAAACTATTGAATTAATCGGTGGTAAAATTAGAGCCGACAAACTCTACTCCGAAGACGTTTGGATAAACTTCATGAAATCGCAAGATAATAAGAAAATTGTTAATGAAGTATTAGAAAAATTTGAAGGTACTTGGTCTGGTAAATATGAGCTGTATGATGTGGAGTACCCCTCAAATGTTTTCAATCCACCTAAATGGTTAGCTGCAAAAGCAAAAGTAACCAAAAGAAATAAAGAAGGAAAAGCATTAAACATGATCGGTATGCTAATGGACATTACCGAGCAAAAAAATCAACGAAACATAATAGAGCAACAAAAAAAAGAATTAGAGCTACTGGCATATCGAGATCAATTAACGGGGCTCAAGAATAGGCTATCTTTTTATGAAGATATTAAAGTTAAAAAAGGCGGAATATTATTTATAGATTTAGATAAATTCAAATCTATAAACGATATATACGGTCATGAGGTGGGAGATTATATTTTAAAATCAACCGGGGATAAATTAACTAAATGTACCGATGGACTTGGTATGGTGCCATATCGATTAGCTGGAGATGAGTTTGTTATAAAAATAGATGCTGACATCTCAGAAGAAAAAATTATTGAGGTCGCTGAAAATATCATTAAAAGTGTTAGTCAACCAACAAAAATTGGAAAAATTGAACTTGTTGTATCTTGTTCGCTTGGTGTTTCGTTTTATGCTAAAAATATTACGATGAAAAAACTTATAGAACAGGCAGATGTGGCAATGTATACAGCAAAAAGAAGTGGTCGAAATCAATACGTTATAGCGAGTGAAAATGATGTGGCATTTACCGATCCCCGTAAAAAATTTAGATAAAAAGTATACAAAGTAGCATTTTATCTCAGAACACCAACTATTACCCTTTTTTTAAAATGTTCGACGCGTTAATTCTATCGACCATGATATTGCTTTTCATGCATGAAGTACTTATACCTATCACACTAAATATATGATCATTTCTACTTGTTAAAATCAGGCCCCACTTTGAGGCCTTTTTTGTAATTTTCTTTGCAATGTTCTTCTGTGCATTGAGAGTTGTCGAGCCGTGGCAGATATGTTGCCATCATTTGCTTTGAGAACTTGTTGAATGTGCTGCCACTGTACTTGTTCTGCTGATAGTGTTTCTCCATCTAGTTCAATATTGGTGGAAATTTCACAAGCTTTACTTTCATTAAGTACGGCTAATAAAGTTTGCGTATCGAGCGGCTTAGTTAAATAATCATCTGCGCCTAATTTAATTGCATCGACAGCGGTAGCAATACTCGCAAACCCTGTCAGTAAAATAATACGACTTTGTGGCCGTAATTGACGAATAGGTGTAATGATATTCAACGTTGTTTCTTGTGATAGTTTCATATCCAAGAGTACGTAATCAGGTTGGTGTCGATGACAAGCTAACAGGGCTTCTGAGTTGGTTTCAGCATGAACACAATCAAAGCCATGTTTGGTTAAACGCCGCTTTAACGTATTAGCAAAAATAATATCATCTTCAACTATCAATAATCTTTTCATTGTTTTATTTGTTTACCGGTAAACTTAACGTGACTAAAGCGCCACCTTGTTGATGATTAGTTAAGGCTAATTTTCCACCTAAACGCTCTAAACTCGCATGACTTAAAAATACAGCCATACCTAAACCTTGTTCGCTATTTACTGGTTTTACACCCAGCTGCTTAAGTTTTTCTAAGGAAAAACCTAAGCCATTGTCTCGAATTATAAATTGCCAGTTTTGGTCATCAACTTGGCTAATTAAAGTGATTTTATTGCTGTTATTTGCTTTAGTTGCTTGTATCGCATTATTAATTAAATTCAAAATAGCAGGTAATAATGCTGTGTCTGCCATTACTTCGGTATTCACTGGTTGTTTCTCTACTGATTCCACATTTATTTCAGGATAATTAACGCGCAAATTATCTAATAAACCCTCAAGTAAATTACTAATATTTGTCGCAACAATCGTTTGATCTTTAATGTCGAACACCATAGCCCGAAAAGCGTCCAAACTGTCGGTACAACGTGTTAACTGACCCTGTATATCATTAATAATGTCATTGTTAGGAAACTCTTCACTGAGTTCATCAGTAAGTAATTGCACCGTTGCAATAGGCGTGGCAAGTTGATGGGTTACTTGTGCAGAAGCCACTCCCAAGGATGTTACCTGCTCTTGTTTTAATAGGTTTTCTCGATAAGCAGCAATGGCTAATTCTCTTTGATTAATACTACGTGCCATTTTTCCCACCACAATGGCCACCACTAAAGCAGAAAATAAAAAGTTCAAACCCATGCCAATAAAATGCCCTTGCATGTTACCGTGCATAACACTCATGGGTAAATACCATAATAAAGCGCTATAAGAAAATATCGCTAAAAAGGCAACGAGTGCTAACAAACTAGACGTTAACGTAACCGCAGCAATCGCAATAGGGATTAATAACAAAGACACGAAGGCATTAGTTGCTCCACCACTAAAAAACAATATTAACGACAGAAATAGAATGTCAGCACAAATTTGCATCAACAAAGCCCGTTGGCTTATTTGTGTTTTGTTACGATAAAAAATAAAGCTGGCAAAAGTGAAACCAAGCTCTAAAAAAATAACACTAAATAATGGCATCCAAGGTAATTCGTATGTTAATCCCAAATTAACGAAAAGAATTAAAAAAAACTGAATAACAATGACAGCACTACGCAAGGCAAGTACCAGTTGAATTTGATTATTTACTTTAGGGCTTGCCAACGTGTTATTTATTTTGAAAAATGGTGACATAAATTTTTATTCGATAGGTCTATTTAGTTTAGGTACAATAATCTTAACGAATGTAATGAGAGAAATCATAAAAATGACAACTATTACCGACAAAAATAACTTAGAGTCTGCCACTTTAGCGGGCGGTTGCTTTTGGTGTATAGAAAGTGCCTTTTCTCAAGTGAAAGGAATACATTCAGCAATTTCAGGGTATATGGGTGGTCACAGTAAAAACCCCACTTATGAAGACATTTGCACCGGCAACAGTGGTCATGCTGAGGTTGTGCAGTTGAGTTTTGACGCTAAGAAAATAACTTACCAAGAAATTATTAAGATCTTCTTCACCTTGCATAATCCAACCCAGTTAAATAGACAAGGACACGATATTGGCAGCCAATACCGTTCTGCTATTTTTTATCATAATGAATTTCAACAACATATTGCCGAAAAGAAAATTACTGAAATGAGAGCATCAAAAATATATGAGCAAAATATAGTCACACAAGTGTGCCCTGCCGAGACTTTTTATTTTGGTGAAGACTATCATCAAAACTATGTGAACAATAACCCACAAAATCAATATTGTCAGGCGGTAGTATTACCTAAACTCGCTAAGTTTAGACAAACCTTTGTTAATAAATTGAAGTAACTTTTCGTTAAATAATATGGATGCAGGACACACATTCTCCTAATGTAGGTACTTAGGTTTTGTCCGAAACTAAAAACCTGTGTTCTTGAAAATGGATCCTTATTGATATTTGATCACAAACTTACTGCCATTGGTATTATTTATCGATCAGTAGTTGACAATTCAGTCAATTTAAAAGATCATATAGACATCTAAACGTCTACAAATCAATTTAACAAGAAGATATATTTTGAATAAGCAATCAGAGCTTCGCGCTCGATATAACGATATTAATCGCGGTGTCTACTTTATTGGCACAACCCCCCCAAAAAATGATACTCCATTAGAAGCGATTGAAACGATTGCTGAAAAATTATTGGAACGTGTTAGCGATATAGATTTTGATGGACTTATCGTTTATGACATTCAAGATGAAAATTCTCGCACCAGTAAACCTAGACCATTCCCATTTAAGTTGACTCACGACACCCGTCTATACTCATCATTACTTAATAAAAAATCAAATCACCCGGTAATTACTTATAAAAGTGTAGTGCAATCTAACGGTGACGATTTTAATCAGTGGGCCAATGAAGCTTGGCAAGAATATGGTATTAGAGATATCGTGCTTGTTGGTAGCCCTTCAAAAAATAATAATATATCACTTCCTTTATCTGATGCCTACAAAACCCTTGTGGATAATAAAAATGACTTTTTTATTGGTGGTGTCACTATTGCAGAGCGCCATGCAAGTAAAAAAAATGAACATGAACGCTTAATTGAAAAACATAAACAAGGATGTAATTTCTTTATTTCACAGGCGATATATAACCCACAAGCAACAATAGACATGTTGACTCGCTATGCTATTGAGTGTAAAAAACAAGACTTAAAACCACAAAGATTAATTTTAACTTTTTCTCCTTGTGGTAGTAAGAAAACCTTAGAATTTATTGAGTGGTTAGGAGTAAATGTCCCTGAAGCGACCAGTTTACGTATTCTACATTCAGAGAGCCCACTTTATGAGTCGATCCGTATTTGCACCAACAGCTTACAACAAATTTTAGATGCTGTTATTCCTTACGATTTACCGTTAGGTTTAAATATTGAAAGCTTAACTAATCGTAAAGAAGAAATTGACGGCTCTATTTTGCTTTATAAGCTATTACGTTCAACTATGGATAATTATTTAGCAAAGAAAGAGCTGTCTCAGTTAAATAAAAAATAAACTGGATCAGCTCTCATTAAAGTGATTGATTTATTTAAATCTCATCGATAAATCAATCGCTTGTACATGTTTAGTTAATGCACCTGAAGAAATAAAATCTACCCCTGCTTTAGCATATTCTCGCAAGGTTTCTATGGTCATATTGCCTGACACTTCTAATTTTGCTTTATTACGCGTTGCTCTCACTGCCTGTTCAATCATAATTGGGGTGAAATTATCTAACATAATAATATCCGCTCCGGCATCAAGTGCTTGTTGCAACTCATCCATTGACTCTACTTCAACTTCAACCGTTTTATCACTATGGTTTTTCTTTGCCGTAGTAACCGCTTGTGCGATGCCGCCACAAGCCGCAATATGATTTTCTTTAATTAAGAAAGCATCAAACAAGCCAATTCTATGATTAACGCCACCACCACAAAGCACCGAATATTTCTGCGCACTACGCAAACCCGGTAATGTTTTACGGGTATCTAATAATTTGGTATCACTACCTTGTAACTCTTTTACATATTTACTGGTTAGGGTTGCAGTACCTGACAGTGTTTGTAAAAAATTCAGCGCTACTCGCTCACCTGTCAGCAAGGTTCTAGCGTTACCTTCTAATTGAAACAGGGTGGTATTCGCTTTTGCCATTTGACCATCATTAACAAACCACGTAATTTTGGTCGGTAATATTTTTTTTGCTGGTTCAGCAGTGCAACTAAGTGATGCATCCAGTTGCTTAAATACTTCATTCACCCAAGCAACACCACAAATAATACAATCTTCACGGGTGATAACTGTCGCAACTGCTTGTTCATTTTCAGGGATTAACATCGCAGTAATGTCTTGTTCTGCACAGGCATATTCACCCTCAAATACGCCTAAATCTTCCTTTAGTGCCCAAGTTATTGTGGCTTTTATATCCTGCTGTAGCTTAGCTAATTGAGAAGTGAGCATTTACTTTTATTCCTGTTAAAGAGGTTCCCGCAAAATTAATTGTTTGCCTGTTTGTTGAAAATCTAACTGTTTTAAAGCACTCATGCCTAGCAAAATTTCATCATTTTTCATCGCCGGATTTATGTGTGCGGCAACATTATATAGGAAAATATTACCAATGCTAAGCTGATCTATTTTAGTTTTATAAACAGTAACTTTACCATTAGCTGTTTGCACTGGGTAACTACCATAGCTTTCAAGCTGTAATGCATCGGCAATATGTGCAGGAATAGACACTTGAGTAGCACCGGTATCGAGTAAAAAAGTCACTGACGCTTCGTTAATACTTCCTTTGGTAACATAGTGTCCTTGCCTGTTTTGCTTTAATATTACTTGAGCTTGACCTGAACTATTCAAGCTAACTTCTGGACGGCTATTGGGGTTATATTGCTTATCCAGTTCATCTTCAAAGAAGAACATTAATAAAATGATAGCCATAATCCATGCAAGCCAAACAAAAACTTTACCAATTTTGTTTGTCGAGTCATCTTCAGTCATAATAGAAGCACAATTTTAATAAAAAAGTTATTGTATGTCGTTAACCGACAAGAACAAAGCCTCAAATAGTAATAATTTGCGACCAAGTTATCATCCCGAAACATTAAAAAGATTAATAATTCAAGATGGCTGGCTTCAAAGTACTGAGCAGCAATACTCTGCTTTTTTTACTCCAAGAGAACCACAAGTGCCTATTAGCTTACTTGTTATTCATAATATATCTTTACCTGCTGGCAGCTTTGGCGGTAATCATATAACTGATTTATTTTTAGGTAAGTTAAATGCTGATGTCCACCCTAGCTTTAGCGATATAGCTCAATTGCAAGTCTCCGCCCATTGTTTAATAAGGCGTGATGGCAGGATCATTCAATATGTATCTTTTAATGACAAGGCTTGGCATGCAGGCGTTTCTTGTTTTAATGGCAGAGATAAATGTAATGATTTTTCTATCGGCATAGAGCTTGAGGGAACCGATTATACTCCTTATGAAGAAACGCAATATCAAGCATTAGCAAGGTTAACAGCCAATTTACAACAACATTACCCACTAATAACCGATGAACATATTGTGGGTCACTGTGATATTGCACCGATCAGAAAAACCGATCCAGGAAAAGTGTTTAACTGGCCTTACTTTAGGGAACTAATACAACAACTAAGAGTGAATTAACTGTTCTATTTTTAACTGAGTCCCGAAACTTGAGTTATTAAACAAACTGGATAGACATTTATAGCACATGGAAAATGAGCCAAAAGCCGAATAGGAGTGATTTTTTAGACCGCAACCCTAGCTAAAACACCACAACAATTGGTAATACCAATCTAAATCAAAACAAATATTTCAAACTCCCACTCTGCTTTGTCTATAAAATAACCTTGCTTCAATGCCACCCTTCAACTATATTATATTTAAATTATCGTAAATTTTCTTTTTTATTACCTAAATATAAATTGGTAATACCAATTAACAAAAAACTTTATTGCCTTTAGATGCTTATAAAGTAGTCAATGTACGAATATAAAATAAAAACTATTGAAGGTTTCCCCGTTAATGACACAGTTAAAAGAACAAAAATTAAAACCTCAAAAACTATCTGACATTATTTTAGCTCAACTAGAAGCATTGATAGTTGATGGTAGCTTGCAACCAGGCGAAAAGTTATTACCTGAGCGTGAATTGGCTAAACAATTTGACGTTTCAAGACCGTCTTTACGTGAAGCCATTCAAAAATTAGAAGCTAAGGGACTAGTCACCCGTAAACAAGGAGGAGGTACGTTTGTTAGCAAGAGCATAATGAAATCATTCTCCGATCCTATGTTTAATTTGATTGCAAATAGCAATGAATCACAATTTGATTTATTGGAGTTTCGCCATTGCATTGAAGGCATGGCTTCCTATTATGCAGCCATGCGAGGCACCGAGAATGATTTTGAAAAAATACAAGACAAACACAATGAAATTGGCAATAGCCAATTAGAAGATAACTTCCGCATAGAAGCAGAGGCCGTTTATGAGTTCTATATAGCGATATGTGCAGCCTCGCATAATATTGTGATCTTACAAACTGCACGTAGCATGACTGAACTGATAATAGATAACATAGAACAAAACTTAACTATTTTAGCTAAACGTCCTGAGGTATTTAGCAAGGTAACAAATTACAGAAAAGATTTACTAGCCGCTATCATTAGCGGACAGCCAAAGAAAGCCTGGGGTGCTAGCCACCGCCATTTAACTTTTATAGAAGACATACTTTTAAAACTAACCCAAGAAAATAGTCGCATAAAAAGAACCCTGCGCAGAGTGTAAAGAATAGTCAGTTTCGAGAATAGAGTTACGAAGTTCCTGTTGTAAGTGATGTACTTCGACACTATTTAACTCACTACTCGCGACTGAAAAATATAAACAATATTGGAGACAAAACAACATGTCAGATCTACCAAACATTGATATTGATTCATTAGAAACCCAAGAATGGTTAGAGTCAATGGAATCCGTATTAGAAAATGAAGGCCCAGAACGCGCACATTTTTTATTAGAAAAACTAATTGACCGTGCACGTCGTGGTGGTACACATTTACCTTTCGAAGCAACAACAGCTTATCTAAATACTATTCCGCCTGGGCAAGAGCCAAATATGCCTGGCGACTTAACCATTGAATATCGTATTCGTGCTGCTATTCGCTGGAATGCATTAGCCTTAGTGTTAAGAGCTTCTAAGAAAGACTTAGAGCTAGGTGGTCATGTGGGTAGTTTTGCCTCTTCAGCATTACTTTACGATGTAGGCTTTAATCACTTCTTTAAAGCGGCTTCAGAACAAGACGGTGGTGATTTTATTTTCGCTCAAGGTCATATTTCTCCTGGCATTTATGCCCGTGCATTTATGGAAGGCCGTTTAACAGAAGATCAAATGAATAATTTCCGTCAAGAATGTGATGGCAAAGGTTTATCCTCTTATCCTCACCCTCATTTGATGCGTGATTTTTGGCAGTTTCCAACAGTTTCTATGGGTTTAGGTCCATTACAAGCAATTTATACCGCACGTTTCCTGAAATATTTAACCGACCGCGGTATCAAAGATTGCTCAGGACAACGTGTTTATTGTTTCCTCGGTGACGGTGAAACTGATGAGCCAGAATCATTAGGTGCTATTGGCTTAGCCTCTCGTGAAAGTTTAGATAACCTAACCTTTATTGTTAATTGTAATTTACAACGTTTAGATGGCCCTGTTCGTGGCAATGGCAAAATAATTCAAGAGCTAGAAGGTACATTCCGTGGCGCAGGTTGGGAAGTTGTTAAAGTTATCTGGGGGAGTTATTGGGATGCCCTTATTGCCCGTGATACCTCAGGTAAATTATTACAGTTAATGGAAGAAACCGTTGATGGTGAATATCAAAACTGTAAAGCCAAAGGCGGCAAATATACTCGTGAAAATTTCTTCAATAAATACCCTGAAACTGCAGCACTTGTTGCCAACATGTCAGATGAAGACATCTATCGTTTAAACCGTGGTGGCCATGATCCGGTTAAAGTTTATGCCGCCTATAAAAGAGCAATGGAAACCAAAGGTCGTCCAACCGTTATTTTAGCTAAAACGGTTAAAGGTTTTGGTTTGGGATCAGCCGGTGAAGGCTTAAATATTGCCCATAACGTTAAAAAATTAGATGTAGATTCACTAAAACATTTTCGTGATCGCTTTAATATCCCTGTGGCAGATGCCGATATTGAAGATTTACCCTTTTACAAGTTCCCAGAAGATAGCGTTGAACATAAGTACATGAAAGCACGCCGTGAAGCGTTAGGTGGTTCAATGCCTGCGCGTCGTGAACAAGCTGAAGAATCATTAGAAATACCATCATTAAAAATATTTGATGCTATTTTAAAGGGCTCTGGCGAGCGTCAAGTTTCATCAACCATGACGTTTGTTCGTGTATTAAATAGCTTACTTAAAGATAAAAAAATTGGTAAACGCATTGTACCAATTATTCCAGATGAAGCCCGTACTTTTGGCATGGAAGGTTTATTCCGTCAAGTGGGTATCTATGCAAATGAAGGACAAAAATATGTGCCTCAAGATGCTGACCAAGTAGCCTATTATCGTGAAGATAAAAAAGGCCAAGTATTACAAGAAGGCATTAACGAGTTAGGTGCAATGGCGTCATGGGTTGCTGCTGGTACTTCTTACTCAACCTGTAATGCTACAACTATTCCGTTCTACGTTTACTACTCAATGTTTGGCTTTCAACGTGTTGGTGATTTAGCTTGGGCAGCAGGCGATAGCCAAGCTAAAGGCTTCTTATTAGGTGCAACAGCCGGTAGAACTACACTTAACGGTGAAGGTTTACAACATCAAGATGGCCACTCTCATGTGCAAGCGGGTTTAATTCCTAACTGTGTTACTTATGATCCAACTTACGGTTATGAAGTTGCCGTCGTAATTCGTGAAGGTTTACGCCGCATGTATGAAGAAAATGAAAATGTTTTCTTCTACTTAACCTTAATGAATGAGAGCTATCAACATCCTGCAATGCCAGAAACCAAAGATGTTGAAGAACAAATAATCAAAGGTATTTATAAGTTAGAAACTGTGGCAGCAAAAGCCGCTAAAAAGTCAAAAATCAATGTGCAATTACTGGGTTCTGGTACCATTTTATTACAAGTTCGCGAAGCCGCACAAATTTTAGCAAAAGATTATGGTGTTTCCAGTGATGTTTATTCGGTAACGTCTTTCAATGAGCTAGCACGTGAAGGCCAAGACATAACACGTTGGAACATGCTTCACCCTGAAAGTAAGCAAAAAACCGCTTATATTGGCAAAGTAATTAACCCAGCTAAAGGTCCTGCAATTGCTGCTACCGATTATATTAAAAACTATGCCGAACAAGTGCGTGCATTCATTGATACTGAATACCGCGTACTAGGTACCGACGGATTTGGTCGCAGTGATAGTCGCGCTAATTTACGTCAACATTTCGAAGTAGATCAAAATTACATTGTTGTGGCCGCTTTATTCGAACTAGCTAATCGCGGTGATATTGAACGTTCTGTTGTGACAGAAGCAATTAAACGTTTCAACATTGACACCAATAAAATCAACCCACTTTACGCTTAATAGAGGCTATAGATTACCATGTCAGATTTACAAAATATTTTAGTCCCCGATGTTGGTGGCGAAGAAGTTGAAATTATAGAAATTTGTGTTGCCGTGGGTGATGCACTAGAAGCCGATGAAGGTATTATTACGGTTGAAACTGACAAAGCTTCAATGGATATACCTGCGCCGTTTGCTGGAACATTAGCCAGTTTATCTGTATCAGTAGGCGATAAAATCAAAGAAGGTGAGGTTATTGGTGAAATCAATGCCTGTTATTCTGCAGCTGCAGAAGAAGTGCCTGCACCAGTGACAGCACCAGCTCCTGTTTCAACTTCTGCTCCGGCGGCTACGTCTGCTGCTTCAATTATAGAAATAGCGGTACCAGATATTGGTGAAGATGGTGAAGTTGATGTTATTGAAGTACTTGTTGCTGTTGGCGATGTAATAGCAGAAGAAGATGGATTAATCACTTTAGAGACTGATAAAGCAACGATGGATGTACCGTCAACTCATGCGGGTACAGTTAAAGAAGTTTATATCAACGCTGGCGATAAAGTTAAACAAGGAAATCTAGTCATTAAACTTGAAGTGTCAGGTGGTGATACTGACGCTGCATCAGTTCCTGTAACTCCAGCAAAATCTGCTCCAGCAGGTAAAAAACCTTCTCCTGTACCACACCACCCAGAAGCAGGAAAAGTGAGCAAAGGCGCAATTTACACCTCGCCATCAATTCGTCGTCTTGCGCGTGAATTTGGAGTTGATTTAACACTGGTTAAAGGTACTGGTAATAAAGGTCGTATTTTAAAAGAAGATGTTCAATCTTACGTGAAATATGAACTTTCCCGCCCGAAAGCCAACTCAGGTAGCTCAGTTACCGTCGGTGAAGGTGGTTTGCAGGTTGTTAGTGCTAGAGCAATTGATTTCTCTAAATTTGGTGACATTGAAGTAAAACCCTTATCACGTATTCAAAAAATATCTGGGCCATTTTTACATCGTAACTGGGTAACTATTCCTCATGTTACTCAGTTTGATGAAGCCGATATAACTAACGTTGAGGAATTCCGTAAAGAACAAAACCTAGAGTGTGAAAAGCAGAAACTTGGTTTTAAAATTACACCGCTCGTGTTTCTTCTAAAAGCAGCGGCAGACGCTCTGCGTGCATTCCCAGTATTTAGCTCAAGTTTGAGTGAAGACGGAGAAAGCTTAGTGATGAAAAAATACATTCACATAGGTGTCGCTGTTGATACGCCTAATGGTTTAGTTGTTCCTGTGGTACGTGATGTTGATCAAAAGGGTATTCATCAATTATCCCGTGAATTATTAGAAATCAGCATTAAAGCACGTGACGGCAAACTAAAAGCACAAGATATGCAAGGTGGCTGTTTTACTATTTCTAGTCT
>Ga0105358_10001053_pt1 | contig 14524 bp, 10 predicted proteins | sample GOMGulsemesocosm_5_FD_83509 | JGI IMG/M metagenome (GOLD analysis project Ga0105358, IMG submission 83509) | Methane-oxidizing microbial communities from mesocosms in the Gulf of Mexico - GOM15C Gulf of Mexico | ecosystem: Environmental > Aquatic > Marine > Cold seeps | place: Gulf of Mexico... | reverse complement strand
TCGTTAAATTGTGTAGTTGTTTTATTAAATAATCTATGTACATAGTCATTCTGCCAACCACAAGCTTGAATCAACTTTCCATTATAGTAGTTATCTCTTGAAATTGAATAGATACAGTTTTCATCTAGTACAAGGTTTCTAATCTCATGAACTAGTTCTTCACTAATAATCTCATCGCTGTCAACAGAAAAAATCCAATCATTAGAAGCATGAGAGAGTGCCATGTTCTTTAGTGGTCCAAAGCCAATAAATTCATGCTCATATACTTTAACATTAGAGTGATTTTTTGCGATGTTAATTGTATCGTCAGTTGAACCATTATCAAGTATTATTATTTCATCAAATAGTTTTAAAGCCAATAAGCATTCATTGATATATAAAGATGAATTCTTTGTAAGTATTGTTACACTTATTTTAACAGCCAAGTTTTCACCTCTTCATATATATTTTCAGGGTTAATGTTAAACAAACAATCACTTAAACCATGTTGGTCATCACAGCCCGCTTTCCCACAGGCCACACAGTCCATATTGGCTTGAAATATAGTTATATTAGCATAAGTTTGTTTAGGTAAATTTTTACTCGTAGCTCGTTGAAGTTTATTTGACCACGGAGACCAAGTATTTAAAATAGTTGGCCCAAAGATTGCGAACACTCTTTTATTTTGAGATGCTGCTATATGCATATTTAAGGTATCCATACCAATATAACAATAAGATAAATCACTTAGCGCTATATATTCATCTAAATTGGTCTCTCCTATAAAATCATGTATATTTTCTAACTGAGGCAATTGCTTTTTAATTTGTAAATCAATTTCTGTATTTGCACCCGTTATTATTATAGGTATATTTAAAGTATTCAATTTTTTCAAAAGTGCATTTCTCAAATCTTTTGGATAAATCTTATATTCATATTGAGCGGAGGGATGAAAAATGATAAATTTTTCAATACCCAAGTCTTTCAATCTATTCTGCATAGACACTTTTGATTCATCTTTGTATTTTGATGACATTGTAACTTTGTCATTTGGAATATCTAAAAGTTTTAAAGCAGAGATATTATTTAAAACAATATGTTTTGAACTGTCAAAAACATAACTTTTATTTAGAAATAGTTTTTTCCACCAAGACTTATTTGAATCTTTTTCAACCGCACTGATGCAATATGAAGATGCCAAAATTGAATACATTACACTTCTATCACTGGCTGTTAAATTTATAGATAAATCATATTTTTTATAAATCTTTTTAACAAGGGCAAATTCATTTTTAATTCTAGAAGCTTTACTTTGCTTTTTCCAGGAATAAGAATATAACTTAAAGGCATTAATATGATTCAAGGTGGACGCAATTGCTTTTGTATCATCATTAATTAACAAATCAATTTGAGGCTTATTATAATATTCATACAACTTGTTAATCAAAGGAGAAGATAAAAGCACATCCCCATTTGAACGTTGTATTATTATAAGAATTTTATTAATTTGTTTCATTGTCTTTTATTTCTAAATATTTTTTATAGTTAGTAATAATATCAGTATATTCAATATTGTTTACATTGGTTTTATCAAACATTGGAAAAGCTTTTATTGCATCACTTAATTGCATTTGGGGTGTGAGATGTGCAAACAAAGGTATTATTGTTGTTCCAACTGCATTTGCAGCGTGCATTAATCCACCATCACATCCTAATAATACCTCTGCATTTTTAATAATTTGCGCTGTTTGACAAAAGCTATACTGTCCAACACAGTTAATTAGATTTGAATCTCCAAACTTTTCAAGTAATTTAGTGGCCATTTTTTTTCCATTAGAAGAGCCCACAAATACAATATTCACTTTTGAATTAATTTCAATTATGTCTTCAATTACCTGTTCCCAATTATTAAAGGTGCGATAATCCCACTCTCCACCTAAAGTAATAGCTATATAATTTTTTGGAAGATTGAGCTTTTCGATTTGCTCTTCATCACTGGGAGATATATACATATTGGCTTTGGCATTTTTGTTAATATCAGTTTCACTTAATTTGTAATTTAATAAATGATTCATTTGGTGATAGCTATATAAAACTCTATTGACTTCAGGCCCATTATAAAATCCATACATACCAACAAATTGTGTCTTTTTCAAGTTTTTAATTTTAACTTTTAAACTTCTAGTACTATAGGAATCAATGATAACCAAATCATATTTTTCTTTTTCAAGCAAACTTTCATCAACTATTATTGAGTTAAAAATTTTATCATTAGTATAAATATGTGCATTTTTTCTATCTGTATACAAATCAACATTTTTATTTTCCAGTAAAGCTCTACTTGACAAGTCCATTAAACTGTCACCTAAACTAGGAGCTGATAAATTAATCCATAAAATATTTTTGTGATTTTCATTAATACTGAGTGATTCTAAAGAGGCTTGACCATTAACTAAAATATACATATATCGTCTAAAGAACTTAAAGAATCTTTTTGCATAAGGTGTATTATCTAAATACCCTTTGGTATAGTGAGGAATTTCATATTTAAAGGGGAGTTCATATGTTTTTTTAAATAAATCAAGCATTGTATAAATCTTCGTATTGATTTTTCCATCGCTTGTGAAGCCAAAACCATTCATTGGGTTTTTCTTCTATTATCTGTTGAGTAATTAAAGCTTGTTTTTTAACAGAGTTTAAAATATCTGCGTCTTTATCTTCACTTAACTTTGTCTCTATTGGATCATAAAAGGTTATTTCAAATGTTTTATGATCATAGGTTTTAATAAATCCAGGGATAATAATAGCATCAAATTTACGCGCTAAAATTGCAGCACTAGGTGTATGTCTTGCTTTTTTATCAAAAAAATCTATAAGTAAACCTTCTTTATCTGTAGTATTTTGATCCACTAAAATCCCTAAAGGTCTGTTAGCTTTTAAAGCTTTCATCATACCTTTCATAGCACCATCTTTACTTATAAGTTCAACATCAAACTGTTCTCTATTTTTTGTTAATATTTTATTCATAACAGAGGAATCCAAATCTCTTCCCACAATAGAAATAGAAGAATATTTAGCTGCAATTGCTAAAGATAAAAGTTCCCAGTTACCATAATGAGCTGTGGTGATGATGATCTTACGATTATTTTTTATAGCATCCTCTAAAATTTCTTGATTTTTAAAAACCACTTTACTTGAAATTTCTTCTTTAGAAATACCTTGGTTTTTAACAAATTCTGCTAAGTTGTATATAATATTTACGTAGCAGTCTTTTATGATTTGCTCTTTCTCTTTTTCACTTTTTCTATTTTCAAAGGCCAAATCTAAATTCACTCGAGCAATTCTCCTATGTTTCTTGTCAAGAGTAAATGCAATAAAAGCAAAAAACTGAAGTAAGGCATTTATAATAAAAGTAGGCATATATCTAATAAAAAATCTAAAACTGTAAAATAAAAATAAGTATATATTATCCATCAAGTAAACTCTTTGCTAATTCAATAATTTTTTCTTCTTTAATTTCCCTAATTGAGAAATCATATTTGTCTAAACGTAAGGGATCAACTTTACTATCTGATTCAATCACCTGGTTTATTGGTGTGGTATAGGTATTTCTATATCCAGGAGTATTACCAAAAAGAGTAATAGAAGGCCTGTTTAATGCCCAAGCCATATGAGTAGGCCCAGTATCATTACCAATCACCAAGTCAGCCTTAGAAATTAATGCCTTGACGCTATTTAAATCAATCCTAGGTAATATTTTTGCTTCAGAGTTGGAAGCTATAAACTCTGCCATTTCTTTCTCTTCTTTGCTACCCCAAATAATTAAAGAATTACAATCCAATTTGTTTATAATATTAGCAAATTTTTCTTTAGAGTACATTTTGTTATTTTTGCTGGCACCTATGACAAATACAACATTCTTTTGCTCATGTGATAAATAATCATATATACTTTTATCTTCATTGAAATAGAACAAAAAACTCTTTTTATTTAAAATATCTTGATGACTCACTTCTACATTTAAAGATTCACTAATCACAGCAACATTTCGATCAATTGCATTGGCTTCATAAGGAATAGATACTTTGTGGTTATAAAAAGTAGAAGCAATTGTTTCTCTTATGGAGTTTTTATCAAAGCCAACCGTTTTTGATTTTAAAAGTTTTGAAACAAGTGCAGATTTAAAAAGTCCTTGTGCATCAATAACCAAATCATAATTATTAAGAGCAATTTTTCGGATCAGTTTAATTTGTTTAAAAATTGAGAATTTATCTTTTTTTATTTTTTTTAAATTGACTTTATAAATAGCATTAATATCAGGATTGTTTTCCAACACAGGAGCAAAAGAAGATTCCACAATCCAATCTATTTGAATATTTGGAAATTTCTTTTTAACAAACTGCAAAGCAACAAGAGCATGAACTACATCTCCCAATGCTGAGAGTTTTACTATAGCAATCTTGTGAATTGTATGATTAGCTCCCCCACCCATGATTTAACTTTTAACTAATTTAATTTTGCAATTTTTTGGAGTTTCGATTTTTTCAACATTACTATTAACAATATAAGGAATGTCATCAGAGCTAATAGTTAATTCTCTATCATTTAACTCATAAGTATAGTTTAGTCTTGAGAAATCTTGATTAAGTGATAAATTTAACGTAATCATAAAACTCAACCATTGAACAATTTCAATAGGAGGTAGTAAGTCTTCAAATACTTCGATATCTTTTTGTTTTGGTAAGGATTTTTTTGAAAACTTAATAATATGTGCAATAAGTACTCTTGAAGTATGTAAAAAATCATAGTTCAATCCATTTAAAATAAAATCAAATGTATTGTCTGTATTATTATAAAAGTTAAGAACAACACCAATTGAATGAAGTTTTGAAGCAAGCACCAGCAATATTTCATATCTTTCATCAATATTATGAAGTGGCTGTAAGACTTGAAATATTTTCGAAGCATTAGAACCTAGATAAACACTTTGTTTATTATCCAATTCAAATCTATCTAAAAGACTTTTTACACTTGGGTTAAAATTTGAAGGAAATTTGTGATTAGAAGTTCTTAATAAATCCGTTAAGTACAAGCCTTCTCTAACCCCAGCACCACTTGCAACTACTTTTTTAATATCAAAAGCGTTTGCTATGGTTTCAAAAATAAATGTACCTTCTTGTATGGTATCATATCTATCTTTTTTAATACCAATTGCTTTTAATTCATCATTAGATTCAGCACTTAGAATCTCTTCGAAAATACCATTGTTTTTTTTCACATTGTATTCAAAACCATGGATTACGTCTAAGGGGTAATTTGTTCTTTTCATAACCAATTTACTTAAGGCTCGAATAGTCCCACCAATTCCAACAATGGTTCTAGGAATGTCGTTGGTATAGTCTAAAATCTGATTTAGGTTATGAAGGATATATTCCTTTGCCCCTTCAATATCATGTTTATTAAAATACAATTCCTTTAATCGAATAGTCCCTATATTTAAAGACATAGATTTTTCAATTTTTCCATCTTTAATAAAACAAAACTCTGTAGAACCACCACCTATATCAATAGTCATACAATTCTTAGTGTGCAATAAATTTAAAGCAGCAACTCCGCCATAATAAGCTTCTTTTATCCCATCAATAATACGTATATTTAATTTAAGTTCAGTAGAAATCTTTTTTAAAAATTCTTTTGAGTTGGGAGCATCTCTTAATGCAGAAGTTGCAACACAAATAATCTTTCGTGATTGTAATGAATTGGAAATACTTAAAAAGGATTTTAAAGAGTCATAAGCTCTTTGCATAGGAATAGCCTGTAGATACCCATCGTTTTCATAAGAACCTTCGGATATCTTTACTCTACTTTTTGTTTCGTTGATTAAGTTAAAAGCAAACCGACTGCTTTTTTTTAAAACAACCATTCGCATTGAGTTAGACCCAATATCGATTATAGTTGTAACTTTAGCCATATATTATACTTCTTCTGTTTGTAATTTTTCAAACTTGAAGTTTAGTTCTTGCATTGTTTCGCGATTGTCTGCGTCAATAACAATACAATCAACAGGACATACTTCCACACACGCTGGTTCTTCATAATGACCAACACATTCAGTACATCTATCTGAATCAATAATATATATTGGATCCCCTTCTTCAATTGCAGTATTTGGGCACTCTTCTCTACATGCATCACATGCGATACATTCATCAGTTATTATCAATGACATTAAAATTTTCCTCGTTCGTAAATTATACCAAATACAATAATACGTTAATACTTAAAAAAATCTATAAAAGAGCAGATTGGGAAAGAAATAAATTAAACCTAGCCGTAGCTAATTTTAATTTATTTTTTTTCAAGATGCCTTTTAGTAATTTTCCCATAGGGTAGTACAGTTTATGCTCCCTATTTCCTAAATTTTACTTAAGCATATTTCAATATGATTATGTAAAACTTAGTAACTATGAAGCACAACTTGAACTATTTAAGAACTAACTTCTTTTTTTATTTGGTATCATATATGGATTTATAACCTATTATTGTTTAATAGATTCTTTAATTGAGTAAATATATCTTTATTTTTAGCTACGAGTAAAACATCTTTGGTTTGATATACATATAAATCACTACAAATGTATAAGGATGCCTTGATATCAAATTCTCTTATGTTTCCACAAAACAGTACAAAGTTATAGTATTTTGCGCAAGCTAATGAAAGTGCAACAGCACCAGGACTTCTATATTTAAGCTTCAAAGATGAAAGTTGTGAGCAAAGTTCTGGATAGGCATATGATCGTTCAAACAAACCAATTTTCGCTTTCCCTGATTCTAAAACCCTGTCATCAATGATATTGGCATTTAAATCAAAAGTTTTTAAAATATTTTTTTCATTTTTGGTATATACAAACCCATTAACCAAATTACAAACAACTCCAACTTTCATTTTACTGTCAAGTTCAAGAGCTACAGCAGTCCCGTAATAAGGTAGTGAAGAAACAAAGTTGTCACTTCCATCTAAGGGGTCAATTACTATGGTATAGTTTTTTTGATTTTCATTTGAAGTTTTAATATAACCTGATTCTTCAGAATAAATATTACCAAAAGAAGACAAATACTTTACAAATACAGACTCAGCATATAAATCTATATTTAACGACCTGTCTCCTCCTGCACCTCTGCTACCTTCGTAGCAGAAATCATCAGGTTTAAGTTTGTGATTTATGTATTCATAAATCTCTTTGTTTGCTTTTATACACTCAATTATAAAAGCTTTCATTACACTACTTAAGAAATAGCTTCAATGATTGCTTTTGCAGCATCACGACCATCAGCAGCTGCAGTAACAGCTAGATGAGCACCTCTTTCACAATCGCCACCAGCATAAACTTTTTTGTTTGACGTTTGAAAGTTATTTGTAACTAGGCCACCCCAAGAATTTAGCTCAATGTTTGCGTCTTTTAAAAATGCAGGTGCTTCGTGTTCAAATCCCAAGGCATAGATAATCACATCAGCCTCTTCAACATACTCACTACCAGCAATATCCTTAACGCTTTGTCTTCCACTTGCATCTGCATCAGATAATTCAGTTCGGATAAGATTAATTCCAGTAGCTACTTTATTAGAGCTTTCTATTGAAATAGGAGAAACATTAAATACAAATTCTGCACCTTCTTCTTCAGAGTTAATTACCTCTTTTTTAGAACCAGGCATATTTGCTTTATTTCTTCGGTATAAACATTTAACAGATTTCGCACCTTCACGTGCACTTGATCGAATACAATCCATAGCAGTATCACCACCACCGATTACTAGTACTTTTTTATCTGTTACATCAATAAAGTCTTTAACATCTTGTCCAAAGTTTCTTTGTTGAATTTTGGTTAAGTAGTCCACAGCTAAATGAACATTTGAAGCTTCTTCTCCATCAATACCAGCATATCTACCTTTAGTAGCACCAATACCAACAAAAACAGCATCAAAATCATTTTCAAGTTCAGCAAAAGATTTGTCTTTACCAATCTCTATATTCAAGTGTAATTCCATACCAGCTTCAATTAACCAGTCAATTCTTCTCTCAACTGCTTTTTTGTCAAGTTTAAATCCAGGGATTCCATATGTTAAAAGTCCACCAGCCTTATCAGCTCGCTCAAACATTACAACATTAATACCTTTTCTTAAAAGAAAAGTTGCTGCAGATATTCCACTAGGACCACTTCCAACAATTGCCACTTTTTTGTCAGTTTGAATATTTCCAAATCGTGGTTTCATTCCAGCTTTAAATGCTTTTTCATTGATATGCGTTTCAATTGCACCAATTGCCACTGCACCATGACCTTCATTTAAAGTACAATCACCTTCACAAAGTACATCGTGAGGACAAATTTTTCCCAAAATTTCTGGGAAAGGAGACGTTTCATTTGACAATGCAAATGCCAATTCCAAATCACGTTCACTTGTTTTTTTAAGCCACGCAGGAATAAAGTTATGCAAAGGACATTTACTATGACAATATGGATCAGCACATTGAATACATCTATCAGATTGCTCAGAGCTTTTATTTCTTCCAAAAACTTCATATACTTCATCATAATCTTTTAATCGTACAAGTACATCTCTTTTTCTTGGATTGGCTCTATCTATTTCTGTAAAATTTAACATCCTAATCTCCCTCATCCGGATTTAGAGGTAATACCGTCATATTTTTTGGTTTTACCATCCAGAAATTTCTAATATTCGTTCTAAAATTATCTAATATATCCATCGCTTGTTCACTTTCAGTTTCATTTACATAATCCATCAGTAATCTCTTAAGATATAATCTCTCACGTTCAGTTGAATCGGTATTAATTCTAACTGCTTCAATTAATTCTTGGTTCATTTTATCAAAGAATGAATTTTCTTCATCAAAGATAAATGCCAATCCACCAGTCATACCAGCTCCAAAGTTGATTCCCGTTTTACCAAGTACCACAACTATACCACCAGTCATGTATTCACAAGGATTATCCCCTGTTCCTTCAACAACAGCAATACACCCAGAGTTTCTAACTGCAAATCGTTCACCAACAGCTGCTCTGATGTAAAGTTTACCACCAGTAGCACCATATAAACAGGTATTTCCACCACCAGCAAATGAACTTCCTTGTTGAGGAGCATTTACTATGATTTTTCCACCATTCATACCTTTTCCAACGTAGTCATTGGCAACACCATCAAGGTTAACTGTCATTCCTTTTGATAAAAAGGCACCAAAAGATTGTCCTGCAACTCCTTTTAAGTTAAAAGTAATTGTATTATCAGGAAGTCCAGCATCACCATAATACTTTGCAATTTCACCAGAAATTAAAGTACCAAAACTTCTGTTGACATTTCTAATAGTAGTTTTTACTTTTACTGGATTATTTGTTTTTTCAATAGATCTGTGAACTTTTTTTAATAAATCTTTTTCAAATTGGTTATCATCAAATGGCGCATTAGTAGCTTTCTGACAAGTATCTATTCCATCAATTTTTCGTAAGATATTTTGGAAGTCGAACTTTTTTGCAAATTCGTCATCAATAACTTTTAATAAATCACTTCTTCCAATAACTTCTTCTAAAGTTTTATAACCTAAAGTTCCTAGAATTTCTCTAACTTCTTCAGCTATAAACGTAAAGTAAGAAATCAATCTATCAACTGTACCTGTAAAATATTCTCTTAACATTGGGTCTTGTGTTGCAATACCCACAGAACATTTATTGGTATGACAAACTTTTAAAATTTTACAACCAAGAAGTGTAAGAGAAGCTGTTCCAAATGCATATGATTCTGCACCTAGAAGTGCAGCTTTTACAACATCAAGACCTGTCTTAAAACCACCATCAGCTTCAACTTGAACAAATTCTCTTAACTGATTTGCTTTTAAAGCATTGTGTGCTTCAGATAGACCCATTTCCCAAGCATTTCCAGTATGTTTGATTGACGTTAAAGGAGCAGCTCCCGTACCACCATCAGCACCAGAAATAATAATTTTATCTGCATAGGCTTTTGCAACACCAGCAGCAATTGTCCCAACACCAATTGTTGAAACTAATTTCACTGTAATTTTTGCATCTGGATTGATTTGTTTTAAATCAAAAATCAATTGTGATAAATCTTCAATAGAATAAATATCATGATGTGGAGGAGGAGAAATTAATGTTACCCCAGGAGTCGTGTGTCTAAGTTCTGCAATCATTGGTGTAACTTTATGACCAGGAAGCTGACCCCCTTCACCAGGTTTTGCACCTTGAGCTACTTTAATTTGTAGTTCTTCTGCACTTCTTAGATATCCAGGGGTAACTCCAAATCTTCCAGAAGCTACTTGTTTAATCTTAGAGTTTTTATTCGTGCCAAAACGAGCAGGATCTTCTCCCCCCTCACCTGAGTTACTTGAAGCTCCAATAGTATTCATAGCCATTGCCATTGCTTCATGTGCTTCAGGAGAAATAGAACCACAACTCATAGCTGCAGTTGAAAATCTTTTAAAAATACTTTCTTTTGATTCCACTTCATCAATACTGATTGTTTTTTTATCCGAATTAAATTCAAAGAAATCTCGAATAAACCGACCTTTACGATTTTGTACCATTTCTTTTAAAGCATCGAAATCAGTAATATCTTCTTTTGTTTTTGCTTTTTTATTGTGCATAGCATGGGCAACAGCAGGGGAATAATCGTGATATTCTCCACCATCCACATACTTATAAAATCCACCTAAGTCTAATGGGAACATATGTTTTTGTTCAAAGTATGCATTAAGGTGAGACTTTTCAATTTTTTTCTCAATGTCTGTATATTCCAATCCTGATAAGTCACTGTAACTACCACTAAAACAGTCTTCTACAATTTTGTCATTTAATCCAACTACATCAAATAAAGCAGAGTTTCTATAACTTGCAATTGTAGCAATTCCCATTTTAGACATAATTTTTAATAATCCACCATTAATAGCATTTTGTGAATTTTTTAATTTGTCTTGCATTTCATATTTAGATAATTCTCGTCTTTCATATAATGCTACAATTGAAGAGTACATCATATATGGATATATAGCTGTAACTCCATATGCCAATAGAACTGCTGCCATATGAGGATCATAGACTTCACCAGTAACTGCAACTAGTGAAACAGCATGTCGAACACCTGCATCTAATAATTTTTGATTTACATACCCAACAACCAATGCCATAGGAATAAGTTTACATGAATCATTTAAAGTTCTGTCATCTAAAACAACAATTTTTACACCGTCATTTTTTACAGCATCAACAATTTCATCAGATAATTGTTTTAATGATTCTTCTAAATTAGTCGTAAATGTAGTGTTAAACGTTTGATATTTATAGTAATCGTCATATCTAGGATGTTTTACATTTCCAAAAGACAATAATACATCAAACTTTTCTTTCATTAAAATTGGGCTTGATGATTTTAATCGCTTAGCATATTCTGGTTTTTCGTCAATAATATTATGAATCATTCCAAAACCAGTTTCTAAAGACATTACAATTTTTTCTCTATATGGATCAATAGGAGGATTTGTTACTTGTGCAAATTTTTGTCTAAAAAAGTCTGTAAAGTTTCTGTTTACATCTGAGAAGGCAATCATAGGAGTATCATCACCCATAGAACCAACTGGTTCTTTTCCATCTTTTGCCATCGGATCAATCATTTGATCAAGTACTTCATAAGTGATATTGAAATATTTTTGTTTTTTATCTAAATCATCAAATTTGTAATCATCAATATCCATAAAAGATTCATCAATAAACTCTTGTAAATATTCCATAGAAACATTTAACCACTGGGCATAATTTTGAGATGATTTTAAGTAATTATTAATATCACCCTCTTTTAAAATAACACCATGTTTAAGATCCAAGGCAATCATTTGTCCTGATTGTAATCTTCCTCTTTGAAGAATATTATCATCTTCTAAATCGATTGTTCCATATTCACTTGTGATAAATAATCTATCATCTTTAGTAATGATGTACTTTGAAGGTCGTAGACCGTTACGGTCGATTAAACAACCAATGTGTCGACCATCAGTTAATGATACTGCTGCTGGTCCATCCCAAGCTTCCATTGCTGTTGAAGTATACTCATAAAATGCTCTAAGTTCTGCATCCATGTAAGGTGCATTTTGCCAAGGTGCAGGGATTAATCCACGTGCAGCTTTGAAAAAGTCTACCCCATTTGCAATTAAAAATTCAAACATATTATCCAATGAAGCACTGTCGCTTGAATCTACTTGTAAAATTGGAAAAATTCTCTCAATTTCTTCTTCACTAAAAACGCCAGATTTAATTTGCTCTGACTTAATACAGGTATTTAATCTGTTTGCAGCAATTGAATTAATCTCACCATTGTGTGCAATACTTCTAAATGGCTGAGCCAATCTCCATTGAGGTAAAGTATTCGTTGAGAATCGTTGGTGAAATAAAGCAAATGAAATTTTAAATTCTTTATCTCTTAAATCAATAAAAAAGTTTTTAATATGCGTAGGCATAATTAAACCCTTATATGAAATAACAGTAGAAGAAAAAGAAGGTATATAAAAATCTTGTTTATCTTGTAACTTATGCTCACATTCTTTTCTTGTTAAATATAACATTGCATCAAATCGTTTTGATGACATTAAAGAATTTGGTGTTACAAAAATTTGTATCATGTGAGGTAATGACGCCAAAGCTTGTTTACCTAAAGCATCAGTATCAACTGGTACTACTCGCTCAACAACAACTTTTAAATCATTTGATTCACAGTATTCTTTAAATACAGTAATATCTGTTAAATCTCTTGTGAAAATCATTGCAATTGCGTAAATAGATGGTAAATCAACACCACTCTTTTTCGCAATATTTCTCATAAAGCTATCTGGCATTGAAAGTAGTAAACCACTTCCATCTCCTGTTTTACCATCAGCTGCTACTGCACCCCTGTGCATCATTCTCTCTAGTGAAGTTATTGCATCTTCAAGATTAGAATGCGTTGGTTTGTTTTTAAGACTTGCGACTAATCCAAAGCCACAGTTATCTTTAAACGAAGTTAATAAATCTAAATTACAACCCATCATGTCCCTTTATTTTGTGTTTAATTTGATATTCGTGAAAGTGACAATAATATAGCTTAAAATTAATTAAAATTTGGTTAAAGTTGACAAAAATACCATGTATATGGTCTTGGTGTGTAATTTCCACAGCCCTTACCGTATCGTATTTACAAAGAATATAATGTAAGAAAAATGTAGAATCGTGGTAGTACTTTAAGTACTACTTAAGGTATTACTCAAAGTATTATCAACATCACTGTTACAGTTAAATTGCCATAAGTTTCACTAATGTGATACAAATGTAATACAAGTGTAAATAGCACAAAAAACTACCCTATACATTATATACAATTCAAGCATTTCTCTACAATAAAAGTATTTAAAAAAAATGTAATATGTACATGAGACTTACACAACATTACATTATACTTTTCCTAGTTCAAATAAAACAGGAGATGAATATGAAAAAATTAGTATTAGGAACAGTAGCAGCAGCTATGATTGCAACAGCAGGTATGGCAGCAGAGTTTACTCTAAAGTTTTCTCACGTAGTTAGTGAAAACACACCAAAAGGTAAAGCGGCAATTTTCTTTGAAAAAAGATTAGAAGAGTTAAGTGGTGGTAGAATTGATGTACAAGTTTATCCTTCTTCGCAGTTATATAAAGATAATGCAGTATTAAAAGCATTAAAATTAAATTCTGTTCAAATGGCAGCACCAAGTTTTTCTAAGTTTGGTAAAATTGTACCTCAATTAGCATTATTTGATTTACCTTTTCTTTTTAAAGATATTGATCAATTACACAGAGTTCAAGATGGAGAAGTTGGTCAAAAACTTAAAGGTTTAGTTTACAAGAAAGGTTTTGTAGCATTAAACTTCTGGGATAATCACTTTAAACAATTATCATCATCTAAAAAAGCACTTATAGCTCCTTCAGATGCTAAAGGTCAAAAATTTAGAATCATGAGTTCTAAAGTTCTTGAAGCACAATTCCAAGCAGTTGATGCAAACCCACAAATGATGCCATTTTCTGAAGTATATTCAGGATTACAACAAGGTGTAATTGATGGTCAAGAAAATACTATGTCTAACATCTATACTAAGAAGTTCTATGAAGTACAAAAACACTTATCAGTTACTAACCATGGTTACTTAGGTTACTTAGTTGTTATGAGTAAAAAATTCTGGGACAAATTACCAAAAGATTTAAAAGCTAACGTAGCACAAGCTATGAATGAAGCAACAACAGAAGAGCGAAAATTAGCTCAACAATTAAATGACTCACAATTTGAACTAATCAAAGAATACGCTAAAAAAACTGGAAGACTTGAAATTCATGAATTATCTGAAACTCAAATTGATGCATGGAGACAAGCAGTTAGTAAAATTTATCCAGAGTTTTACTCAGATAAAAAAATCGGTGAAGATTTAATCAAAGCTGCAATTGCAACGAAGTAAGTAATGTTTA
>Ga0105358_10001050_pt1 | contig 14564 bp, 13 predicted proteins | sample GOMGulsemesocosm_5_FD_83509 | JGI IMG/M metagenome (GOLD analysis project Ga0105358, IMG submission 83509) | Methane-oxidizing microbial communities from mesocosms in the Gulf of Mexico - GOM15C Gulf of Mexico | ecosystem: Environmental > Aquatic > Marine > Cold seeps | place: Gulf of Mexico... | reverse complement strand
AAGTCAAATAAATATACTTTAAATGAGATTGTTGATGTAAAGTTTCAAATGTACAAAGAAAGCAGTAATTTATTAAGAGATATTAATCTTTTTAATAGTGCTGTGTATAAAATCTTCTCTTATGTTTCTAGTGGTTTAGAAAAAGAAAAAGCACAAAAAGAAAAACTTATTCTAGAAGAGCTAAAAGCAAAAATTGATCTACGTTTAAAAAACATTAACAAAGCTACTTATTTAGATAAAAAAAATAAAAAAGTGTTTAAAGAACTTTCTTCTGATTTGGAAGAGTACAATGATGCCATTACTGGTGCCTTAACTATGTTGGATATCTCAGCGATGCAATCAGTAGCTGGGCAACCTGTAAACATGAATGTTTCTATGCCAATGTTGGCTGTCACCGATGAGCTATTTCTTAAAATCAATAATGTTATTTCAAATATTAACAAAGAAGCCGATGCTCAAAATAAAATTAGTCACAAAGATGCTTTATTTAAAATAGATTCCACATTGAATACTTTATATACTATTATTATTGTCTCTTTACTGTCTTCAATTATTATGATAATCATTGTAACCAAAGCTATTAAAAAACCTCTTCAAGATTTTGAAAATGGATTATTGGACTTTTTTAAATATGTTAATAATGAAGTAGCTGAAGCGAAGTTAATTAATATTGACTGTACCGATGAACTGGGTGTAATGGCACAAGTAGTTAACAAAAATATTATTAAAATTAAAGATGGCATTGAAGAAGACAAAGTTTTAATTGATAGTGCGATTACTGAAGCCAATAGAGCAAAACTTGGTTTTATGGATGCCCGAATTTTAGGAGATACTTCTAATCCAGCGTTACATCAATTACGTGATGTGATTAATGAGATGTTGGAAGCCGTTGAAAACAATATTAAAAGTGCAGTTGATGTATTATCTCAATATTCAAATTATGATTATAGAGCTACCATTGATACTTCTAAAATGGATGGTGATTTACAAACATTATGTGTAGATATAAATAATATGGGAACAGCAGTTACAGCTATGTTGATTGAAAATAAGAAAATTGGATTAACGCTTACTTCAAATGCACAAAATTTATCTTTAAATGTAGACTCACTTACAACTTCTGCCAATAATCAAGCTGCTAATTTAGAAGAAACAGCAGCAGCTGTTGAGGAGATCACTTCAAATATGCAGAGCAGTTCTGAGTATATTTCAAAAATGGCATCTTATGCCAACGAAGTCTCTAATAGTGTCCTAGAAGGTCAAGAACTGGCGAATAAAACAGCCGTTTCCATGGATAAAATAAATGAACAAACCAATGCCATTGCTGATGCAATTACAGTGATTGACCAAATTGCATTCCAAACAAATATTCTCTCCCTTAATGCGGCTGTGGAAGCTGCAACTGCAGGTGAAGCTGGAAAAGGTTTTGCTGTTGTTGCTCAAGAAGTAAGAAATCTAGCAGCAAGAAGTGCCGATGCTGCCAAAGAAATAAAAGAACTGGTTGAAAATGCCACGTCTAAAACCAATGATGGGAAAAATATCTCAACTGATATGATTGAAGGATACAACAAACTTAACAGCAATATTCACAATACGTTGGAATTGATTTCTAATGTTTCAGATTCGTCAAAAGAGCAGTTAAGTGCCATCGAGCAAATTAATGATGCGGTTAATACTTTGGATCAAGCAACACAAGAAAATGCGTCCAGTGCGGGTGCCACTAATAGCATCGCGCAAGAAGTAAATACCATTGCACAAAAAGTAGTGGAACATACCAATGACAAAGAGTTTGAGGGTAAATAAGCTAATATACAAAAATAATTTATATAGAGTTAAAGGATAACAATGAGTGATTTTATAAATACACTGGAAAACTGCGGATATATAGTACATAGTGTAAAAACAAAAGAAGAGGCATTAATTCTGTCTAAATCAATGATTAAAGATGGCATGAGTGTTGGACTTGGAGGATCAACCAGTGTGGATGAAATTGGTTTGCTCTCACATTTGATTGATAGAAAAGATATTACTTTATTTAATCAATATGAATCGGGTATTTCTATGGATGAAAATAAAGATAGAAGAAGAAAAGGTATGTTAACAGACATCTTTGTAACTGGTACTAACGCCCTTACTCTTGATGGAAAACTGGTCAACGCAGATGGAAGTGGGAATAGAGTTGCAGCTATGATTTTTGGACCCAAAAAAGTATTGGTTATTGTTGGGAAGAATAAAATAGTAAATACTCTTGAAGATGGATTTAAAAGATTAATGGACATTGCTGCTGTTAAAAATGTTGATAGAATGAATAACAAATCTATTAGTATGGGAAAAAAACCACGACATAATCTGGATAATATTGCCAACAAATTTTCATATATCAAAGCAGATGAAAAAGATAGAATCACTTTAATTTTGGTTGATGAAGAGTTAGGATATTAACATGTATGATTATTTAATTATTGGCGGTGGAATTATTGGTTTGAATATCGCTCGTGAATTAAAACAAAGAGATGATAGTTCAAAGATCTTACTCATCGAAAAAGAAAATGAAGTAGCTTGCCATGCAAGTGGTAGAAACTCAGGAGTATTACATGCTGGATTTTATTATTCTGCAGATTCTTTAAAAGCCAAGTTTACCAAAGATGGAAATGCTGCTTTAAAAGAGTTTTGTAAAGATAGAGGCCTTCATGTGAATGAATGTGCCAAAGTTGTTGTAGCACAAAATGAGGAAGAAAACGAAGGATTAGAAGAGTTAAAACGAAGAGGTGATATCAATGGGGTAGAGCTTCATTGGATGAATGAAGAGCAATTAAAAGAAAAATATCCCAATATAAAAACATATAAAAGGGCACTTTTCTGTCCATCAACTGCAACAGTAAACCCCAAAGAAGTTACCTTAGAGTTTAAAAAATATATTCTAGAGTTGGGTGTTGAGATACTGCTTGATTGTCAATATATTAAAAAACTTGAGGGCAATGAAATTGTTACTTCAAAAGGTACCTTTAAAACCAAAAAGCTCATCAATGCAGCTGGGTTATATGCGGATAAAATTGCCAAACAATTTGGTTTCTCACAAGAGTTTGTGATTATTCCTTTTAAAGGTATATATTTAAAAGATAAAAAAAATATTTCAAATTTAACGACCAATATCTACCCTGTTCCAAATTTAGCCAATCCCTTCTTGGGGGTTCACTATACGTTAACTGAAGGCAATGAAAGTAAAATAGGACCTACTGCAATACCTGCTTTTTGGAGAGAGAATTATAAAGGTTTTTCAAATTTTTCTTTAAGTGAGTTTGCCGAGATCCTATACTATGAAGCAAAACTATTTTTAACCAATGCTTTTGGTTTTAGACAGTTGGCATTTTCTGAAGTAAAGAAATATAGTCTGACATATTTAAAAGGTTTGGCTATAAAACTAACTCAAAATATGGATCACTCAGGTTATGACTCATGGAGTACCCCTGGAATTAGAGCCCAACTTCTAAATACAAAAACCTTAGAATTGGTTCAAGATTTTGTGGTGCAAAGTGATGGGGATTCAATTCATATATTAAACGCTGTAAGTCCTGCATTTACATGTTCTATACCTTTTTCAAAATGGGTAGTTGATACGCATATTTTGAACAAACGAAATACCAAATAAACAGTTAGTTTTGAGTATGATTGTAGATTATTAAATTTTTAAAAGAAGTAAATTAAATGACACCTGCTATAAATATTGCTAAAAAAGCAAAAATAAACTACACCATACATGAATATAAACATGATACAGATAGCTCCTCTTATGGTGAGGAAGCTGCAACAAAACTAAACATCAAGCAAGAGCAGGTTTTTAAAACCCTTTTGGTTGAGCTTTCTTCAAAAGAATTGGTTGTTGCAGTTCTTCCAGTTTCACATAAATTAAGTTTGAAAAACATAGCCAATATAATGAGCCAAAAAAAAGCCATAATGGCAAATAAAGATGATGCACAAAGAAGTACTGGATATTTATTGGGTGGTATTTCAGCGCTGGGGCAGAAAAAAAGATTAAAAACTATTATTGATAACTCAGCATTAAATTTTACTACTATCTATATTAGTGCAGGAAAACGTGGTTTGGAAATAGAGTTAAATCCTAAGGATTTGGCCAAACTATTAAATGCAAAATTTGAGCCAATTACTTCAGCTAGTTGACTTGATAAGTAGCTTATATTTAACTTGCTAAGTAGTTTAGATGGCTAATTTAGATAAACAGTTTAGATGATTTTCTTAGATTTTTTTATATATATCTAACCAAATTTTATCTGGTAGAAAACTAATAGCAACTAAAACCAGTAATAGAACAAAAGAGACAATTAATTCAGGACTAAATTCAATCATAATGCACTCCTAGTAAGTATTTTAATTTCTCAAAAGAGATATCAAACACTCTATTAGGATAACTATAAGATAAAAATGTGGCAAAATTGTGTTTTTAGTTGATTTCTTTTATAATTCTTTTAATATTTGCAATTCGCTCAACAGAAGAAGGGTGCGTTGAGAAAAAAGAACTTTTTGAATTCTTATTTCCTTTGCTCATATTTTTCCAAAATCCCAGAGCTTCATTTACATCATACCCTGCATTATTCATTAAATGAATTCCTATTTCATCTGCTTCACTTTCTTGCATTCTTCCATAGGGAAGGGTAAGCGCATATTTTGAACCCACAGAAAAGGCTTTACTGAAGACATTCGAGTATTCAGGTACGGTTGCTTTTACAACTAAGTCACCAAGGCTTGAAAGAATATTTGTGGCAGTACCAACGCTCACTCTCTCAGCTCCATGACGTGCCAAAGCATGTGCGATTTCATGGGACATCACTGTTGCCAGTTGTGAATCATTTTGCGCCACATCAAGTATCCCTGTATAGATAATTACTTTTCCACCAGGAAGACAAAACGCATTTTTAGCTTTGTTATCTACAAGATTAAATTCCCATTTATAATCACTTCTATTAACTGTTGCTGCTATTTGATAACCAATTCTTCTAATACGTGCTATTTGTTCTGTATCTTTACTTAACTTTGCTGTTTTAAGAGTTTCTCGATAACTTTGTTCTCCCAAAGCGATTTCTTTTGATTCTGACATCATGATAAATTGATTTCGATTGGTTATGGGTGCTTGTTTTGTACATCCCACAATAAAAAATGTTATTAATAACAATGATAATATTTTATAAAATTGTTTGGTTTTCATAGGCTACCTTTAGGTTTCTTTTAAAAGTGACATCTTAGCAATAATATAAACAAAAAACAAGAACGCCCCAAACTTAATAAAATACCAAATATTGCTATTTTGAATTAAATCAATTTAATAACATAAACACCTTCAAAAGAGACACAAGTATTTTTATCTTCACTAATACTTGATTTAATTATAAGAGAACCGCTTCCTTTCTTAATCAATTTATTTTTTAAAACCTCTATATCTTGAGAACTTGGAATTTTCGTGAGACAATCAATATCGAGAGTAACTGGTTTTGTGAATCTTATGTCACTTTTTAAAATAACAATACTGGTGTTTTTGAAACCCATTTCTTGAGTGAGTAGCCAGCAAAGACCCCAACCTGAAATAGTAGTAATTGTTGACAAACTTCCAGCAAATCCTGTTCCTTTGTCATTTATATTCATGCTTAAAGGCGCGGTGGTTAATAAGTGAAACTTATCACAACTTTTGATGTCAATATTCATAAATGCAGTTAGCGGAATCTCACTGTGAATTTTGTTTTTAAGTTTTTTTAGTAACATATGATTTCTTTCTACTTTTTAGAAATTATATTAGTTAAACTATTAAGAGAACATAAAGGAATTTAGTAGGATAATCTTACTATTACAGTGACAATGAGGGGCTTGCGTGATAAATAAATTCATATTATTTTTCATTGTATTTTTAACTATTTCTCTTGCTCATGATAATGCTTCAGAAGATGACTTACTTAAAGCTCATGATATTGGGTTGATTGAAAAAAAACACATATTATTTATTAATTCTTATCATCAAGGAATGCCTTGGTTTCAAAATATTAAAAAAGGTCTCTTTGATGTTTTAAACCCACAAGAAAATAATTTAGTTATTCATATTGAAGATATGGATACCAAACGATTTTATAGTGAAAGTTATTTAGAAAACCTGAAAAAAGTATATCAACTAAAATACAAAGATTCAAAGTTTGACTTGATCTTGGCTTCAGATAATAATGCTTATGAATTTCTAAAAAAATTTAAACAAGAGCTATTTGGAAAAACACCTGTTGTTTTTGCGGGACTTAATAATTATGAAAACATTAGAGTAGGACAAAGAGATGAATACACAGGTGTTTTAGAAACCCATTCTAGTGAAGAAACCATTAATTTAATGATGAAATTTCATCCCCAAATTAAAAAAATATATGTTTTGAATGATTATTTAAAAACAGGTTTAGAAATCAAAAAGAACATAAAAGATGTCATATCAAGAGTTAATTATGATATAGAATTTATTTTTAACAAAAAACAATCCGTTTATGAACTTCAAAAAGAATTGGGAAAGTTAAAACCTGACACTATGTTATTGTTGGGTACATATTTTACAGATACAAATGGCTTATCATTTACCATAGATGATTTTGAAAAATATATCCTTGAACATATTAATATTCCAATTTATACCCAACATAAATTTTATATTCTTAATAATGTTGTGGGTGGCATAGTGGTGAGCGGTTATCATCAAGGTGAAATTATGGGAAACCTTGTAAATAAAGTCTTAGAAGGTAAAGAACTTAAAGATATTCCAATAGTAAGACATGGAAGTAATGAACTTATTTTAAATTATGAAGAGTTAAATAATCACAATATTAGTAGTAGTGTAATTCCCAAAAATGCAATTATAATTAATAAACCATATTCAGTATATAAAAATTATAAATTTACCATTTGGAGTATTACTTTTGTTATTTTAATTTTAATTATAGTTATTGTTTTACTGAAAAAAAATATAAATAAACGTAAAAATCTTGAAATAGAATTAGAATTTGTATTACACAAGTTCAAGTCAACTTTTAATCACTCAACACATCTTATTTGTCTTTTAAACCCTGAAGGGAAATTGCTATTAGCCAATAAAACATCTTTAGATATGATTGGAGTAACCAATGAAGATGTATATATGCAGTATTTTTGGGAAACTCAATGGTGGACAAATTCTACTGATGATCAGAAAAAACTAAAAATAGGTTTACAAAAAGCGCTTAAAAATGAAATCACCAATTTTCAAACTAGCCATTATAATGAAAGTGAAGACAAAACTCATTATGTTGATTTTACCATGAAACCATATTTTAATAATAAAAATAAAATAGTGTTTATCATAGTTGAGAGTACTGATGTTACTATGATAAAAGAAGCCCAACACGAAGTTCAAGAGTTAAATGAACATTTAGAAAAAAAAGTGGATAATCGTACACGAGAATTAGAAGAAGCCAATGATGAATTACAAAATACATTAATTGAATTAAAAGAAACCCAAAACTATTTAATTCATGCAGAAAAAATGGCCAGTTTGGGAGACCTTGTTGCTGGTGTTGCACATGAAATTAATACACCAGTGGGAATGAGTTTAACTGGAATCACACATTTTATAGATATTACCAAAGAATTGAATGATACCTATCTAAAAGATGAAATGAGTCAAGATGATTTTGAAAAGTATTTGAAAAGCTCTCTTGAATTATCTAACTCAATCAATTCTAATTTGGTCAAAGCTGCCAATTTAATCAGAAGTTTTAAAGAAGTATCTGTTGATCAATCAAGTGAAGCCCAACGTACCTTTAATATGAAAGAATATTTAGAAGAAATACTTTTAAGTTTACATCATGAAATAAAAAGAAAAAAACATACCATTAAGATTGATTGTGATGATGATTTGCTTATTACGAGTTATCCTGGATCTTTCTCTCAAATTCTTACTAATTTGATTATGAACTCCTTCATTCATGCTTTTAAAGGCGAGACTGCTGGAAATATAGTCATTGAAGTGCAAAGAGACAAAGATATATTATTTTTAACCTATACTGATGATGGACGTGGAATCGCTCAAAAAAATTTAGGAAAAATCTTTGAACCCTTTTTCACTACAAATAGAAAAGACGGGGGAAGTGGATTGGGATTAAATATTATTTTTAATATTGTAAATACTACTTTAAAAGGTAAGGTTGAGTGTTCTAGTTTAGAAGGTGTTGGTGTTGAATTTAAAATCATCATTCCTTTGGGAGATGAGGAATAATATATGGAAAATCTTTTTTCAAATATCAAAGTAAAATATAAATTACTGGTTATTTATTTCTGTGTATTTTTCACTATTTTATCTACGAGTGGTTTCTTCATTTATAACAATGTTAAAGAGCAAATTGAGACTCAAATTGAAAGTGAATTGAGTAAAAGCTTGGATATTGTAAGTAAAATAATTGAATCAATATCCACTAGAAATTCAAAAAATAAATTACAGGAAATAGCTCAAAAGAACAAGTTAATTATAGAATACTATTATAACTTACACTCAAAAGGTGAAATTACAAAAGCAGATGCGTTAAAAGACTTAAAGAGTATTTTTTCTAAACAAAAAGTTGGAGATACAGGATACTTAGCTGTAATTTATAATGATGTAGAAGGCAAAAAATTCACTTCCATGATTCATCCTTTTTTGGATAAACATGCAGATGTGACGGGTATGGATGTGGTTAAAAAAATGATGACAATCAAAGAAGGTTATTTTGAGTATTTATGGAAAAATAAAACCGAAAAGAAATATAGAAAAAAAGCCATGTATACCACTTATTTTGAACCTTGGGATTATGCAATAACAGCAACTGCTTATATTAGTGAACTCACCGATGTAATAAATATCAAAGATATCAAAGATGATATTGAATACTATAAAATTGGCTCAACTGGATATATTTATATAATTAATTCTCAAGCTAAGATTATCTATCATCCAACCTTAAATAATAAAACTTTAGATGAATCTGAAACTCAAGTTAAAAAAGAAATCAAACAACTTTTTGACTCCATTATCGAAAAAAGAAATGGAAGTATCTATTATGATTTCATGGATAGAGAAAGTGTCAGTTTAAAAAGTAGGAAAAAAATTGCACTTTTCAAGTATGCTCCAAACTTAGATTGGTATATAACAGCATCAGCTTATACAGAAGAATTTAACTCACCTTTGATAAAACTTCAATCCACATTTATAGTTTCTTTCATTCTCTTGACTATTTTTATGGTCATGACAACTATTTGGGTAAGTTCTTTTATAACCAAACCCTTATATGATTTGATTGATAAGTTTAAACATGCAAAACTTAATAATTTTAAAGAAAAAATACTTGTAAAAAGAAATGATGAATTTGGTGAACTATCACAACACTATAATGAATTTGTTGATACTCTGGAAGCATCATCAGTAGAGCTTGCAAATACAGCACGTAAGTTTCATGCCATATCGGACAACACAGCAGCAATTATGTATATTAAAAGTATTGATGGTCGATATGAAAGTGTTAATAAAGAGTATAAACGTATTTCTAAACTTGAAGATGAAGATATTATTGGAAAAAATGATATTGAGATATTTGGAAAAAAATCTGGAACTATATTTAGAAATAATGATTTAAAAGTTATCAAAGAGCGAAAATCTATAACTTTTGAAGAAACTGTCTATTTTGATAAAATAAAATATAACTATATATCCATCAAGTTCCCATTTTTTGATGAATTTAATAATATCATTTCTATTTGTGGAATGTCCACTGATATCACAACTATGAAACAAGCAGAAGATAGGATCTTAAACTTAAATAAAAATTTGGAATATGAAGTAACCAAAAGAACCAGTGACTTACTTATGTCAAATGTAGAGTTGGCAAAAAGTTTGGATAATTTAAAAGATACACAAGTTCAGTTGATTCATTCAGAAAAAATGGCCAGTTTGGGAGATTTGGTTGCTGGAATTTCCCATGAAATAAATACCCCTGTTGGACTTGGCGTAACGGGTATTACTCATTTAGAATTTTTAACCAAACAAATCACTAAGTTATATGATAATGATAATGTTAGTCAAGAAGAATTTGAAGAGTACTTAAATAATTCAGCAGAATTAACCGCATCCATTCATACCAATCTAAATAGAGCGGCCAGTTTAATTAAAAGTTTTAAACAAGTTGCAGTTGATCAATCCAGTGAAGAAAAAAGAAGATTTAACGTTAAAAATTATTTAGATGAAATATTACGTAGTCTGCGACATGAGACAAAAAAGACTCATTGTACTTTTGAAATTGAGTGCGATGAAAATATCTTTATATATAGTTGCCCTGGATCTTTCTCTCAAATCATTACAAATTTTGTTATGAACTCAATTATTCATGGATTTAAACAAAAAAATAATGGAATTATTACTATAAGTATTAACGAATCCAATGAAAATATTATACTTATTTATAAAGACAATGGTAAAGGTATTAAAGAAGAGGATTTAAAGAAAATCTATAATCCTTTTTTTACTACAAATAGAAATCATGGAGGAAGTGGCTTGGGATTAAATATTGTATATAATATTATTACAACAACACTAGAGGGTCAAATTAAGTGTGAGTCAAAAGAAGGTGAGGGGGTTACATTTACTGTAACCATGCCAACCTTATATGAAGTATAGTTTTATTTATATCTTAAATATTTTGATTTAATTTTTTGGTAGGTACCGTCTTTTTTTAGCTGATCTAAGGAGTTTTGCAATTTTGCAATAGTTTTGTCATCTGTTTGTATATTAAATGCAAAATACAAAGAATCACTTTTGTATTTTTTGATAACTTCAAATTTACTGGCATCAAAACTATGGGTATCAAACATTTTCATAATATAGTTTATATTTGATGTCGAATAAATATCTACTTGATCATCTGCGAGCTTACGCATAGCATTGTAAACTGCAAATAAACCACCAGTTACAACTAGGTTTTTTCGAAGACCCGCTTTTTTTAACATCTGATGAGTAGAGTAGCCCTTTACAACTGCAATGGAATGTCTACTTAAATCTTTTGCTGATTTTATTCTGATACCTTTACTCTTTTTTGAAATTAACCCTGAGGTTTTTGTATCAATAGGACCTACCCATTTAAAGTCTTTTTCTCTAATTTTATTTCTTGTCATAGTTAAAGCAGCATTATGATTTACAAATTTCGCACTATCATAAGTAGCTTTCCAAGAAGTGATCTTAAAATCTTTTCTTCTTGTTTTTGAATTATTCATTTTTAACATTAACTCATATAACTCAACAGATATTCCACTTAGTTTTCCCTCTGTTACAATATTATAAGGTGGCCAATGATCAGTTAACATACGAATTCGATCTATAGAGGAAGCTTGAACTCCCAAATAAAGCATACTTATACTTATGATTAATTTTGCTAACATATTTATTCCTTTACGTTTTAATGGATATTTTATTGTTTAATAATGCAACTACTTCGCGTGCTATTAGAAGAAGCTTCTTTATTGGCTAAATCCAATTTTTCGTTTAAAGAAAAAAAGGTATCTTCATGAAAAGAATATTGACTTATTCCGATACTAAAGGTTATGGTTGTATTATTTAGATTTCTATGAATATTTGTAATGTCAATTTTTTCTTCTATTTCATTCAGAGATAAGTTACAAAAAATCAAATAAAATACATCCTCTTCTGTATGGTAGACAATACAAGAATTGTTTAATAAGTTATCTAGGTATTTAGTTACCCCTCTTAAAAAGGTTCGAATATTTCCTTCTTTTTCTATTTCAATTTTAATATCATTAAAATTGTCAATGGAGACTTTGGCTAAGTACAAAACTTCTGAATCATGGGAAGATTTTTTAGTCTCTTGGTTAAATAACTCTTCATAGGTAAATTGTTTGTATTTGGGTAAGTTGATTTCTAGGGTAGATTCATTTTCGAAAGTTTTAAGTGCTGTCTGTTCTAGAGTACTTTCAAGTTCACTTATTTTTTTATAAGCCTGTGCTAGCTCTTTTTTGAGTGTTTCATCTTTGTGATTTTTATCCAGCATTGTTTTGGCTAAGATATTTTTTGTTTTTCGGTGATCTGCCAAATTAGTTATGATTTTTTCTCTGGCAGTTTTAATAGTATAATCAACAGAACTCTTTAAATTTTCGTTATTGACGATCATATTTTTTCCCATATTATCTGTCATTTGAAGAATTTTATTAAAACGTTTGTTTAATTTCTTATATTCATTTAAAAGCTTGGAATACTCTACTATTTCCTTATCTTCTTTGTTATACTTTTCTTGAAAATCCTCAAAAACTCCTTGTGCATGTTCAATGAATTTTTCTTCTTTGGATTTTCTCATAATTTTACTTGCCATCAAATATCCCTTAAACTATCTCTAATAGCTAAAAATTCATCTAAATGCTCAAAAAATATATCAATAAGATTTGGGTCAAAATGTTCACCTCTTTCTTCTTTGAAGAGATTAAAGATTCTTTCATCTTCCCAGGCTTTTTTATAAACTCGATCACTTCCCAGTGCATCAAATACATCTGCTAAAGCAGTAATCCTTCCACCAATGTGAATTTCTTCACCTTTTAGACCTTGAGGATAACCTTGACCATTGTATTTCTCGTGGTGCTCATATGCTACTGTGGCTGCTAGTTTAAGAAGGGGTCGATTGGAAGCTTTTAACATATCATATCCCAATTGGGCATGGGTATCCATGATAAGACGTTCTTCTTTATCAAATCGACCAGGTTTGTTTAAAATGGCATCTGGTATAGCAACTTTTCCAATATCATGCATGGGACTTGCCTGTTTCAACATTTCTGCATCTTGTTCACTCATTCCATAATATAAGGCCAATACTTTAGAATATTGAGCTACTCTTTTAACATGATTGCCTGTTTCCTTACTTCGACTCTCACCTATAGCACCCATGGTAAAAACAACTTCTCGTTGAGTTTCTTCAATTTCTTTTTGCAAAGCTTCAACTTCTGCAAATTTTCTTTGAAGTTCATCATATTCTTTTTGTTGTCTTTTATCACTTCTTGCCATGATTTTATCTTGGCGTCTTACATCTTTTATTAATTTGTCCGTTGTTTTTTCAAATTCAATTTTTAATGCTTCTATTTCAGAAATTAATTTATTATCATGAATTGCATTTTCATTTTCTCTTCTTTGTGTATTTCTTCGTTCGGGGATACTTATATTATCACTCATACAATATTCCTTTAGTGTTCAATAAAATATATACTTACTTAGTCAAACTATTTTTTGACAAGGTTAAATGTTAAATTCTCAAAATCTTCTTGAAAGTCTTCTCCTGCTTCTAAAGCAGAATCATTTTCTTCATCATATACCCAATTAATCTCAACTGTTTTCCCATCATTGTGAGCTTCTTCAACAAGATCAAAAAAGTCAAAAAAGAGTTTGGAACTACTTGAATTAAAATAAATGATTTCCATATTAATTACTGTTGTTTCTTGTTCTTTTCCATCAAAGTATTCTTCAACCAAGTCCATCATTGGTTTGTAAAAGTCAAATGTATTTTCAGGATACGATTTTCCTATTAATTCAAAAACACCTTTTTGAGTATTAAAGTTAATTGAGGGAGTATATTTTGTTTCTTCTATTATTAAGTTATTCATATTATTACCTTATTATTTATTATTGATATTTGCTTGGAAAGAAAATTGGTATTTGTCATCTTTTAAAGGATTAAATTTAAAATCAAAATCATTACATCTTTTTGCAATTTCTAAAAAACCTATTCCAGCGCAGTTGTGATGTTTATCTAAGCCACTACGTCTAAGTTTTCTGTATTCTTGTTTGATTTCATCGCGACTCATTGGTTTGATGTTTTCAAGTTTTGGTAAAATTTTACTTTTATCTTTTACTGAGACAATATTTCTACTTAAAATATAATAACTGTCTTTTTGTTCATTATAACCTACTAATACAATACCTTTAGGATTGAAACTATTCTCACTATTAGCTCTATCTTTAGAATAGTTCATCATATTTTGAGAGAGTTCAACAAATATAGTAAATATGTTGGTTGAAACAGATAAACTGACATTATTAATCATAGTTTCTTTTTCCAAAGCATCAGTCATATTTGAAATGAGATTTTGTGTTAATATTCCACAATAAGACAAAAAAATTATGCCACTGTCGTCTAAAAAATCTTCTAATTGGTCTATATTCATATTCAGTTCCTTTATAAAGAGTTTTGAACTCTAAGGTCTTTTTTAAAAATACTTATAGTAAAAATTGTAACATAAAATTTTTAAGTTTTTATATTAATTCATCAAATTAATAGTTATTTTACCCTCTCGATACAATTGGTAAACTATGCTGTGAGCTTTATACCCAATACTGTAATATCATCGTTTTTTTCCTCCGTACCCATGTATTGTTCCATCTTGTTTATGAGTAATCTCTCTTGATCCTGAAGAGAGACATGCATATTATCTTCTAAGAAATTTTTGAATCGCTTTTTACTAAATGGAAAACCTTT
>Ga0105358_10001049_pt1 | contig 14583 bp, 12 predicted proteins | sample GOMGulsemesocosm_5_FD_83509 | JGI IMG/M metagenome (GOLD analysis project Ga0105358, IMG submission 83509) | Methane-oxidizing microbial communities from mesocosms in the Gulf of Mexico - GOM15C Gulf of Mexico | ecosystem: Environmental > Aquatic > Marine > Cold seeps | place: Gulf of Mexico... | reverse complement strand
TTGAAAGCATTAGCTATGCTATTAAATTCTTTAGTTTTAATAGATAACTCGATTTCTTGGAAGTGTCCACTATGATTTTTTGCAAAAGCTTTTTTGACTTCTTTTAGTGATGTACTAAATGTTTTAGTTAATTTAAATGCACAGTATAATAAAACAGCAATGCTTACCACAAAGAGGATCAGAATGAAAAATATCACTTGTTTCATCGTATTGTGAATGTCTTTATAAGCAATGGCTGAAAGTTGAAATGACTCAGATTTAATGGCTTCTAACTGCGTCATTAGCCTTGCTTTTAGGTGCTCCCTTATTACTACACTGGCATTTTTTAATTGATTGTCTGTTATTTTTTTAAATAGTAGTTTTACACTTTTATTTTGACTGTTAATGCTATTTTGAATGGTTTTTAATTGTGGTGTTAAGGCTGGAGATAACTCAAGTAAGTTGCTTAAATTCCGCTGTGAATCTAACCATTTTTTATCGCTATAATCACTTGCATAAATATTATCTTCGGTAACAAGCTGTATCAATAGGTTCGTTTGATTATCAACCTGTTGAGCGTAGTTATCACGACTAAGTGCAAGCTCCACTGTTTGTATTGACCATAAAGCACTAAGAATAATACCAACAAATAACAAACAACAAGTCGCTGTAAAAATATAGATCCTTTGTGACAGGCTTGTTTCCATTGTTACAGCTCCATTTATAAATTTATATTTACAGCGGCGTGGTCCACTTGCAGCATAGCTCTATTATCAATAAAGTGCTTAACGTTTGGTAGTTTATTAAATTCACTCATTTGAGTTGCTACGGCCCATGCCGCTTGAGATTCAATACTGAGCACTAGAGATTGGTTCAAGGCAAGTTTAAAGACATAATCTGGCCAAACCCAGTCAATGAACTCAGGTGAAACATTAAGCTTTTTGATAACAATTATTTTAGATTTATAAGGGTTAGTAGCAATGTAGTTCGTCGCTATCGCTAATCCTTGAATAATACATTTTGCTTTTTCAACTAATAAATCATCAGCCATTTGAGAAATTAAATTAAAACTTAACGTATTTAAATTTTTGGTTTCATGAATTTTTATTCGTTGATTTAGCAATGTTTTACTTTGAAATACAAAAGGTTCCCAGGGAGTAATTGCGTCTACTTTATTACTGATAAAACTGTCAACTAACTGATCAGGCTTATGGTGAGAAAGTATTATGTCTTTAACTGTTAAACCTTCCAATGCTAACAGTATGCTTAAAAAATACTCACTGGCTGTTCCTTTAGTAACGCCTATACGTTTTCCTTTAAGATCAATTATTGAGTTTATGTTATCAGTGGGACGTGTAATAAGCTTCACATCGTTATCTGATTGTACAAACATGGCATGAGTAACAAAGTTTTTTTGCGCTAAGCTTTGAAAAGCAATCACTGAGTCTGAGCTAGTGCCAAAATCAACATCTCCATTCATTACTTTGGTAAATGCAACCTGTCCGCCAATTACCTCATCAAACTGAACAGTGACACAGGTATTGTCAAAAGCATTGATTGCTTGAGCCACATAAAAGGGAGTAGATAAAGGGGTTTTAGACACTGCGATGCTAACCTTATACTTTGGCACAAGCCAAAAAGATTGGAAATTTAAATATAACAGTGTAATACCTACCAATGTCAGCAGAATAAAAGAAGAATAAAAAATCGATTTTTTAATCAAGGTAAACAGCCAATGACAATATATTTACTGAGTATAGGAAAGTTTAGTGAAATTGGCTCGTTAAGAAAAGAATAGATGCGAGGTTTACTAAAATTAGTACTTATTTTGGTGGTTTAGCAATCCAGCAGCACCTGGCCAGTCACGATATTATTCGCAATAGTTAGCCTACTTATCACTAAAATATAGGCTACAACAAGTACACAACTTAATGGGGAACAGTAATATTGATTAACGTATATACCCGTTCTAGCTGAAGATGCATGATTCAGCTGGAATTAGCAACGCCTTTAGGCAAAGCATTCATTGAAGAGAATGGTTGTTCAGGAGAATATGCTCCTGCATTCTCTAGTAAGCTACACCCATGTAGCGTCCTTGTCGAAATCAATAACGCAGTACAAAGCTTTACTAAACCAATCCCTTGGGGAAGGCTGAGCAACTCATACCCTGCGTTACATTTATTTTTAAGGGAATAACCTTAATAAAAAACATGTCTATGTAGTTTACTCAGGAATTATTTGTAAACGTTATCTTCGAAGTCTCTGATCGAAGATCCATTGCGCTTTAGACACTGGATCCTCGATTAAAACACCACGGGGATGACGAGCCTGAAACGAGCATCTTGTAAGTGGAGTGGGTATAGGTATAACTTTGCTTGTACACAAGAAATATAAGTTTAATGTCATTAAACTCATATTTGGCTAAACATTAAATAAAATGATACTCCTATCAAACTTAACCCCATCATAATATTAAAAATACGTAGATGTTTGGGTTTATAAAGTAGGGCGCTGATTTTTGTCCCCATGAAAGCCCAAGTAGAAATAGATAAATAGCAAATAGCAAAATAAATACTGACGAACATAATAAGTTGATTACTCGAGTCAGCAAGATTAAATGCTGCTATTCCAGCAATAGAAGCAATCCAAGCTTTAGGGTTAAGCCATTGCAATACAAAACCATGAAGAAATGTAGGGTATTCAGTTTTACTTATTTGAATCTCAGGTGTTGAGATTGCTATTTTATAACCGATATAACAGATGAAAACACTTCCACAAATGCCAAAAATTTCCATTAAAAATGAATATTCATTGAACATTTGATTAAAACCCAATCCAATACAATATAAGAGCAGTGCAAAGCCTATGCTAGCACCAGATACAAAGGGGAGAGCATTTTTAAAACCGTGATTAATTCCTGTTGTTAACGTGATTAAGTTAACAGGCCCAGGGGTTATTGACATTGAAAACGAATATAAACACATAGCAAATATAACAGACATGATTTTTCCTTTATTTTTTATAAATTATATATCTACTTTATTATGAGTATAAGGTGCTATATTTGATTTTCACTGTTCTAAATAAGTTAATAATGAAATGATAGATGAATTACGTTCAATGGCTATTTTTGCTGAAACAATAAAGCAAGGTTCTTTTCGTGCTGCTGCAAAGGCACTTAAACTTTCACCTTCGGTAGTGAGCTATCAAGTTAGTCAGCTAGAGAAATCGGTAGGTACTGCTTTGATTTACAGGTCGACAAGAAGCTTGTCTTTAACCTCTGAAGGAGATGTTTTGTATCTGCATGTTTTGAATATGCTTCAAGCGGCACACCAAGGGTTAAACCAAGTAAACTCAGAGAAGCAAGAGCTAAGAGGAATGTTAACTGTAACGCTACCTTCTGCATTAATTAAATCGAGAATAAGTAAAAAAATAGCTCAATTCAGTAAATTACACCCTTACTTAAAGCTTAAATTATTTTATACCGATAGTAGACAAAGTCTTATTGATAAAGGGATTGATTTAGCTATTAGGGCTGGTTCAATGGATGATAGTAGTTTGAAGTCTAAACGAATCGGTGAAATAAATAGAAAATTAGTGTGTTCTTATGATTACTGGAAAGAAAAGAAAAACCCGTTTTCTATCCATGATTTAACACAGTGGAATTGGATAAAGCTAGAGATGTTGCCTAATCACAGAACGTTAGTAAATTCTGAAGGTGAAAAGTGTGAAATTAGCTTTGAAAGCAATATTAGTGTGAATAGTGTTGAAGCGATGACTCAGTTGTGCATTAATGGCTTAGGTATTGCTACCCCTCCTGATTATTTAATTGAGAGAGAAATTAAAAATAACCTGTTAATCGAGTTGTTGCCAAATTGGCAAGTTGAACCCATCCCTTTATATGCCGTTTGGCCTAACAATGTGTCGCAAAATAGTAATGTAAAACGTTTATTAGCGTTTATCATGTAAATAGACTTTATACCCAAGCGACCTCAGTTGTAATTATTTAAATTTTATAAAGAAATCATTTTGAGGGACCGGCTTGCTATACAAATATCCTTGCAATATGTCACAACCTAACGTAGATAAAATAGCCTTTTGCTCTTGTGTTTCAACCCCTTCTGCGACAGTTTTCAGTTTTAACCCTGATGCTAATGAAATAGTATTTTCGACTATCCAAACATCTTCAGCTGATGATGTTATTGAATCGACAAAACTTTTATCTATTTTCAAGGTATCAACAGGTAACCTTTGTAAATAACTTAATGAGGAGTATCCAGTACCAAAATCATCAATTGAAATAGACACGCCTATTTCTTTTAAGTCATGTAATATTTGGATAGTCGCTTCAATATTTTCCATCAATAGACTTTCTGTTATTTCTAATTCAATATTATGGCCACTAATGCCTACGTCATGCATGACTTCTAGTACCTCTTCTTTAAATTGAGGGCTTTTAAGTTGCACAGCAGAGACATTTATCGAGACAGTTATTGATTTGTCTGAATGTGTTTGCCATTGCTTTATAAACAAACACGATTGTTCTAAAACAAGCTTCCCAAGAGGGATAATAAGTCCAGAGCTTTCAGCGATAGATATAAATTCTAAAGGGGGAATATTGCCCAGCGAAGGGTGCTGCCAACGGATTAACGCCTCACAACCAGCTAGCTCACCTGTTCTCAGGCACTGTTTGGCTTGATAGTGCACGGTAAATTGACCTGTAACTAAGCCAGTGCGCATATCACTAATGAGTTGAAGCTCTCTTAATCTTTTTTGATCAATATCGTCGTGATATATTTTGAAATTGTTTTTCCCTGTATTTTTTACATGGTACATAGCTTTGTCTGCCGAGCTTAATAAACCCGTAAAAGTATCACCATGACGGGGATACAGTGCTATGCCAATACTAGCGGTAATATCTATGGTGAAATTGTCATACGATTTTTTTATCGGTATACGTGGTATAAGACGCTCAGCAAAGTTAATAGCCTTATTTCTAACCTCATCCTCATTAGCACTAGACTCAGTAATGATAATAAACTCATCTCCGCCAAATCTTGCTAAAATCATTCCTTTGGGGATAATTTTCAATAATTTTTGTGAACGCTCATATAAAAACTCATCACCAACAAGGTGTCCTTGCGTATCATTAATGTTTTTAAAATTATCTAAATCAATATATAAAATGGCAAATTTTTTATTGCTAAAAAGTGCATTAGCGATCTTAATTTCGATTTCTTGTCGACATAAAACACGGTTGGGTAATTGGGTTACCTCATCATAATGTGCTAATTTTTTTAATTTTTCTTCGCTTTGATTAAGCTGCGTAATATCTAATACCGCGCCAATCATCCGGATAGCTTTACCGCTTTCATCACGAAGAACTTGTCCTTTTTCTAACACCTGTCTAATTTCACCAGAAGGTCTTCGGACTCTATGTTTTATGCTGTATGATCTATCATTGTTTATGGCAGCTTTGACTGCATTAACAACCACCTGCCTATCATCTTCATGTATGTAATAAAGGAAATCGTCATAAGTTGCCTTGAACTCTTGCGGTTTTACGCCAAATATTCGGTATGTCTCATCAGTCCAAACCAATGTTTCATTAGTAATATCCCAATCCCAGGTGCCAACATGTGCTAATGATTGTGAAGCTTCTAAACGTTCGTGTAGCTTTTGCATTGTTGAGGTGATTAATTCTTTTTCACTTAATATCCGAATAGAGCAAACAGTGAACTTTTCGCCACCTTCTTCATAATGGTTCAACTCAATACAAACAGGTATCTCATGACTTTTTTTATGGATAGCCCATAGTCCTAGGCCGTCATTCATTGACCGTTTGTTAGGGCTCTTTATAAAAGAATTTCGTAGGTGTATGTGTTTTTCTTTAATACGTGGTGGTATCAAACATTCAATTGATTTACCGAGTAGCTCTATAGGCAAATAACCTAATAAATTAGTGATATTATTATTTACCCAAATAATTTTAGCTTTTGCATTAACAATAATTACAGTGTCGGGTATTAAATTTAATAATTGAATTGAGGGACGCTGCATAAATAACTTTCCAAGTTAAAATTTTTATAAATGTTTTTTATATCAAGTTATTAAAGGTTGAGAGTTGTTATTGATCAATAATCGTTTAACTACTATCGTTTTTACTTTATTTTTATTAGCGCCCTAAATAGCGAAAGGAAAATAACTCATCTAATTTATAAATGAGTTATGCTCCTATCAAAAGTCTGTTTTAACCAGTAATATACATTTTTGTTACAAAATTTATTTATATGACAGTTAGTTATATAAACTTACCCTTTGCAGGGGGATTATATCAGTTGTTTTTTCAACCAGAACCACCCCGCTAGAAAATGGGTATAATCTCTATTATTTAGTTTAGTAGACTAATGGTATAAAACAATTGTTTCAGTGATGCTTATTAGTTATAAAATAATCACTGACGGGTAAAAGGGATGCTTTACTTAATTATAGAATAGAGCATAACTCGAGAATGTTAAAAGTAGTTTATTTTTCTGCTTCAGCGTAAACTGGCGCGGTAACCATCAGATAATAAAGATAATAAATATGAACGCTAACTCACTCATAATTCTCGATTTTGAAACAACAGGTTTATCACCTAACTTAGGAGATAGAGCCATTGAAATAGGCGCTGTTAAACTTGAAAATGGGAAAGTAATCGAACAATTTCAAGAGCTGATGAACCCTGGCCGTCACATCAGCCCTTTTATTGAAGAATATACTGGTATTACTAATAATATGCTCAGTAGGGCTGCTTCTTGTGAGGAAGTGATGACAAAATTTTCAGACTTTATTCAAGGTCAGAACTTAGTGGCACATAACGCCTCATTTGATAAACGCTTTTTAGATAATGAGCTTCAACAAATATCGTCAAACTATGATGGGCAGTTTGCTTGTTCTTTATTAGTTTCTCGTCGGTTATACCAACTAGCACCAAACCATAAATTAGGTACCTTAATAAATTACAAGGGCATTGCTTCAAATGGTAGTTACCATAGAGCACTTTACGATGCACAAATGACGGCAAAACTTTGGTTAACAATGATTGATGATATTCAGCAACAAACGGGTATTAATGAAATACCTTTTTCTCTGGTGAAAAAATTGACTAAAACACCTAAAGCAAAGGTAAAACAGTTTCTTGCTAGCTTCAGTTAGCTAAGTACCGTGTAGCCCAATTTACATGCCCGATCAACGTTTATTATTCTGTAATAATTAAGCTGCTTTAGGGGGGGAGAGTTTTGTTTATCAGAGATAAATTGACGAAATATTATTGAGAATATAGGCTACGGATTTACTCTAAATAGCCTATTCATAACGTTTACTTTATATATATTACTTAGCCAGTTGCTTTACCACCGCTTCACCAACGGCATGTGCACTGGTTGGATTTTGTCCGGTAATAATGCGATTATCTTCTATCACAAATGCTCCCCAAGGCTGCACTTTATTAAACCGTGCTGCACTTCGGGTAAGTGACTCTTCCAATAAAAAAGGAATATCATCAATCGTACCAAAATCAACTTCTTCTTCACGGGTAAAGCTTGTTACCGACTTACTCGCTAATAGTTTTTCACCATTACTTAATACAATAGGTAACAACCCTGCAGGGCCATGACACACTGCAGACAAAATTCCACCGTCTTCATAATGTTTAGCACTAAGTTTTGCAAAGTCTTTATTTGTTGCTAAATCTGATAATAAACCAAAGCCGCCCGGGTAATAAACAGCGTCATAATCATCGATATTAATTTGAGATACCGGAATAGTATTGTTAATACTGTTTTGAAATGTTTCGTTATTGAGAATGGCATCATTCACTGAGTCATCGGGCATATCAGTACCGTATAAAGGAGCCTTACCACCTTGAATCGAGGCTATATCATATTCGATACCTGCGGCTAAAAAAACATTTAGCGCATGAGTAAGCTCAGGTGCATAGGTTCCATTTTTTTGATCTGTAGTACCTAACGTGGCGTGATTTGTTACTGGTATAAGTATTTTTTTCATTATGGTGTCCTTTAATTTTATAGCTGGTGCATTTTCTTACGCTTGGACATATCTTAATACTTCAGTTTATTGACAACAATATGGTGAAATGGCAAATTACTGTTGCTGTATAGCAACAATTGAGGTGGTATGGATAATTTTGACGGTATTATTGAGTTTGTCAGCGTAGCTGAAAGCCAAGGCTTTTCAAACGCGGCTAAACAGCTTGGTTGCAGTACAAGCCATGTTAGCCGACAGGTGTCAAAACTAGAAAAGCGGTTAGGTTGCGCTTTATTTGCCCGCACTACACGATTAGTTAGCTTAACCCATGCGGGACAAAACTATTATCACCAGTGTAGAGAACTTGTCACTGGCTTACAGCAGGCAAATGAACACATTAACAATCAACAACTTAAACTTGTTGGTACACTGCGGGTTAGTGCTGCAGGCACTTTTGCTGAACAGCAAGTTGCGCCTGTATTGATAGAATTTGCCTTATTACACCCCGAATTATCTATCGAAATTGATTTTAATAGTAAAAAAGTCAACTTTGTTGAAGACGGCATCGATTTTGCGATCAGATACGGTAAGTTAGAAGACTCGGGTTTAGTTGCTCGTAAATTATTAGTTCATCCAATGATGGCAGTGGCCAGTGACGAATACTTGGTAAAATTCGGCATCCCTAAACACCCTGATGATTTAAAAAGTCATAGCTGTATTATTTCTAATAACGACCATTGGTTATTTGAACACGAAGGCAATCAAGACAACATAAAAGTGCAGGGTAGATGGAAAAGTAACAATGCTCAAGCCGTGGTTAATGCTTGCGAACAAGGTTTAGGTATTGCTTATATGCCCGAGCATAATTTTTTACAATCAGTTGAAAATGGCCTTTTAACACCTGTTTTAGAGTCATTCTGGCGTACGGATTCACATAGCTGGGTGGTCTATCAAAACCGCCGGTTTTTACCCATGAGAGCTCGGCTAGCAATTGATTTTTTACTAGAACACTTTTGTAAATAAAGTACTTATCGATCGTTGATCGTAAATTCACTGAACTATATCCGTAATCATTCAAAAAGCTTCTACTGAAACATGTATGTTGAAGTATCATGGGTATATGTGGATGATGTTTTTTGGTAATACTCGTTTACAAGTAAGTGTTCCTAACTATTGTAATATTCGTTTATAATCATTGCGTCATTCTCAATAAAAGATTTAAAAATGAAAAAAATAATCGGTTTAACCTTGCTAGCTTCAACTGTTTTAAGTGGCTGTGGAATTAATAATAATTTAAAAAGCAATACCGCAGCAGACGTTACTGCTAGCTACAACAGCATTAATAAAGAACAACTTATTGAGCATATTAAAGTGCTTTCGTCAGATGAGTTTGAAGGGCGTGCGCCATCAAGCAAGGGTGAAGAGCTTACACTCGACTACTTGACCAAGCAATTAACAGCAATTGGTTTTAAACCTGGAAACGGTGAAAGCTTTTTACAAGCAGTACCTATGGTGTCTATTGAGGCTTCACCCGACATGACGCTATCAATTGGTGATAAAGACTACCAGTACGGACATGACATGGTTATGGGCTCTAGCCGCATTAGTGATTTTGAGCAACTTAAAGACTCTGAATTAGTCTTTGTTGGTTATGGTATTAATGCACCCGAGTACAACTGGAATGATTACAAGGACCTAGACGTAAAAGGTAAAACGGTTGTTATCTTGGTAAATGATCCGGGGTTTGCCACTCAAGATCCTGCGTTATTTAATGGTAACGCGATGACCTATTACGGTCGTTGGACATATAAATATGAAGAAGCTAGCCGTCAAGGCGCAGAAGGTGCAATTATTATTCATGAAACCGCGCCAGCATCATACAACTGGTCGGTGGTTGAGCACTCTTGGACTGGGCCACAATTTGGCTTTCTTCGTGATGATCTAAATAAAGACCGTGTTGCGGTTGAAGGTTGGGTCAATAGTGATGTCGCAAAAGAGTTATTTAATAACGCAGGTTTGAACTTTAAGCAAGCCAAAGCCCAGGCAGCAAAGGGCAGTTATAATATCGACATGGGTGCTTTAAACGTGTCGGTTACAGTAAAAAATACAGTGAAAGAGTCGGTTTCATATAATTTCATCGCGACTTTACCTGGTAGTACTAAGTCAGATGAACACATTATTTATACCGCACACTGGGATCACTTAGGAAAAGATACAAGCCTAACAGGTGATCAAATTTATAATGGCGCAGTAGACAATGCATCAGGTACAGGCGCGCTTATCGAAGTAGCTGAAGCATTTGCTAAACTGCCTGTTGCTCTAGAGCGCTCAATTACAATTATGGCTGTAACTGCGGAAGAACAAGGATTACTCGGCTCTAAATTCTATGCTGCCAATCCAATTATTCCTGCGGCGAAAACGGTTGCCAATATTAATATGGATGCATTAGGTGTTGTGGGTCGAAGTAGCGACGTGTCTGTATATGGGTTAGGTCAGTCGGAGTTAGATAACTTCCTTAAAGCTGCGGCGAAAAAACAAGGCCGTATAATTGCTGGAGATCCTCGTCCAGCAGCAGGTATCTATTATCGTTCAGATCATTTCGCCTTTGCAAATATTGGTATTCCAGCGCTATACGCTAAAACAGGAAAAACGCCAGTTGATGAAGCAACTAAAGCATTACGTGTCGAGTTAAAAGATACTTTAGGCAAGTGTTATCACAACCTATGTGATGAATATAATGAAGCCTGGGATATGTCTGGCGCAGTACAAGACATGCAAGCCTTCTTTGATATTGGTTATGAGTTATCCAAAGAAAATGTTTGGCCACAGTGGAGCCAAACATCAGAGTTTAAGCGTTAAACCTAAAATCTGGTTAAGCGAGCAATAACTAATTGCTTTAATGATTACGTTGCTCGCTTAGTATTTACCCTACGTTAGCTTAGGTATTTTATTCTCCTATCACTAATTTTTGTCTTTTAAACCCAATTGAAGTAATGAATTGACCGTTTCATTACTTCAATTGGTGTGACTTATTCAAATAACTGACTTTTATCAAGTAATCTTAACAACTCCTAGCTTTATTCTCCGTCTACTCTAATAAAATATCGCTCTATATTAATGGGTGTAATTGTTTATCGCCATAAAGCACAGTTGTACTATTTACATAAGGGCACAACTGTACTATTATTTTAAAGTGCAGTTGTACTATTTTATTTAAAGGGTGAAAATAATGAAATTTAGCTATTTTAATAACAGAAAACAGGGCTTGGGCTTGCGATCCATTAGCCGTGGGTTCACTGGAGCTATGAGTATACTTGTGCCAAAATTTAGCGCATTTTTAGGCAAAAATATATTAATGAAACCTTATGCCAAACGGCATTACGATTTTGACTTGATAGAGCCTAGTAAAGAATTGAACCTACAAACATCAATAGGTATTGCTCACGTTAATCTATTTGGCACAGGCACTAAGGTCATTGTTGTGAGTCATGGTTGGGGCGATTCTAGTCATGCCTTCCAACAGATGATTTTGTCATTAACTCAACAAGGCTATACGGTTGCTGCTATTGATCATATCGGGCATGGTAAGTCATCTGGGACTAACTCTCATTTACTCAGTTTTGTTGAAACATTAGAAATCCTTATTGAGCACTTTAATGAAGAACGAATTTTGGTTACTGGGATTATTGCGCATTCAATGGGGGCTATTGCCACGTTAAACTTGCCTATGTATATCCTTGAAAATAAGAATATAATTTTGATCTCATCGCCTATTAATTTTTTTGAACTAATGTTTGAAAAAGTAGAACAGGTTGGTATTTCCAGAAAGTTACTGACAACAGTATTAGAAAGTATCAGTCATCAATACGGTAAAACCTGGTATCAATTAACCACAGAGAGTAACCGTGATAAATTAGCGTTGGATATTACCTTTATTCATGACAGCCAAGACAGGTATGCACCAATTGCAGACGTGATTAATTTTCTTGAACAGGAAAAAACACTACTAATTACCACCGAAGGGCTTGGTCACAGGAAAATTTTAGGAGATACTAAGGTTATAGATAATATTACACAGGTGCTATCTTTTTGATGAACAAAGGCGAACGTACCAGATCCGAAATACTAAAGCAGAGTATTATATACAGTAGCCAATATGGTTTAGCTGATATAACCATAGGAACAATTTCCAAATTATGTAAGCTATCAAGAACCGGGGTTATCTCGCACTTTGAAAATAAAGAAGATATGCAAATAGCCATTTTAGAATACGGAGAAGCACTATTTCGTGAGCGAGTCATTAAGCCCGCATGGTGCGAAGATCCCTTAAAACACCTGTTAACATTGTTGGATAATTGGGCTGACTGGACCAATGATATGTTTAATGAGCATCAAGTCAGCTGTCCATTTATAAAAGCGGTTGTAGAGTTTCAAAATCGACCTGAATCAAAAGTACGCACATATACTATTGAACAACAAAACAGGCTCATCAATTACATCTCCCATAGAGTAGAGCGTTGTATTGAGCAAAATAGATTAAAAACAACGATTAAAAGTCATGTAATCGCCTATGAGCTATATAGCTTATATTTAGGGCACGCTATCACGCAACATACGACCGCGATAAAAAGCACTGAGGGTATGTTTAAAAATAGTGTTGCTAGGTTATTAAAACAATATCAACCGACTCATTAAACGAGCTTTTTAAGTGGAGTGGGTGTAGTTGTGCCCATAGAGTAGAAAATGAGGGTGAACATTGAAAAACAATCAAACAGCGCCGTTACTTGCTGGTGAATACACACTTTATTTATTACGCCATGGTGAAATTGCAACACCGGGTATTTTAGCGGGGAAAACTGATGTTGCCTTGTCTGAGCTTGGGCGGAAACAAGTATCAAAGGTTATGGGTTCATTAAATAATATTGACCACTGTATCACTTCGCCTTTAATTCGTTGTCATGAAAGAGCAAGTTGGTATTGTCAGCAACAAAAATTACAACTCGAAGTTGAGTGCAATATACAAGAGATGAACTTTGGCGATTGGGATGGCCAAAGTTATCAGGCCTTATGGAAAATGGGTGAGCAATCAGCTACGAGTGCAATAGGCGATTTTTGGCAACATCCCTGGCAGAACCAACCACCAAATGGCGAAACTATGGATAACTTTGTCAGCCGTATTGATAACTGGTGGCAAAGATTTTGCGCTGATAATAGGTTTCATAATACCCTGATAGTTACCCATGCCGGCGTGATCAAACATCTACTTGCCAGAGTTTTAAATTTACCTATTCCTGGCACCGTGCATATGGCGTCAATTGACGTGCCGTATGCTAGTTTGATCAAAATATCCTTATATCGAGATGAAAGTGGTAAAGTTTGGTCAAAGCTTGTGTTATAAATCATATTTTTTTAGTCACTTAAAAAGATAAATAATACTTGCTATTTATGCTCAGCCGTTGATAATCGCGTGCTGTAAAGAAAGTCCGTTAATTTTTAATGTTATTATACTGAAAGTGTAATATTTGGGAATGTGGTGAAAGACCACAACTGTACCCGCAACTGTAAGTCACACGCTAGAGCATGCTTAATTTCAAGCCGCTTTTTTGATGCTGATAAGTCAGGATACCCATTAACAAATTAATCAACTATATTAATTCGAGCGGGTTACTCGAACACTGTATCTTCATTCGCTTGTTGCTTAACTTCTGTTATCAGCAAAGAATCGACTGTGCGCTGTTTGACCGCTTTAAGCATAAGCGAATAAACATTGAGCCAAGTTACTAAAACAGCGTTATTAACCACAGAACACCTAAGTTGGTGTACTGATGGAAACCTGATCCTTGACGATATTAGTTTTGTCGTTGAACAAGGTAGCTTTACTGGCATATTAGGACCAAACGGGGCAGGAAAATCAAGTTTACTCCGCTGTCTATATCGCTTTGTGAAACCTGAGCAGGGTATGGTGAGGTTTGAACACCATGATATTTGGCAATTAAATGCTAATGACTACGCCAAAAACGTTGCGGTTGTACTGCAAGAAACGCCTTCGCATTTTAATTTAACGGTATACGATGTGGTTGCGTTAGGGTTAATTCCCCATAAAGGAATATTTTCAAGAGCCGATGAAACTGATGACGAAAAAATTGCTCAAGCAATTTCACAAGTTGGGTTAGCGAATAAAGTACAGCAGAGCTTTGAACACCTCTCTGGTGGAGAAAAGCAACGTGCGTTAATTGCACGTGCTATTGTTCAATCGCCAAGTCTTCTGATCATGGATGAACCCACGAGTCATTTAGATGTGCGTTATCAAATTCAAATAATGGAGCTGGCAAAATCGCTTGGCATAACCGTTATCGCTTCATTTCATGACTTAAACCTCGCCAGTGCTATGTGTGATAATTTATTGGTATTAAATCAAGGTAAGTTAGTTTGCCAAGGCACGCCTAAAGAAGTGCTAACCAGTGAAATGTTATCAGATGTTTTCGGCGTTTGTGCGCATATTAGCGAGCATCATCAGCACAAGGTTCCACATATTTCGTATTACTACGGTTATGTTAAAGACAAGTATGAACAAGG
>Ga0105358_10001048_pt1 | contig 14588 bp, 12 predicted proteins | sample GOMGulsemesocosm_5_FD_83509 | JGI IMG/M metagenome (GOLD analysis project Ga0105358, IMG submission 83509) | Methane-oxidizing microbial communities from mesocosms in the Gulf of Mexico - GOM15C Gulf of Mexico | ecosystem: Environmental > Aquatic > Marine > Cold seeps | place: Gulf of Mexico... | reverse complement strand
TTTAAGTTCACGCCCTGTTAAATCACAAGCATTGATCAGGCCCGCTGCCGTGATAATCGCGGTACCATGTTGATCGTCATGAAAAACGGGAATATCCATAATCTCGCGTAATTTTTGCTCGATCGTGAAACATTCAGGGGCTTTGATATCTTCAAGGTTGATACCGCCAAAAGTCTTGCCGAGGTATTTTACACAATTGATGAATTCATCTTCGTCTTCTGTATCGACTTCCAGATCAATACCGTCAATATCAGCAAAGCGTTTGAACAGAACAGCTTTTCCTTCCATGACAGGTTTTGATGCCAAGGCGCCTAAATTACCCAAACCGAGAACGGCTGTTCCGTTGGAAATAATGGCTACGAGATTGCCTTTGGCGGTATAATCATAAGCAAGATTTGCATCGCGCGCGATTTCCAAACAAGGTGCAGCCACACCGGGGGAATAGGCCAATGACAAATCACGTTGTGTTGTCAGGGGCTTTGTTGCGCGAATTTCAAGTTTACCCGGGCGGCCCGAGGCATGCATTAAAAGAGCTTCGCGTTCGGTTACGCGGTTTTTTTGATCGTCCATAATATTTTTTCTCTAGTAAGATTCTTTGATCCGGAAATATCGCAAAAATTATTTACGATGATTTTGTATGAAGGTGGACGTTTCCTGCGCCAAGATCGGATAGAACGTCTTGAGCTTTTTTTTGTGTGTCTTCACCAATTGTGCGTACCCATAAAATAATGCTGCCTGCATCAACCGCGCGGGCAAAATCTTCTGTATGGGGTGTTGCGGTGACTTCATCGAGCACTTCTTTTAAGGCAACGCCACCAACTGTGGCGGCAACAATGCCACCAATGATCTCGCCAACAGGCCCGCCGGCTAAAAAAAGTCCGCCAGAGGCAACCATTGAACCCTCAAAACGAATTTCACCGACCAAAGCTGTCATGATGTCTTTAATTGGTTTGGCGGGCTTTCCCGCAGCTTCAATCGATTCATGAGAACTTAGAACGCTCAGGTCAGTACGCTGGAATCCTGCCTTGAAAAGAGCCTCAACAGCTTTTTCAAAAGATTCGCGGTTATTTAGGATACCAACGACTTCATTTACGGGTGATGCAGAGTTCATTTGTTTTAACCAGTACGGTTGATTATGTATTTATATTACGTATCTTGCACCAATATAAGATGGATTACTAGGGATAAAAAGCCTGTTTGAATAGAGTTTTTCCCACAGTGTAGCCATGCGTAAACGACACAACTCAAATCAAGGATAAAAGATTTAATGCAAGGCTTCAATTCGGCTTGTGATTTGTGTTATCACTTGGTCTACACATTGACCGGTTTTGGATTGAAATATCGTGACGACTCTTGAAGCTGTAGACCTTTATCAATCGACTGAGATATCTCAGTCAGATATTGATGCAAAAATTGCCAATGGTGCGACACCAATGATGGCGCAATTTTTGACAATTAAAGAACGCAATCCGGGCATGATGTTATTTTATCGCATGGGCGATTTTTATGAATTGTTTTTTGAAGATGCGATTAATGCAGCCCAAGCACTGAACATCACATTAACAAAACGCGGTCATCATAATGGGGAAGATATCCCCATGTGCGGTGTTCCAGCCAAAGCTTATGAAACATATCTGCCCAAATTGGTGGCACAAGGTTTTAAAGTGGCATTATGTGAACAGTTAGAAAACCCCGCAGAAGCTAAAAAACGTGGTGCAAAATCGGTTGTGAAACGTGATGTCGTGCGCCTATTTACAGGCGGCACCATCACTGAAGATAATCTATTGGATGCGCGCCAGAATAATTATTTGGCCGCCGTATCTGAATCGCGCGGCGAAATTGGCTTATCTTGGTTGGATATTTCAACCGGAGAATTTTTCACCCAAGGCTGTGATCCGGCCATGTTGCCCTCTGCCCTTGCCCGCCTGAATGCAGGTGAGATCATTGTCTCAGATAAATTATTGAACCATGCGGATTATTTTGAAATATTTAATGATCATAAGGCGGTATTAACACCCCAACCCAACAGCCGTTTTGACAGTGCAAATGCGATCAAGCGACTGGAAAGGCTATATGGTGTTAAAACACTTGATGCTTTTGCAAATTTCACACGATCAGAAACATCTGCGGCTGGCGCGCTGGTTGATTATGTAGAATTGACACAAAAAGGCAAATTACCGCGCCTAGAAGTCCCTCGTCAATTGGCCCAAGGTGCAACGCTTGAAATTGATCATGCAACACGGCGTAATTTAGAATTAACAATGACCTTGAACGGGCAGCGCAAAGGCAGCTTGTTGCATATCATTGATCGCACGATCAGTGGTGCAGGTGCGCGGCTTTTATCAACATGGTTATCCGCGCCTTTAACGGCTGTTGAAGATATCGACTATCGCTTGGATGGGGTTCAATTCTTCAGTGAAAATTTGGGACCCCGCGAAGATGTACGTCTTGCACTAAAAAAATGTCCAGATGTAGAACGTGCGTTGTCGCGCATTACATTGGGACGCGGGGGTCCACGTGATCTGGCCGCGATTCGTGATGGATTGATCCAAGCTTTTGAATTGCGCGAAAAGGTGATTTCTTTCAGCCCTCCGACCGTATTAAGTCAATGTGCAAGTGATTTAGGGTCGCACGGAGAACTGGTTGCCAAATTGGGCCGCGCATTGGGTGGCGAGCTGCCCTTATTGGCGCGCGATGGTGATTTTATTGCAAGTGGTTATGCGCCAGAATTGGATGAATTGCGCTCTTTGAACAGTGAAAGTAAGCGCCTGATTTTAAATTTGCAGGCCAAATATGCGGATATGGTCGAAATTACGACCTTAAAAGTAAAACATAATAATGTATTAGGCTATTTTGTCGAAGTAACCGCCAAACAAGCTGAACGTATGCCAACGGATGGGGACTTTATTCATCGCCAAACCATGAAAAATGTCATCCGCTATAGCACTGTTGAATTATCCGAACTTGAAGGCAAGATCAGTTCAGCAGCAGATCGTGCTTTGGCGCTTGAGTTGCGTATGTTTGACGAGCTCATTGATGATGTATGCCAACGTGCGGATGATATCGCGTTGGCCGCAAATGGGTTGGCACGTCTGGATGTTTTGGCAAGCTTGGGCGAATTGGCTGTGGAGCGCAGCTATAACCGTCCTGTTCTGTCTATGGGCTATGAGTTTGATATTGTTGGTGGGCGTCACCCTGTTGTTGAAGCGGCGCTTGAAATAAATAACGAGTCAGGGTTTGTGGCAAATGATTGTGATTTATCTGATGATCAACGTCTCTGGTTAATCACCGGGCCGAATATGGCGGGTAAATCAACCTTTTTACGCCAAAATGCTTTGATTATTATCATGGCGCAAATGGGTGGTTTTGTGCCTGCACAATCGGCGCATATTGGTGTGGTTGATCGTTTGTTTTCGCGGGTTGGTGCGGCCGATGATTTGGCACGTGGGCGATCTACATTCATGGTTGAAATGGTGGAAGCTGCAGCCATTTTGAACCAATCAACCGATCGTTCCTTGGTGATTTTGGATGAGATTGGGCGCGGGACGGCGACTTTTGATGGGTTATCCATTGCATGGGCTGTGGTTGAACATTTACATGAATTGAATAAATGTCGTTCTCTTTTTGCTACACATTATCATGAACTTACGGCCTTAACAGGAAAGCTTGATCATCTTTCATGCCATTCGATGAAAGTAAAAGAATGGAAGGGCGAAGTGATTTTCTTACATGAAGTTGGACCGGGGGCGGCGGATCGTTCTTACGGCATTCATGTGGCCCGCCTTGCTGGTTTACCCAAAGTCGTTATTAAACGGGCGGAGCAAATTTTGCAAACCTTGGAAAAAGGGGAACAAAGTGGTGCCGTTGTAAAAATGGCGGATGATTTACCGCTTTTTGCCGCTTTGCAAAATGAGCCAACCCCTAATGTTGAAGAAAGCCCTAATGAAATTGGCTTGGCGTTGGATGACATACAGCCGGATGATTTAAGTCCACGCGAAGCGTTGGAAGCGCTTTATAAGCTGAAAACCATACGCGATACAGTCAGGTAAAAGTGACAAGCTCATCTGTTATACTGTGATAATGAATGACGTTGATGACTTTTGTCGGGTGTTTGCTTTTATTGCGATATCTATGTGGCTCATCGCCGGCAAATCGAATGCTGTCACCTGTTTTTAAGCTATGCCAGATGTTGCGGCTCAGAACGTCTAATTCACCTTCGATGATGGTAATGATTTCAACCGTACCGGCTGCGTGAGACGTTGATAATCGATCGTAACCGCTGCTTAATATTAATTCCATATATTCAAAATTAAACGTGTCATCAAAGGGAAAAAGCGCCGCAATTGACATGCCTTCTTTCGTTGGGCGATGACGGATTTCATCTGCGTTACGTACAATGGTTTGGCTGCTTGTCGGCATTGGCTCAATTAAAGTCGTCAGTGATATATCCAAACCGGTTGCAATTTTCCACAAAACAGAAAGTGTCGGGCTGGACTCGCCACGTTCAATTTGTCCCAACATAGCCTTGCTGACACCAGTGAGTTTTGAAGTTGTATCTAGGCTTAATTTTTTATTTTTACGAATTTGTTTCAAGATGATTGAAAGATGTTCGTTAGGAGTTTTCATTATTTCATTTATCCAATTATAAAAATGTATGGACGTTATAACGCACAAATGATAGCTTTTGTAAATAATGCGCTATAACGCACAATTATGAAAGGATTAAAAAAGTGAAGTATCTTTCCATGTCACATGTATCAGCAGGTTTTGTCGCTGTATTGATTAGTTACACGAGTGCAGCCGTCATTGTCTTTCAGGCAGCAATGGCAGGCGGGGCAGATACAGATCATATCAGTTCATGGATGTGGGCGTTGGGCATTGGCATGGGGATCAGCAGTATTGGTCTTTCATTATATTATAAAAACCCAGTCATGATTGCATGGTCGACACCGGGGGCGGCATTATTGGTGACCAGTCTGCCAGGTATTGCGATGTCAGATGCGATTGGCGCTTTTTTGTTTTGTTCGGCCTTGATCACTGTTTGTGGTGTGACAGGTTGGTTTGATAAAATCATGAAACTGGTACCGCATAGCTTGGCGAATGCCATGTTGGCAGGGGTATTGTTACGTTTTTCTTTGGAAATATTCCCAGCATTTATTATGGAAATGACGTTGGTTGGCGTGATGGTTGGGGTTTATATCATGGCGAAATGGAAAGGAAGTTCATATAGCATCCCCTTGGCCTTTGCCAGTGGCGTGTTATGTGCTTTCTTACAGGGTGATATTGCCATGATTGATCAACCATTTGATTTGACCGTACCCATATTTACCATGCCAACATGGAACACGTCAGTGATGATCGGGGTTGGATTGCCCTTGTTTATTGTGACGATGGCATCACAAAATGTACCGGGAATCGCTGTTTTGCGCGCACATGGATATGATACACCCGCATCACCCGTTATTGCATGGTCAGGCGGGCTTGGACTTATCCTTGCGCCATTTGGTGGCTTTGCCTTTAATTTGGCTGCAATTACAGCTGCGATCTGTATGGGGGAAGATGTTGATAAAAATAAAGAAAAACGCTATTTAGCAGCCGTTTGGTCGGGAATATTTTATATTGTGGTTGGCCTGTTTGGGGCAGCGGTTGCAGGTTTTTTAGCGGCTTTTCCAACGGCACTGGTCTCGGCAATTGCAGGATTGGCGCTTTTAGGCACGGTTGCAAATAGTTCTGTTGCAGCTTTGTCAGATATCAAAAGCCGCGAAGCTGCCATATTAACTTTTGTCGTAACCGCATCAGGCGGCGCATTATTTACAATTGGCGCCCCGTTTTGGGGATTGGTAGTCGGCTTAATCGTTCATTATTTGATGCAATTTAGAAAGAGCTAAATTAATGGCCCTGTTAGGCTGTCAAGTTTGCTGTCGTCTAACCTTGCTTTGTCAAACCGTAAAAGATCATTTTTAGTCATGATGGCCTGTAACGAGGTGACATATTGTTCGCCTCGTTCTGAATATTTGATTAAGTTTGATGCCAGTTGATAGCCATTTATACCTGTACGACTGTTGCGCATATTTTCACGATCAGTGCGCAGGTTTTTATAGGCTTTATGGGTATTTAAATTATGAACATAGGCCGCAAGGCTACCCGCTAAATCATCAAAAGCTTTGATACGGTGTGTTTTGCCTGCTTCACGCCCAGCAGGTAAAATACCTTTATCATTGGGGTCGAAGGTCCATTGGCCAAATAAAGCATTTCCTTCACGTGCGAATCGAGATGTGCCCCAGCCACTTTCTACCGCCGCTTGGGCCAAGGCAAGAGAGGGAGGGATCACATCCATCTTGCGCAAAAGGCTCGCGAAGTCATTTTGTTTAACACCATAGTTATTAAACGTAGCATTCAGCCAAATATGTTCTTCAGGTTGAACATGTTGACCAAGGTTTAGACGATGTTGGAGCCGCCATATTTTTGCGCGATTGCTCACAAGGGTTTCGTTGATTTTTAAAACCAAAGGCAACAAAGTACGAAAAAAAAGAGATTTGCGTTCATTTGACTGTTTGAGAGTACCAAGATCATAAGGTAAAGAGCTCAAGAAAAGACGAGGAACGGCTGCATTGCCTTCTAAAACAGGTGTCAATTCATAACCAAGTTTTGTGAAAGTGTGATTGACATCAAAAGCTGTGAAACGCCCCGCTTCAGCAGCGGTCGGTTTATTTGGAATGACATCAATGCGGGCCTGATCAATTTTTTGTGCAGCAGCTAAAGGTAAAACAGCATGGGGCGCTTTACTTACTCGATTAACAGGGTTTAACAGTTGGAGGGCGCTTAAGCCCACGCAAAATGCACCTAACAGTGCCAATGTAACAAGGTTAAACCCCTTGCGATCACATGAGTTAGCCATATTCACAACAAAATTTGTTAACGAGATGCGCGGCCTTCGGTGTCAGGATCTGACCAACTCGAAAAAAGCTATTTTCACGCGCAATTTTACTTTTATTAATACCTAGTAAAGTAATTAAATTCTTCGGCGGATTGTATAGATTAAATATGAAAAGGCCAGATGATAATATTCTTATAAAAAAAACAATAAAATCAGCCGATTAGATAATATTTTGCAGTGCAATATATCGCATAGGTTTATATGCCTCTATCCTAAAAGTGTTAAAAGGCACCAGACTGTTTGATTTATAGGGAATTCCAGAATATGATAGAGTACTCATTTTTGAGGGATGAGAACTGATGACAAACCATAAGAATGAAATGAAAAAATAGTGTCAGAAACATCTGTCTTTATGGATCCCGAAAGGATCCGGTCTGCACCTTTTCCGGCTTTATTAATTGATAAAGTGCGCAAGGTATCTGTGCAAAGTCAATCTGGTAAATTCCTTGCAAAATCTATTGATTCACCCGCTTTGGGAATCGTTTTTGATCAAATAGATGCAGGAAATGGCCCTGTCACACAAACCATTACGTTAGAAGGCCCACAAGGTGACCTTTTTTTTGATGTAACAGTTTCTCCCACACGCGATGGGTATCTTCTTTTTGCAAAAGACAGCAGCTTAGAACATAACTTGCGCGCGGCCTTGATGGATTCGCGACAGCGTTTTAAAGATTTGGTTGAAATATCAAGTGACTTTGCTTGGGAAGTTGATGGAGAAGGTCGTTTCATTTTCGTTTCCCAACGCGGCGCGATTGGGTATGAGCCGAATGAATTGATTGGTAAATATTCGGAAGACATTGTTTTAAAACGAGACAAAAAAAGATCGGTGAATCCTTTTTTATCAAAAATCAAGTTAGAACGTGAAGAAGTTTGGGTCCTGCGTCCTGATGGAGAGCCAGCTTGTTTGATGGTTTCATGCCTCCCTTTATTTGATGATAACAGCCTTTGGGTTGGTGCACGTGGCGTGTGTCGCGATATTACGGATGAGCGTGAGCGTGATGCAGCATTGGCGCGGGCCTATCATCGTGATCAACTGCTGGCTTATATTGTGAAAACAATTCGCGATGAAGTGCAGCCGGAAAACATGTTGACGGCTGCTGCGAATGCCACGGCACGTGCATTAAGTGCAAACGGGTGTCAAATTTATCGCAAAAAACCTGATAGTGGAATGATTGCAGACTCTACTTTTGGATCCGTGCCCGATGAAGTCCCTGATTTATTTACACGCCTAGGTGTGCTGGCCGAAAACGAAGTTGGTACGTATGAGTTTGAAGGATGGTTGGCGATTTATTCAGCGACAAGGTATCGCCGCACGATTAATGGTGCCATCTGTTTATGGCGTGAGAAAAAACGTGGTAAATGGAATGATGATGATAAAATTCTAGCGATCGATGTGGCAAATCAATTGGGAATTGCAAATGAACAAATTTCCGGTCATGAACGCATTGTTGAATTATCACGCACAGATGCTTTAACGGGCCTTTTGAACAGGCGCGCCTTTTTTGAAGAAGAATTACCGCGTCATATTGATCGTTTGAAATATAACAATGCACCCGCGGCATTGATTTATGTTGATTTAGACCATTTCAAACAAGTGAACGATATATTTGGTCACCAAAAAGGTGATGATATTTTATTGATGTTGCGCGATTTTTTATTGAAACATGTCCGCCCAGGTGATGCCGTCGCGCGTCTTGGCGGCGATGAATTTGCCATGTGGTTGGATGATATTTCATCCGAGACTGCGCATAACAGATGCGAAGGCCTTATTCGAAACAGTGCCTTTTTTAAAGACCATTCAGGAAGTTCTGATAAACCTCTTGGTGTTTCTGTCGGTTTGGCCCTATATGACCCGCAATCAGATGAAACGGTTGAAGGGCTGATCAGTCGGGCAGATACGGCAATGTATGAAGCAAAACGATCTGGACGTGGACAATTCAAAACAGCAGCACCATATGATATAAATCATGACGAAACAAAATAAGAATAAAAACAATGAAGGTATGAAGAAATAATGCCGAATGATCCGATCCACGAATCGCCTTTGACCTATGATGAGGCAAAAAAACTGGCACAGCATCATGATCTTACTGTACGTAAGACATTGGCTGAGCGAGAGGACATTCGTCCGGAAATTCTCTTTTATTTAGCTGGTGACGCCTCGCCAGAAGTTCGCAAAGTGATTACAAAAAACAAATCAACACCCGCACGCGCCTATGTCGAACTGGCAAAAGATAGCAATGTCGAAATTCGTTTAGATTTGGCACAAAAAATTGCTGTGCTGGCACCTAAACTCACAGCATATGAAATTGATCGAGTCCATAGCTATGCTTATCAAGCTTTGGAAATTTTGGCCTCAGACCAATTGGCAAATGTACGCAGCATTTTAGCAGATACACTTAAAGATGTGGCACAAGCCCCAGAAGATTTGGTGAAACGTTTCGCTCGCGATTCAGAACTCGCTGTAGCCTGCCCTATATTGGAACATTCACCTGTTTTATGTGAACACGATTTGCTGGATATCATTGCCAGTGGTATCTCATCTGGTGCGTTAGGCGCAATTTCCAGTCGGGCAACCGTGACGACATTGGTGTCGGATGCGATTGTTGATACCAATGACGTACCTGCAATTACCACGTTATTATGTAATGATAGTGCGCAAATACGTGAAGACACACTCGACTCATTGGTTGAACGTTCACAAGATGTGGATGAATGGCAAGGACCATTGGTGCATCGTCCCGTTCTGCACAATGGGGCGGCCCAACGCTTGGCTGAATTTGTTGCAGAAAATCTTTTAAATTCGCTCAAAAAACGTAAAGATTTGAGTGCCAAAACGTTGAGCAAAGTGCGAAAAGAAGTTAACCGTCGTATCGAAGTATCACATACTTCCAAATCAAAATCGAATGGCACATTACATGGGAACGGTAGTAATTCAGATTTGAAAGATGAATATGCTTGGTTATTTCAACAACCAGCCCATGTTATTGCACAAAACCTTCGTCGTATGAACCGTTTGGATGCGCAAGTGATAACGAACGCGCTGAATGAGGGGGATGATGATTTTGTTGTTGCAGGTTTGTCAGAAAATGCAGGCATACATATTTCAGTCGCACAACGCATGATCGCGATGCGCAGCGCGCGCGGTGTTGCCGCACTATGTTGGAAAGCGGGTATGAATGCGGTTATTGCAGTGCGCATTCAGGCCAAAATCGCACATATTCCAGCAGATGATATTTTGCGTGATCATGAACAAATGTTTGCTTTGAGCGATGAAGAATTGCAATGGCAAATTGACTTTTTCACCAATATGGCCGTTTAAAAGCTTTCTTTGGCTTCTGCTTCTAATTCAAGCGTTTTATCTTCGATTGTTTTTTGCAAAAGAGCCATAAAATCACGACGTTTCATGCCTGTTTCAATGGGTGGCATAATTTCCAAAATAATTTTTCCAGGCCTTTTGTTAAAGCTTTTACGCCCCCAATACAGACCAGAATTAACGGCGGCAGGAATGACGGACAGGCCCGTCTGCATATAAATGGCTGCAATGCCAGGGTGAAAAGTGCCGGGTGTGCCAGGTGCAGAACGCGTACCTTCGGGAAAAATAACAACGTTGCGGGCTTTTTCAATACGATCTTTAACATCTGTAATCATATTTTTTAACGCACTGGCACCTGCATTACGATCAACCGCAATATGTCCACTTTTGCGGATGCAACCACCATAAAATGGAATTTTAAGGAGCTCTTTTTTCATAACGTAAGCCGTTGAAAGACGGATCATTACAAATACGATCGTATCCCATGCAGATTGGTGTTTACAGGCAATAATACCACCGCCTTCAGGCAAGTTTTCAATCCCGCGAATTTCATAGGTGATGCCCATGATAAGGCGCAAACCTGTTGATACGTAACGGGTCCAAAATTGAGTCCCTTTACGAATGCCCATGTTGGAAAAAGGCATAAGAAGAAGCAAGGAAAAGGCAATAACCGTTGTGCCAGCGAAGAGGTAAATGTTGAAAAACAAAGAACGTATAAAAATCATTTTAAAATCTCAAGCTCAGTCAATTTTGCAAGTTTTTGGCGCAACCACACAAGAAGGTATTTATTATATTCGCCAATGAGTAAAGAGGCCGTCCCAGGCCAACGCCACCATTGGTCTACTTTAACATGTTTTGGAAAAACCGGATGGGCAATAATATCGGTATCGGGTAAGGCAAATGAAAATTCTAACAAACTGCGCGGCATATGATAATTTGCAGTCACCAAACGCAAGGATTTGAAATTCATTTTTTGAACCCAAGCCATTGTTTCTTTTGCATTTCCACGGGTGCTGTCGGCTTCATGCCCAAGGTCGACACAACATTCGAGTTCTTTGGGCGCACGTTTGGACATGCTGAGGATCTCTTGAAGGTCCACTCCATGATAAACACCAGAAATCAGCAGCTTATCGGCTTTATGTTCAGATAAAAGTGTCAATCCAGTATTCAGGCGTTCTGTCCCGCCAGTTAAGACAACGATGCCATCTGTTTTTGAATAAACATCAGCCAGATCACGTGGAACGAATTGTGTGAAAATAATAAAACCAGCGGACCAAATGGCGCAAATTAAAAGGCAAGATAAGACAAAAGGCCCCCAAAGGCGGCGTTTTTTCCTGTGACCAAACTGTCTCATTTATACCATCCGTGCTAATGTACGCATGACCGCAGAACGCGCTGTTATATATCCCATAAAGGCGGATAGTATAGGCAATGACATGACGATTATCCACTGTAAAGGCGTGATGTCAATTTGCGGAAGTAAGGAGCTATCAACTTGGCGGTAAAGATAAGCAAAAAGACCAAAAGTTGGCCCGGCTGCTGCCAAGCCTAGAAAGCCACCGCGCAGTCCAAGGTATAGCGCATGCTCGCCAAATTGACGTGCAATATAACTATCTTGTGCGCCAATAAGGTGGAGAACTTCAATGACATCTTGGTGAATAGCAAGTCCTGTGCGGGTGACAAAAATGATTGTACCGATAGAGGCAAAGCAAATAAGGGCCAACACAATATAAGCTCCCGCTTGTAATGTATGGCTCATACGGACAAGGCGATCCAGCCAAATACGATGATCATCAATGGTTGCCCCAGGGGCAATTATATGGAGTTTGTCACGCACATTTTGTGCTTTAAATTCAATAGATCGACGCAATGAGACATCGATTAAATGGGGCAAAGGCAAATCACCCAATGTTTCGCCAGATCCAAGCCAAGGTTCTAATAATTTCAAGACATGGCTGCGTGATATGGGTTCAGCCAAAACAACAGCGGGGTGGGCGCGCAATATTTTTAAGGCTTCTTCAATTTGCGTCTGGTCTTTATTGACGCTGGCAGCGGCAGGGATTTGCACTGTTAATGTATCACTGACACCGCGTTCCCATCTGGCGCTTAATGATTGCATGAGCGAGGTCGCGACAATGGATAGGGCAGCCAAATAAACCATAAATGCGATTAACCAAGGCAAGAAGCGCGTACCCGGATCTTTATCGAGGGGGAGGTCGCTATGATGACGTAGGGAAAACATGCTCATGTGATTTTACCTTCGACGCGTATTGCGCCACCACGTGCGGGGCGAAGAGGCCCCATTTGTTCCACATGGCCGCCTTCAATGCAAATGCGGGGATGTCCGAACTGGCGCACCAAGCCTTCGTTATGGGTTGCCATAATAATTGTAGTGCCCAGTTTGTTCAATTCTTCCAATAAATGTAATAAGCGCACGGCCAATTTATCATCAACGTTACCCGTGGGTTCATCGGCCAGTAATAAACGAGGGCGCGTGATGACAGCGCGGGCAAGGGCAACGCGTTGTTGTTGTCCGCCAGACAGGGTTGAAGGGCGCGCTGACATATGGTCTTTTAAGCCGACCCAAGCCAACAGTTCGGTCACATGTTTTTTAATGTCTTTTTCGCGCACATCGGCCACACGCATGGGGAGGGCAACATTATCAAAGGTGGAAAGATGATCCAGCAAGCGGAATTCTTGGAAGACAACGCCAACTTCACGACGCAAGGCGGGTAACTTATCGCGTGATGTGGTTGCGATATCATGTCCAAATAATGAAATGAGGCCACGCGTCGGGCGTTGTGCCAAATACATTAATTTTAAAAGAGATGATTTACCTGCACCACTGGGGCCTGTCAAAAAATGAAAGGCACCCTCTTCTAAGGTCAGGGAGACATCGCGCAGAACTTCTGCACCGACTCCATATCGTAAACCAATATTTTCTAATTTCACGATCGTCAAACTATGTGATCCCTTTTCAGAAATGCTCTTACTTTATATTTCAATGTTCTTTTTACGCACTCTTGTGTGTTTCGTTAAGACCTTATTCATACTTAATCGCTTAGAGTGAAAAATAACGCAAGATCTATATATGTCGTAGTAACAAAACGAAATATGGGCTATCTTGCCAGAAGTTATAGAAACGTCTATAAAGTGTAAGGACTTACAGGAAATTTGGTGGCCTTATGATTATTAGTTGTCCAGCATGTTCAGCGCATTATTCAGTTCCCATTGCAGCTCTTGGTGAAGAGGGCCGCACTTTACGTTGTGCCAAATGTGGTACAGCGTGGGATCAACACCCCTATCAAGACAATACACTTGAATTGGATGAGCATGAAGTAACAACTGCGCCTCCTCCTCCTCCAGCACACGTTGTTGCGCCACCGGCGCCAGAACCAATGCCAGAACCTGAGCCAGCCCCGATGCCTGAGCCGGAACCCGAGCCAGAAATCGAAACAGCGCCAGAACCTGCAATAGAATCTGCACCTGCGATTACGCAAGATTTGGATGAAGACTTACCTTCTGAAGAAGAATTGAACGAAATTTTTGGTGACGATGACGATTTTGAACCCATTGGGTCAATGGTCGAGTCGACTTATACACAAGATGATATTGATACATTGGATGACATTGGTGATCCAGAACCAATTCCGGAAGTATTTACCGCACCAGTACGTCATAAAGAACAAAAGAAAAAACGTGGTGGATTCATAAAATTCTTATTCAAGCTTATTGTATTGATCGGAATCCTTGGGGCTGCTGTTCATTATGGTAAAGCATATATTTTAGAATATTACCCACCAGCCCAAGAATATTATGATATGGCCGACGAATATTATGGTCAGGCCGAATCCATGTTGGGTATGGAGGAAGATTTAAGTGAATTATTAGAAATTCGCGATGTTCATTCCAGCCGCCGAAAAGAAGGCAATGATGATATTTTGATCATTGCAGGTGATGTTGGTAATATTTCTGAATCGGGCCAAAAAGTACCGCAAATCAGGGTATCTTTATATGATGGCGCAGATAGCGAAGTTCAATTCGTTGTGACCAACACGAAAGATATGGAAGTCCAAGCGGGTGGAACAACACCGTTTGAAGCGATTATTAAAAACCCTGTATCTTCTGCGCGTCGCTTAGAAGTGACTTTTATAAAAGAAGATGAAGCGTCAGAATAGACGTTTAAAAATAAAGATAAAAAAATACCCCTTAGGTCTTGGACTTAAGGGGTATTTTTTATTTAAGGTCTTTAATAGAAGGTCTTCAACGACAAAATCTTGCGAAGACCTTCTATTATTTTATTTCTTCAAGTGATCACGGACCAAAACTTCGGCA
>Ga0105358_10001047_pt1 | contig 14590 bp, 15 predicted proteins | sample GOMGulsemesocosm_5_FD_83509 | JGI IMG/M metagenome (GOLD analysis project Ga0105358, IMG submission 83509) | Methane-oxidizing microbial communities from mesocosms in the Gulf of Mexico - GOM15C Gulf of Mexico | ecosystem: Environmental > Aquatic > Marine > Cold seeps | place: Gulf of Mexico... | reverse complement strand
CGGATATGTTGATTGTTAGTGAAATACCCGACAAGAGTTTCTTTAGCTTGGGGCTTGGCCTATCCGCTCAGTTTGTAAATGGCTTGTCAGGATTTGTTGACTACCAAACTTTACTCGGAGTAAACAATATTACCTCGCGGGAGCTCGCCCTTGGCCTGCGTTACGAAGCAAAGTTTTGGTGAGTGGGTGCTGCAAGCTGCGAATCGTTAAGCACTAATGCAGCTTAGAGGGTCTCTAGATAGGACTAAGCTTTAGACACGAAAAAGGCGTTGCGGTATCAAACTTCAGCGTCTATTGCGGCAACGATACTCAGAAATACTGAATCTAATCCTGAATGTCCCTGAATTGACCCATAGCATCGTACTTTCCCCGTGCCACGCTATTGGTCCTCTGCAACAAAAATCCAGTGAATTCTTTTGACTAGCTCTCTATGTGTGAAAAGAGCTATTCCCCGCCTTGTATTTTCAAGCTACCCATTAAGCGATTCGACATTATTCAAAATTTTGAATATGAATGTAGATTGAAATTATTAAAGCATTAACAATTAGACGCTTAGCTAAGCGTTGCGCTATATTTTTATATTTGGGCGCTATGATGTCCATAAATGAGAAAAATCAGCTATAATGGACTTTACTGTATCCGTAGGGCGGCGTATGAACTTTTCACTTTTAGATGATACCGATGTAAGCCAGGCCTTTGCCGCTCATCTGCGTGGCTTACGTAAACAAGCGAAGCTATCGCGAGAAGCGCTGGCGCAGCGTAGTTGCGTACCTGCTTCGACCATAAAAAAGTTTGAACTCACCGGGCAAATTTCATTTCGCCAGCTGCTGCTTTTGTGGCAGTCGTTGGATTCACTAGAAAGGCTCTATCAGCTGACAAAAGCAACATCTGATCGTTCCGCGTTACCGACCAGTATAGAAGAGGTGCTTAAAGATGAGCTTTAAGTCTATACAAAAGCTGAATGTGGGGCGCACTCTCACAACGGGAGAAATCGTATCGGTGGGAGTATTAGCTCAAAACCGCCAAGGTGTTTTCTTTCAGTACGATGAAGGTTATCTCGGCAGGTTTGGCAATTTATCCCCTTTTACTCTTCGAGGTGATGTGCGATTACAGCAAGCACCGAAAGTGCCACACCAAGGTATTCATGGCGTTTTTGGGGATAGTCTTCCCGATGGTTGGGGGTTGCTGTTGCAAGATCGTGTGTTCCGCCAACAAGGGATTTTACCTGCGCAAGTGACAGCAATGGATAGGCTGGCTTTTGTTGGGCAGCAAGGCATGGGGGCGTTGTCTTTTACGCCTGTATCAGCGTTTTCACTAGATCAGCGATCAGATATTGATTTGGCAACACTTGGGCTTGAAGCACAAACTCTATTTGAGCAATCCCTCTCTGACGATTTAGCCGGTAGTACTCAGCAGGTGTTAGCAACTTTGGTAGCAGCCGGAAGCTCCGGTGGTGCTCGCCCTAAAGCACAAATCTATATGCCTGCTGGAGACGCAACACAATGCCGTATCTATGCACAGCCTAGAGATGAAGCATGGTTGGTGAAGTTTACTTCAAAGAAGTTGGCATTGGGGCATGAAGAAGGTTTGTGTGAAGCAGTCTATTTACAAATGGCTGAGCAGGCAAAGTGTCAGCCACCGATTTGGCAATTAATTTCAGCACCTGCAAGCAGTGGCGCTGAAGCTTGGCTAGCGTTAAAGCGCTTCGATTATTTGTCAGCGCAGGAGAAGGCTGGGCGTTTGCATATGCACAGTGCCTGTGGCCTCTTGGATGCCGACTTTCGCAGCCCTAGCTTAGACTATAGTGATCTTATTAAAGCCAGTCGCCAACTGTGCAAGTCACCTGCTGCCGGGCAACTTCAATTTCGTCGTTCAAGCTTTAATTTATTTGCAGCTAATCAAGACGATCACAGTAAAAACTGGGGTTTTTTACAAGGGGATGATGGCAGTTGGCAACCCGCAACATTTTACGATGTGACGTTTAGTCCTCATCCCTTTAATGAGCATGCCACCGCCTTTGGTGGATACGGAAAAGCACCGCCACTTAAAGTGATGCAAAAGCTGGCTGCCAGAGCAGGATTTGCTACTTGGAAGGAAGCGCAGCAATGCATTCAAGAAGTAGTTGATGCCATTAGTCAGTTTACGCATCTTGCGGAGCAACACTCGATCAGTAAGACAACAATAGTAGCGATAGAAAAAACACTTGCAGAGCGCAAGCAAGAAAACGCGGCACTCTTAGTTTAAGGTGCTGCTCGCTTAAGGTGACATTCGCTTAAGATGATTTAGCATTAAGATAAATAGACGAGTAGATAAAGTATGGAGCCAGGCCGAAATGAACCTTGCCTTTGTGGCAGCGGTAAGAAGTTTAAACGTTGCTGTATGAACAGTATTTCTAAACAGCACGCATCTATGCTGGATGATATTGAGCAAGTTGCCGCAATGAGCCCTAACCTGTTTTTGGAAGAACTTAATATCGTTGCAGAGCAAAAAATAAAGGCGGCCAATGATCGGCCTCACCCTGAATTTTGTGGCCTGTCTTCAACACAAATGAGTAATTGGTTATATGCACCATTCAAGGAACTGGAACAGATAGAAATACACTCGCCAGACGATCTAAAGACCAGCCCCGTGATGCGTTACCTGGAATTGATATTAGATGAAGCCATGCAAAGCGATGGTTCGTTTAAAGCCACCAGCAAAGGTAACTTGCCGACAAAAATAGTTAAACAGGCCAGTGAATTATTGCCAGAGTTTGCAGTATCTCAATTTGAACGACATATCAGCATTAGTGAATATGCAGGCAGTAACGAAGATAAGTTCAATGCATTGCATTACAGCCGAGTACTGGCTGAGATTGCAGGCATTATTGTTCGTCGAAGTGGGCGTTATCATGTTAAAAAAGCAGCTCAAAAGAAGTACCTAACACACGGTATTCAAGCGTTCTTTATCCCAATGTTCGAAGCTGCAACAACTCGATACAATTGGGGCTACTTAGATGGATGGGAGCAGGATATTGATCTAAGAACCTTCTGGTTGTTTATGCTTTGGCGCTTGCAAAGCCATGGCAATACTGAGCAGTTGATTGCAGAAGTGATTACGGCATTCCCTGACTTGCTGAGCAGATGCCTTGAAGATAAGTATTCGCCAGCGAGTCAGTTATTAGGCACTATGATTGAATCGCGTTTTATTAAACGCTTCCTGGAGTTTTGGGGCTTTGTGACAGTTGCGCCAATGAGGCATGTTAATGAGCCACGTATGCCAGATAAAGTACAAATACAACCACTTCTGAAGCTCGTTTTCCAATTTGATGTTTAGCGTGAATTAAAAGAGCATGGTTAGGTCTTTCTGCCTAAGAGTTCGCCACCTTACGTTGAGAAATGGATGGAGAATCGTGTCGTGCAGAAGTTTGTTTGATGATTGCTTGATAGCTCTCTTAGATGTATTACGCGCGAGTTAATCGGGTAGGCTGATCTGCACCGCTTAAACTGGACACTTGGTTAAGCTACGTTTTTTAGTTCAAATTCCTCTGGGCTTAAATAGCCTAAAGTACTGTGCCTTCTTTGGCGATTGTAATCAATATCAATGTATTCAAAAACCGCGCTCCGCATCGTTTCTCGATCCATTAATGGCTCATCGTGAATAGCTTCAACTTTCAGCGAGTGAAAAAAGCTCTCTACACAGGCGTTGTCCCAACAATTTCCTTTACGGCTCATACTCTGTCTAAGCTTGTGTTCATTAATTATTTCTCGGTAAGACCTTGAACAATACTGACTTCCACGATCGCTGTGGATGATTAGCCCTTGCGGAAAGCCCCTCCGCCACAATGCCATATTCATGGCATCACAGACTAGATCAGCTGTCATCCGTGAGCTCATCGACCAGCCGACAATTGCTCGTGAGTAAAGGTCAATCACCACTGCTAAGTACAGCCAGCCTTCGGTTGTGTATAAATAAGTAATGTCACCGGCCCATTTTTGATTCGGTGCATCAGCCGTAAATTCACGTCCCAGAAGATTGGGCGAGATTCTTTCTTGATGATTACTGTCGGTAGTAATTTTAAATTTACGTGCAGCTTTAGCGACTAAACCCTGCCTGGCCATACTTTGTCCAATCGTTTTAACGTTGCAAGGGTAGCCCTGCTCAGCAAGGTCCACCTGCAGGCGGCGTGCACCATTACGCTTCTTTGCCACGCCGAAGGCTAGCCTTACCTGTTCGTCACGCTGAACACGCTGTAACTGTCTGGGGCTAGGACTAGCTAAGGTTTTGAACCATTCATAATACCCACTTCGCGAGACGCTCAACACCTTAACCATACTAGTCACGCTGAACTCCGCACGACTATTATGGATAAAACGAAAGCGATCTACTTTAGGTTTTTCGCGAAGTAGGTAGCCGCCTTTTTTAAGATGGATATCTCCTCTGTCTGTTCGGCAAGTTGCCGCTTTAACTTGGCCACCTCGGTCGCCAGAGTACTTTCACGTGTACTGGAGTTGGATTTTTTCTCGGCAGCAGTGCGCCATTGATATATTTGCGATGCGTATACGCCCAGATCTCTAGCAGCCTGGGCCGCACCAACCTGATCGGCCAGCTTCAAAGCTTCTGCTTTGAACTCGTCGGCATGCTTCTTACGGCTTTGTTTTGTTTTACTCATAATTCACCTCGTTAGTGATTTTACTCTCTTAACTCGGTGTCTGGTATTAGCGGGACGGATCAGGCCTCCAGTGCGGAAAAGGTCGTGAATAAATTGATACTTACATGATGGTGATGTAACACTGCGTGAGACCGAGCGCCTAGGGATCGACGATATACATTAGGACTTATTGGCTAAGCAGTCAGCGTTTAATATCACGGGCACCTTGATGCTGAACAGTTCAGCCAGCTCCGAGTGTTTACTCTATCAAACTCAATACACCCGCGATGATGGTGGGCGTATTACGGAAATAGATGAAAATCGTGGTATGAATACGAACAACTATGTGTATGAGTACAATAATGTAGGGAAACTACTTATGAGAAAAAAAGCTAACTTAGGGATATTGTTTTCATCGTTGATTTGTATTTTTTTTGGGGTTAAATACTATATAAGAAGCAACTTTTATAATTTTAGTGAAAATACAAACTGGAATTTTATTCTGAATATGGAAATGTTTTTTTCTATATTGAGCATTCTTCCTCTGACCGTGATTATTCTTTTTTTTGGACGTAGATTTATTTTTTCGCTTAAAACTACAAATATAGAAAAAGGTTTTGAGTTGAAATGTAAAAGAGTTGCAGTGTGGCTACTAGGAGGTGCGTGTGTTCTCGTGCTCATGTCATACCCCTATTATAGATATAGCTGGGTGATGGATTTAAAACATGGCTATGAGTGCATAATAAATACAGATGTAAAGCTAGAATTATGTTTAAAAAATAAAACGGCTTAAGATGAACTTACTAATAAGAAATTTTATTTAAAGTTTCACCACAAATAAATTTTTTATGATGACGGAACTACGGACGGATTCGGACCTGATGGGTATATGAATGATGAGTCTAAGTCTATTTATGTGTGTGGCGTAAAAGTATGATAGATTTGATTTGAAAAATGCAGCAAATAAGGAAAGTGGTTGAATATAGTCGATGAAAAAACCATATTTTGGCTTAGACCTAATAAAATATCGTTTAGTCTGACGATCTTGCTACAGGTTTTAGTGATGATTAAGTCGTATCAGGGATTACATGATTTTGTTGGTGATTAATAATGGATGAATTTATCAAGATTGTGAACGGTGTTAAAAAATTTAACGTTATATTTTTAATTGGATTCTTTGTATTACATACAAGCACACATTTGTTGTCGGCTTATGGCTATGAATTGAGCAGTTTTCAAAGTATCCTTTTCTTAGGTGACTCTACTCTATCCACAATGATTTTCGTGGTTGTTTATTCGATCTATAAAGTAATTTTTTCAGGTTTCAATGGGTTTATGAGCAAGTCCATGGAATGTCTTTTTTACGCTGTTAACTTTATAGTGCTGAATGTTACGTGTTGGTTTTTATTTTTTTTATCTGTAGGCTTCGTGATTGAAGTGACAGGGAAATATTAGTTTTGTCGTGGCCTGTGCGTATGGGATAACATTCTACTTGTATGACCCATGCGAAAAATTACCGGTATATAAATGAATTATAGAACTAATTTTCCAGCAGCACTCTGCATGTCCCCAGCAACTGTGGCTTTAGGGTTGGCGTGTACAAAACTCGGGGATATCTATTTCTTTGCCTTTGTAATCATATGCCCATTTGTATTAATTAAATTGATTTACGAAAAATTCATGTTCAATGAAAACTTAAAAAGTTGGCGCATGTTGTCGAAATTTTTATGTTTATTTTTATTGCAGATCGCTGTGATATTAATCGCCATAAATTTTGGAGAGGGAGTTATCTAGCCAATAAATTCAAAGGGAATTAAAGGGTCAGATTGAAGATCCTCCAGTTTCACGGACACTTTTAATAGGCGGTAATGGTCGCTGCTAAGGAGTGTTCTATGACCTGTAAAAGAAAGCCCTATTAAAATTAAAGGGGTCAGATCCCTTTAATTTTAACCACTGGAAAGGCGTAAGTTAGTCGCTAGATATTTAACCCCACGATCATAAAACAGCTCACAAAAATGAGTCAGACCCTTTGTCCGGTTTATAAAGATCGCGGATTTCAGTCGCCAGTGCGACGGTGTCCAATTATGAAGCTAAACACATGGCCTCGTAAACTTCGTTCGGAGCGTAGCTGAAAATAAGCTGTTGGCTGGATCCTGAATGTCCCTGAATTGACCAATAGCATCGTACTTTTTCTATGCCATGCTATCGGCCTTGTGTAACAGCAATTCACTGAATTTTATTTTGACAAGCCCTCTACGTACGTGCAAAGAGCAATTTTCCAGCCTTAAATTTTCAAGCTATTCATCAAACGATTCGACATTATTCAATATTCTGAATCTGCTCCCGCATTTGCTCAATCAACACCTTCAATTCAACAGCGGCAGCGGTGGTGTCGGTAACAATCGACTTGGACGATAAAGTGTTGGCTTCTCGATTGAGCTCTTGCATTAAAAAGTCTAGGCGTCGGCCAATGGCATTTTTTTGCTGCAGGGTGTGTCGTACTTCGGTGACGTGGGTGTCGAGGCGGTCTAGTTCTTCATCGACATCGGCTTTTTGAGCTAATAAAACAATCTCTTGTTCTATACGGTCATTATCCAATTCAACTTGCAGCACGCTCAAACGCTCTTGTAGCTTTTCGCGCTGGGCTTGTAAGATTGTAGGCATGAGCTTGCGCACAATGACGACCTGCTCGCTGATAGCTTGTAAGCGTTGCTCAATGAAATTGCCAAGCTCGGTGCCTTCGCGTTGGCGAGCTTCCAATAGCTGGTCGATGGTTGGGCCAAACTGAGCCAGTGCATCTTGTTGTATTTGTTCTGGGTCGATGCTGCTTTCGCTTAAGACGCCAGGCCACTTTAAAACCTCTAAAGGGTTGATCGCGCTGCATTGCCCCAATGTGCTGATGGCCTCGGCGGCTTGCATAACTTGAGCTGCAAGCGTTTTGTCGACGTTAATGCCCTGGGTTGTTTTGTCGGTGATATTAAAATGCAGGCTAATATCGAGCTTGCCACGGCTGAGCTTCTTACGAACGATATCGCGCAAGGGTTGTTCCAATATTCGCAGCCCTTCAGACATGCGAAAATTAGTTTCCAGGTAGCGATGGTTGACGCTACGTAACTCCCAAGTAAGAGAACCCCATGAGTACTGTTGCTCGGAACGTGAAAATCCGGTCATGCTGCGTGGCATAAAGAATACCTATAATTGCGGTTTGATAAGGCCCAATATCTTAGCATAAAGAGGTATACTTGCCGGCTTTGAAATATTAGATAATATAGGTTTTTTATGAGCAACGTTCCTCGCCCTAGTGGCCGCCAACCCGATCAACTCCGCCCAGTACGCATCAGCCGTAATTTCACCTGCCACGCCGAAGGTTCAGTCTTGATTGAATTTGGCAATACCAAGGTGATCTGCACCGCGTCGGTTGTCGATGGCGTACCGCGTTTTATGCGTGGCGAAGGCCGTGGCTGGATAACGGCTGAGTATGGAATGTTGCCTCGTTCTACCGGTACCCGTATGGGTCGCGAAGCCGCTCGCGGTAAGCAGGGCGGTCGTACCGTTGAGATTCAGCGCTTAATTGGCCGTTCATTACGCGCCGCTGTTGATCTAGAAGCCCTAGGCGAATACACCATTACCATCGACTGCGATGTGATTCAGGCCGACGGCGGAACCCGTACCGCATCTATCTCTGGCGCTTGCGTTGCTCTGGCCGATGCAATTACGTGGATGAAAGCCAATGACAAGCTGAAAGCCGATGCTGAGCCATTAGCGCGCATGATCGCCTCTGTGTCCGTCGGTATCTATAAGGGCATGCCGGTACTTGATTTAGATTACCCAGAAGATTCAAATGCCGAAACTGATATGAACATCGTTATGGCGAATGACGGCGGCATTATTGAAATTCAGGGTACTGCTGAGGCAGACCCATTTAGTGAAGCTGAATTTATGTCAATGTTGTCCCTAGCAAAGAACGGCATCAAGCAGCTAAACACATTACAGATGGAAGCGCTAAAAGACTGATTGTTGGTGGGCATTTATGGCCGTTAACCAATCTTTATTGTCAAAAATGCTAACTTTACGCTTCTTTTGAGACGGCTCTCGGTTTTATCGATATTGTTGAAGCCGTTCTTTTGTGCAACGAGGCCGAAGAGGCTTTATGCAAAGTTAGAATTTGATGCCAGAGGTTTAAGTAGAAGTTTAAGCCTCAGGTATTTAGATCGCAGATTTTCCCGTTAATGATGCCGAGGATAATACAATGATTGGTTACACCACTGTAGGTTCGAATGATTTACCCAAAGCTTGGGCGTATTACGATGAGTTGTTGGCTTCCATTAATGCCGTACGCATTATGGAGATGGATTATTTTGTCATGTGGGGAACGGGGGCAGATAAGCCTATGTTTGCTGTCACTAAACCCAATGACGGAAACGAAGCAACCGTAGGCAACGGCGTGATGATAGCGCTAAGTATGGAGTCGGTTGAGCAAGTGCAGGCATTCCACGCTAAAGCGTTGTCGCTAGGCAGTGCAGATGAAGGCGCTCCAGGCCATCGTGGTGATACGTTCTATGGTTCGTATTTTCGTGACCTTGATGGCAATAAATTATGCGCGTTTACGATCACTGCGTAATATCCTGCCTTAAGCTCTAGCTTTCATCGTAAAGCTAGAGCTGCCCTAAAGCCTCTGTTAGATATTCTCTTTCAGGGGCTTTTTATTGCCTGTTGGCTTATTGAGTTCAGCTCGCAGTTCTAGTGTAAGTCTCAGCCCAGGTGCTTGTCGGCGTTTCGTGCAGGGCTTGAATATTATGCTTAATAAAATCGATCAAAATCCGAGTTGTTTCTGGCGTGTGTTTATGTTTTGGGTACACCAGCCAAACCCCATGTTTGGGAGCTCGGTAGTAAGGCGCCACGCAAATCAAACGGCCGGCATCGAGATATGATTTGGCGATGAAATGTGGCAGTTGTGAAATGCCGAGACCTTGGGCGCATAACTCTGCCAGTGCTTCGCCATCATCAACGATGATATCTAAGCTTGGGTTGTAATGACCCTTGGCGGTCATGATATCCAGGGGGCGGCCATTTTGTTGGTATCGAAAGCGTATCCAAGGGTGTTGTGAATAATTTTCTTCAGCGAGTGTCTTGGGGCGTTCGCTCTTCTTCAGTGGCTCTGCCTGCCCTGACTCCCAGTAATTGGGCGAGGCGCAAATCAAAAAGTCCACCGGGCTCAGTTGTTGGGCTACAAGGTTCGAGTCTTGCAGTGTTCCACTGCGTATTCCTAAATCGAAGCCTTCGGTCACAAGGTCTACATAGCGATCATTTAAGGATACTTCTAAGTCGATATGGGGATGCTGGTGTCTGAACTTTTCGAGTAGCGGAATTATATACAAACGGCCATAGGATACCGGCAGGTTGATTTTTAACTTGCCGGAGCTGGCCGCTAGGTCGTGTGTTAAATTTTGCTCTAGTGCAGAGAGCTCTTGCAATAAAACTTTGCTTTTTTCGAAGTAAACGCTGCCTGCCTCGGTGAGGCTTAGTTTTCTGCTGTCTCGGTGAATGAGCTTTATGTTCAAGCTTGCCTCTAAGCGGCTGATCGCTTTACTGATGGTCGAAGGCGATGCTCCAAGGGACTTAGCGGCTCCAGCGTAGCTGCCGCTTTCTACAACACAATGAAATATCTCTAAGCTATTGAGTTTGTCCATGAATAAAATTCACTATAAGTGTGATGATGCTGTTATTTAATCACGCTGGGAGGGCCATTAGTATAGTTGCATTCACTTTCTAGGAGATAAGTTATGTTTAGTCGTTCAGCAAGGTTTCTGAAAACAATTAGCATGGCACTGTTGCTCTGTCTTTTTTGTGTTGGTAGCTATGGTGCAGATAAAAAAATTGGCATCATAGTGTTTGATGGCGTGTTGACGTCCGATATAACGGCTCCTGCTGAAGTGTTTGGCATCGCCAGTAAACAATCGTGGTTTTCAAGCTATGAAGTTATATTGATCAACGTAGGCTCGGAAGATTTCATAAGTACCGAGGAAGGATTGGGTATTAAAGTCGATGCTTACTTAAGTGATTTACCCCAGGTCGATGTATTACTGGTGCCTAGCGCTTATGATATGGCTGCGTTGCTGGGCAATAAGGAACTACTGCAATACATTGTATCCGTGCGAAATGCCGGGAAGTGGCTGGCCAGTAACTGTTCCGGTGCGTTTGTATTGGCGGAGTCTGGCGTGCTTGACGGTAAGTCGGCGACAACATGGTATGGCGGTGAAAGCAGTTTTCAGCGCGCCTACCCGAAAGTGAAAGTCCAGCATAATGCCAATTATGTTATCGACGATAAGATAATCAGTTCTAACGGCAGCCTTGTTAGCTACCAGGCCGCTCTTGTTTTACTGGAACAATTAGCCGGACCTTCAAAGGCTAAAGAGGTTAAGGATACTCTACAGTTGGGGCGCTTATTGAATTTTTAGGGCTTAATCGATTGTACCGAACTGGTCATCTTGTGTTCTTTTTTACGATCAAAGATTTTTGACATTAAATTGTTTGCCCCGTATTTTGGGTTGTCCATGAGTATGTTGCCATGCTCGACTTTAACGGGCAGCCCTTCGATTTGGAGGCGCCGAGGCAGAGGTTCCACTAAGGCCAGAGTGACCTTAAGTACGGCCTTGTTGTTTTCAAACGGGGTGGACAGCCGAGAGGGTAGGCCGCGAATCAATGTCACTGGCTGGCTGATATAACCTTTCGCGCGAAACCCATTGGGGAAAACAATATCGACCTCGTTATTTAATTCTGTGAAATCGATAAATTTAGGCTCAAGATACGCGAAAATTTTAACCTCAGATCGTGCAGATAAAAACATAAGTTCTTGACCAGCTACAACGATATCACCTTGGGACGCTGCAATATCAGTGACGACGGCTGAATCGCTCGACCGTATAGTATAACGGTCTCTTTCTGCCTTGAGCCGAACCAGCTGTAACTTGAGTGCCCGAACTTGGGAAACTTGACTACCACTAATTTTCGCTTGCTGTTGGTCTCGGTGATCTCTTAAACGTTCTGCTTCGGCGTCTTGTAGCCATAAGCCGGCCTGAAAATTCAGCTGTTGCATATTAGCCAGTAAATCACTGTCTATTATTTTCTCTTGATGCAGTGATCGATATTCGCCCAGTAGCTTATCCATATCTTCTTTATGAGCTTTGGCTGAATCGACTTTATCTGAATACACGGGGTCAAGCTGGATGCTTTTTCCCGAGCTGTCGGCGCTGAGTGTTTCAATTTCACGCTCCAGCTCTTTTATCTCAGCATCGAGAACTGGAGTCTCTATGCGAATTAAAGGTTTCAATATGCCGGTGTTGTCACCAACCTCGACAAATATCTTTTCTATGATACCACTGCCTGGGCTCACTAGCTTTTGAGATGTCATGGAAATAACACCCGGAGAGTTTACAATTATCCAGCTGTAGTAAAGCCAAGCGGCAAATAAAATCAACGGACTGAAGGCCAGTCCAAGAATCAGATACCAGCGCACCTTATAAGCGGCCCGTTTGGCCGGCGCATAGTTTAACTTCACGCCAAGCTCTTGGGTGGGGTCAGTTTTTTTAAGTGGGCTAAAACGAATGTTCATTAGAATCGATTGCCTCGTTTCAGCACCCACCAAGGGGCCATCGAGCTCTCTTCATGGCCTCGACGGAAGACTTCATTCATCAAACAGAAAACACACCAGAATCGCATGAAAAAAGTGTATATAGGAAATAGAGGCAGATAGATCAATAAAAACAAATCTTCCTTTGGGCGCTCAGATACTAAAGTCATATGGATAATAAATAATACTGAAGTGGTGAAAAAATACAGGCCGTATAGAAACATCCAAAGGGCTATAAAAAAATCAAACGGATAAATAACAAATGTCCATAAGCTGTAGAGCAAGACTAATATTGGCAAAACGATATTTTGGCCCACCCCATATATCAAAGTGTATATAAAGGTTTTTTTACCGAGTAAATGAGGCGATAAAGATTTAGAGTGCTTGCGTAAATATAGAAACAGTAAGTCGCCGTCCCAGCGTAATCTTTGCATCAGCAGGTCTTTAGCGCTAGCGGGAACATCGGTGTGCCCAATAGCCAAAGGTGCAAAGCCGAGGCGCATGTTCTTATGGCGCCGGAAATATGATTTAAGCCGAACTGTTAAGTCTAAATCTTCAGCGGTGTGGGTATCCCAGCCGCCGATATGACGTAAAAAATCTTTTCTAAACGCACCAAAAGCACCTGAAATATTGTTTAACAAATTCCATTCTGACAAACCATTTTTGATGGTCTGCATCGACAATAAATATTCAATGCCCTGCATGCGGCATAGTAGATTTTCGCTACTATTTCGGGCGCGTAAGGCGCCGCCCACAGCTGGGACATTGGGATCATCAAACTGGTGAACGATCTCTTGAACCATATCGTTGTCAAAAGACGTGTCGCCATCGACGTTGATTAAGATCTCACCGCGGGCATTGGCAAGCCCAGCATTAAGCGTTGACACTCGCCCGCCACGTTGCCATTTGGGTAAAATAACGAGCTCTCGGTTCGGGCGTTCAGCCACATCGGCTACTTTTGATATGGCGGCTTGGTAGGTATCTTTATTAACACTGGCGCCGTCGATTACTGCAATGATCTCGATCTCACCCTTGTAAATTTGTTCTGCCAGCGTGTCGATGGTTTTTATGATCGCATCGCCTTCTGAATAACAGGTAATAACGCAGGACACTTTAGGGTTAGTTCTGGATTCTTTAGAAAATGATTTTGAATGACGGCGCTGATGCCATCGTAGGCAGCCCACAACCCCCATTAGCATCAACGGAAATTCAAACAACACCATCATGGGGATGAAGATCAAATTGGGTAATTGATCAAAAAAATTGAGATAGGTGTTTATGGTCCAAAATATTATGCCATCAATCATGATCAAGCTCTACGTCATTGATTTGATCTAACAGCCATTTTTGAACGTTGCTGGGCAAAGCTTTGTCGGGTAGCCCGAAATTACGAATCTTTAATTGTATTATTGAGTTTTCATTGGCCTGCTCCACTGCTGCTATTTTACTGGCAATGATATCCATAGATTTTAATGAGGTGTGGCACAACATTAAAATAGCTTTGTCTGCATCTACACTGACAAAAATATCTGTCTTACGGATCATTGCTTGTAAGCGTCCTTGAATTTCTTCGGCTTTCTCAAGGGTTGCCCTCTCGCCTATTTCTACCACACTTTGTGCTAAGCCCTGCCAATTCAAAAACAGTAAAACATGGTTGTGCTTATGGCGTATCGCGCTCGCATTGTTCCATTTTGTTAACCAGCTGAAATTATCAATGGATATCTCTTCGCCCCATTGGAGGGCGTGGTTATCAAAAACCCGACCTATCGTGGCAATTTGGAAGGCTGCATCACCGAGGGCGTAATCGTAGATTCGGTGTTCTGGAAGCTCCGAGGGTGAGTGGTTCGCCTGGCAGCATTGGCACTTGGCAATAACCTCACCTTCGATAAAGTGTTGAGCGCAGCTCTGGCATTTGAATCTTTCCAAAGGGCGATCGTAATCAACGCCAATATGCCTAAGTCGAGTCGAACAGGTGGGGCAGTGTAATTCGGAATTTTCTTGAAACTCTGCCTGACCGCCAATGTGCCCGCAGGTAAAGCAATGCAGCGAAATAGTCGACGCTATATCGATAGATTTACAACTGGGGCAAGTATCGACGTAATTGAGCTGTTGGCTTTGGCAAAAAGCGCACTGGCGGACTCTATTGATTAGTTTTTCAGGTCGAATAATTTCAGCATCTATCCACTTACCCATTAATACTTCGGGGGAGCTTATGCCTAGAGAGTCGAGCAGAGGGTAATAATAGTTTGAGCCTCTTGAGGGCTCCCACTTTGCTCGCAACTGAAAATCCTGGCGGGGCCACCAAAAGTTTAATAATTTATCTAGGGGGG